>Ga0247737_1001167_pt1 | contig 11275 bp, 13 predicted proteins | sample UWRJL028104C2_FD_180937 | JGI IMG/M metagenome (GOLD analysis project Ga0247737, IMG submission 180937) | Plant litter microbial communities from Arlington Agricultural Research Station in Wisconsin, United States - UWRJ-L028-104C-2 | ecosystem: Environmental > Terrestrial > Plant litter >...
GGTCCAAGAACAGTTCTAACCGAACTAACCTCCCCCTTTTTGACCTCGCTTAATTGGGAGGATGTTTGAATGCGTGTAGCAGATTTCCCACATCACGAGACTTACCTTCTAGATATCGTGATAGGGTGCTAGTACACTGCAGAAAAGAAAAACCCTACCTCATCAGTGCACATCAGCTTTATCATTACGCTGTGGTATACACAGGTAAGCGATCACAGTAAAGGAAAGAGATCGCAAAATAGTAAAAGTCTAATTCGAAAGAAAGTTGTACATCTTTGTAATAGGTACTACAGAATATTACCTGCCTTTGTTATTTTTGCTTCTCTCTTACCCCAATTTCACGGATGCTCGATCACGACTTTTGAAATGTTGATTGCCTGCTTTGCGTACCACAATTGTGGTCAGTGATATTACATACACCGTATATCATACCATAAAGCCAAAAGTGTATATGCTCTGAGCCGCTTCAGATTAAGTTTATGTTGTGTTTTGATGGGGCTTTTGTACACATGACCCCAGAGTTCTGGAAACAAGCCGATGGTTATAATGAAGTAGGGCTGAACTACTGAAGCGCCGCTCAATACTACCATGGACACGGCGCCGGACAGTATACCAGGACTGTGATATTCGAATCATGATCGAGAGCTTGCTAGATAATGATAGCATTCTGACTAGCGCCTCGAACATCCACGATGGGGAGACAATAGATTCGTTGGGCTCGGCACCGTGATACAGACGTTACACGGTCATATATTTTTTCAGGATTTTTCTAAATGCTTTTCGTCATTGCCAGTCCTTGCGGGTTATGGTCTCTATATCTCTCTATATCTGTCTCTAATAGATCTAAAATGCCTTTTATATATGCACCCCGGGGTATGTCCAATTCCAATGCTATAAAACTCCGTCCGATGCCCATGCCGATTCCCATGCCATGCAAATACAATGTCGCTCACTCACCCCCAATAGATTTAAATCCAACGCCGGGCCACATGCATATATACAAGCCAGCCGCTATGCAGTATCCCAATTCTATGTCATCCTTCATCATCATATACAGCCCAGGTTACTGTTTTATTTTATTTTGAGTTGTTGTAATTTTGTTGTTGCCGTAAGCATGTCGTTGGCTCACATACCAATATCGATACCGATCTTTGCAAACCAATCACATTGGTCTGCCGCATACTTCGCCGTGTCCTCCATCTTATTCTGCTTAGGATCATTCACGAAATGCATCCCCTGCTGTCCGGCTGCGGCATCGAATCTCGTCCAATCGGGGGCCTCTTTTAGTTTCAAGGTATTGGGATCATGCGTGCGGATAAAACTGGCATAGTACTTTGAGATGATAGGTGTCTGGTCCTTATCAGGCCCAGTAGCTGTGCCCCAGATGGGGTCAACATCTGCGCAGTGGGTGACACCATTGCCATTCTTGGCATTGTCAGGCTTGAGGACGTCGTAGTGGTAGTGCCAGGTATCCTTGAAGCCGTGCTGGGAGTATGTCTTGGGCATGGTGTAGCCGGGGCAGTTGTAGCGCATTTCTCCGTATGCAGTAGCAGCGGTCCGCCAATAGTCGCCCTTCCCAGGAAACTTGTCCATCTTGGGGTAGTGATGATCAATAACAGCGAGATGCTCTGCTGTTAGTTTTGGGAAGTTGGCCTTGAGGAAGTTGTTCACGTCGTCATAGTTGTTAATTGCTCCAGGCGTGAAAACGGTACCCTCGTTGGAGTCGGATCCGAAGATCGTGGGAACCTTAATAAATTTGTCGTCGGCAAAGGCTTTGTAGGTGTAGTTGGGTGTGAAGTCTCCATCAATGGTGTTGGAGTACATGAATAAGGGTGCCTGCGTTTGACCGGGGTGGGGGCCTTGCAGGTTGATCTTGATAAGCTCATCGACCGGGAGGTTACGTAGACACTTCAAGGTATCGGCTTTCTTGTCACCCTGATCACACTTGGCACGTGCTACTAGAGCATCGTATTGGTATTGCGACTCTTCGATGGTAAGCTGATAGCCGTAAGAGTTGCTGTGGCCTACTGCTGCGTGGAAGAGACCATCATCACGGCCACCATATGCGGCCAGATGGAGATTTACCGATGCCGCGCCGGCAGATGCTCCACCAAGAGTAACACGCTTGTTATCACCACCAAACTATGACCATTAGCATCTTGAAGTACGTTGTTGGATCATAAATGACTTACTTTGCCGATGTTCTTTTGCACCCACTCCAGGGCAAACCGTTGGTCCAGGTTTCCAACGTTGATGTTTCCATCTTTCTTGACTTCCTTACTGGCAAGGAAACCAAAGACACCTACGCGGTAGTTCAAGGTGACGACAACAATATCATGGTCACCTGTCTCAACAAGAGGAGTACCGTTCATCTTTGGGCTGGCGTTATTGTTCAAACCACCTCCCTGAATAAAAACATAGACGGGGTGGGCCTTGGATTGGTCGGCTGGTGCCCAGATGTTGAGGAAGAGGCAGTCCTCATCCGTATCCGGTGTCTTGCCAGTTGAAGGCGTTGGAAGACAGTGTGATGCCCACTAACTGAGTTAATATGTAAAATTCATGCTATATGTATGAGCTTCGCGTACCTTGTCTGCTTGCTGGAGTCTATCTGTACTCTGAGGAGGCTGAGGCGCCTTGAACCGGTTTTCTTTCGTCGGAGGAGCGGCATATCTAACCCCGAGCCATTCATTGACACCGTTCAATGCATTTCCCTGAAATGTCGAGTAGCCCACATCGACGATCGGACCAGGAGTTTTCGCAGCTACTCCACGGGTAAGAGAGAGTGCCGCTCCGAGAACGATTGCTGGAATCAACAACATGATAAGTAATGTTAGTGCTTTGTAATACCACTTCAGCGAAGCGAAGTAGCGAGGTAATATGTAACAACATCTTGGATATTTGGGGGCGCCTGGAGAAGATATACCCTTCTCTTCGAAAGCAATCGACTGTTCGGATGTATCGCATGATAACTCGGAGTGGATAGTGACTTGTGAGGCTGATTGGGGTAAGGATCCAGAAGACAATGCCTTTTGTTCCTTAGGAAGTAGGAGAGGAAGGTCTACGTCGCTACTATTGTGAAGCTCGTCGACCGTGACCACAACCATTCCTGGAGGATGGGCCTGGTCCTTGGCGCTATTCTTGGCATCGACCCGGGGGACGATGCTTAGAGCTGTCATTTTTTCTTGGTGGTTGGTGGAATGAGGTGATGTGATTGGATGGAGATGGAATCAAAGCAACACAAGGCTATGCAAGAGAAAGGCAAGGCTATGGGAATCCTCCGCACCGCATGTCAGATCCTGGATGGATTGTATCGTATATGGTTGGTAGTTGGTGGTTGGCGGTTGGGGGTTTGCTTGATGGTTTGGTAAGTGGTTTAGTGAAGGCCGATCAATTGCCTGTTCCTGTTTGCCAATTGTTCACCCACACGCAGTGCCGAACCCAGAACGCTGGTCCCAGTTTGCACGCGGCTCTTGGTCTTGGACTTTGTCTTGGGTTTCGTCTTGGGCCAGGTTCGGTATGTACCGCGCAACAAAATGGGTAATTAATGGCTATGCACACTTTCATCGAGATCATGCACCGGTCTGTCGCGATTAGTCTTCCCTACGGCAGTGAGGCCACACCGAGTCTGGCTTACTCACGACACACCCAAATGCGAAACGCTTCAAACCTCCACGCAAATTAATTCCTGTTTGCCTGGTCGGAGGAGGGCCACGATGGATGAACGGTGGTGCGATGATACCAAGGTACAATGGTGAAAATCTCTGTGCCAATACGGCCGTTTAGGATGGTATTGTGTGAAATAGTGAGTGCGAAGTCGTGTGACAGCGAGTAAGGGTAAGGCCAGGTGAGTTGCGGAGCAACGACGATAATGGATGGGAGAGCCTGGGAGCAGAGGGAGGAAGAGAGGAAGGAAGGGAGGATCTTCTTATTATTAAGGGTCCTCGTCCGCGACCAGTGCAGTCCCGTCGTTGGGTCGAGTCGAGTCGAGTCGAGTGCAGTGCAGCGCGATTTAGGCCAGACCAGATTAGATCAGATCCAGGGTCAATGGGTCAAACGGGTCCAAAGGGTCGAGGGTGAACGGGGACAGCACCTCCAACAATAACCCGCCTTGACAAAACAGATCTGCTGCCCACGTTGATACCTGGCTATCCAATTACGGACCCCTACCAGCACCGCACCGCACCAATTCACGATACAACCAGAGCCGAGGTGCCAGACCCACGATCATCACGCATCCCTCGATGTTTCTTCGCTAGGCGGTTTGGTTTCGCTGGCAGTGTCATCTTATCACACCATGGTGGCCTGCAAATCTCACGCTCACACCCACAGGCTTTCGCTCATGCTCATACTCATACTCGTCGCGCCGGGAAGATGTTGTGTTTGATTTCCTTCCCAGGACTGTTGTTCTCTGCGGCTGTGCCTGTTCCTACGGCAATCCGCTTGTCCCAGCCAACTAGTGGAGTCGAGAAGTAGTAGTGTATTGTGATAGTCGTGTTTGCAATGCCCGCCCCCGTCCGTCCGTCAGCTACACATAACAAGTCAGCCAACATCCTTTCTCTGCTTACTTACAGCATCGCATGCTTGTCAGAACTAAGCTTTTGCAACTCGGCTGTGCTAGTGGGGAGCGTGCTCTCCGTCCGGATGGTGATTGGTCACTATTCACGCACTTCTCCCAACCATTGCCCGGGACATGCCCAAGGGTTCTAGACCCTGGAACTATCGTTTTCCACTAGAATCATCACAGGAGATAATTGCGACAGACCTGCTCCTAAGACGCATCTGCACTTTACCTCACCTTTTGCTGCAGCAATCACGCGACTGACTGCAGAATTTGCTTCGGGCGCAATTGCAATAGTCTTCATCATTAAATGGCCCGCATGATGGCATCACGCCTCTTACAGTGAGTGAGTGGGTGAGTGAGTGTATGCTTTGTATTTGCTACTATGATATGGTAGAAGCTTCCGGCTCACCCTGTCCTCCCCCTGAATCCTTATACGAGTGGTCAGTTTTCATTCTCGTCTTCCCAAATACGAGTTGGGCTAAGTGCAGGGCTGGTCGCGATTTTAGGTCGACTTTTGAATACGCTTTCGTAGTCCGGGTCTCCCTGGATCAGCTCCACCGGATCAAGACTTGGGGTAACCGGTTCTTCCTCCACTCTTGGGAAGTAGCTTGATTCCCGCTGCTTCTTCTTGGCGTCCTTGACGCTTCTTCGCCGCTCGATCTGGGCTTTCTTTTGGGATGCTTCAAAACCAGCCATACTTTTCCGAGTTCTCGAGATCAAATCCGCATGCCGCTCGTTATCCGCTTCTGTAGCCACGCTGATTTCAGCTGGCACGACTGGCTTGATAGAGAGACGGGGTAGATCAGCGATATCATCGACTTCATCATGAAGCTCTGAATACTTGGAGTGAGAAGCCCTAGACATCGATAACCTCGTACGTTCCGCTAGAGACAGAGTATGCCGTTTCTTAGGCGACGGTGATGCTGCTGAAACCGACTCCAGGATCTGATCTGCCAGCATTGATTCATCATAAGGCGCTGCTAATCTTGTTGATACCTGGATTGGAGGAGGGGTTCTGGATCGAGGTCGTGGCGCAGCTGTTGGTTGTCTTTCACGATCCCCAATATCATTTTGTTGAGTCGCGTTTTGGAAAAGAATCTGATCTACAGGCTTCGGCAGTGTTACATGCGTGGATTCTGACTCTCTAGGTATTTTTGATGTCATAGAATACGTGGCCCGGCCGTGGGCTTGATGTACATTAGTTGACTGCAATGGTAAGACTTCCTCCACATCACTCTCTGATGTCCAATCTTCATCTTGATCACCGTGTACTTGGCCTGTAGATTTAGGGGAAGTAACGTCAAGTGGATTGGTTAAGGGAGATTGGTGAGGCGAAGATCCTGTTGTAGGTAAGCTGACGTTGTCAGGGGTCTTGATTTTCCTGGCGGTTACGTCTTTTGTTGGTTGCGCTTTCCCAACCTCGGCGAGCTCAGCCTTCATGTTATTGATAATCTGAGAATAATCGTCTAAATATGCAGTGGATGCCGCTTGGGCAGGATTCATGCGTTCATTGCGTGGAAGTTGCAATGATTGATGTCTGATGAATCCAAGGTCAATTTTGGATCCCTCGGTTGTAGCTTGCTCTCTCGCCTTTAGAGGAGAACTGGACTTTTTTAACGTCTTCCCAAAGTTCTGCCATCTGGCTAACCGCGCCTTCTGATCTTTCACTCTCACCTCGAGTTGATCTAGAAGCCCGATGTGTTTCCTTTCCTCAATGTCGCCAATGCTGCCACTCTCTACATGTTGCCATAGTTTATTGAACGGCGTAGATGTCACACCATCCGTATTTGCAGCGCTATCCCCGTACAAGATGGTATCCAACCATTGGTCTGTACCAGACCAGTTTTTCTGAACCTGACTTTGCAATGCCGTGATCTCCTTCGCAGATATCTGATCATGAGAGCTATGTTCTTCAACGAGCTGCTTCAATTGTTCACGCCTACGTGCGATCCGTCGCTCGTTGAGGTCAAGGAGGCTCGAGAAATCTCGGTACTGCGCTCTGGATGCGTTCTTCTCGCGGAGATGTTTGCTCAATGATGCGGCATGTGCTACGATCAGAGCTGATAGAAGAGATCGCTCCCCCGAATATGAGAAGTTCTCTAGAGCTAGCTGCTGGGCGAGAGCCTGGGGTCTCGGGCTGCTTTCTTGAAGCATTCTTTTGAGCACGGCATAAGAAAAAACCGCTAGAATCTCTTCTAACCTCTCCCCTTTGCATTCATCCAACATCGTCTTCCTGAGTATGATCTCCCGTCCTAGCACACCGGATTTCTTGGCTTGTTCTAAACATCGTAGTAAGGCTGCTCGGAGGTTTAGAGATTGTAGAGGTTCGAGTGGTGGGAAGAATGGTTGAAGTTTCTGTGTTATTATATTTAGTTCCTACGTCGTTGTATTGAGTAAAGTCATAATTACGCTTCGCGCTTCTTCAGGTTCCCATAAGACAAACAACTGGTAGAGGGCCCATTCAACACTCTGTATTCGTTTCTTCTGGTCCCTGGTAGAGAATGTAGATGGTGTAATTTCAGGCCAGTCATCGCGCAGATCCAAATCGAGGAGCCGTATGTTCGTGAGGAAGAGAGCAATACTCGAGGGTCCGAGAACTGGTTGGGCTGTCGGTACAATAGGTGGCTTTAGACTGAATGTATTCGACCGTAAGCTGCGCGACCTGCTGTGCAGAGAGTTGCTTGCCGTAGATGCCATACCAAAATAATTTATGATCAAGTCACAAAATCAATCATATCATTGTCACTGCGTCTATGCTTCCGCGGGGTTCTGGACCATTCAAATGACGTGGGATCTTTGATCGTGTAAACAAATCCCACCCGCCATGTTTGTCTTCGGCTCCACCCTCCTCACCAGCATCTTGGCAAACTCTAATTCATCGACCCCCTTTAATTTACAGTTTTACCAACACCTCCCTCAAACGGGGGCAATGTTTCAACTTTCTAAATCTGCGTTGCAGCATATGTGACTTCAATCACGCGCGCCTGGTGGCCATTAACGTCATGTATGTCATATTTGCACGTTTTTTACAGGGTACCGATCAACGCATGGAAGTTGGATGCCAGAATCCTGAGTGAGGCTGAGCCTGTCATTGTGCGTTTAACAGGATGGGTATATTTATATTTAAGATTATTAGATATGCAACACAAACACGGTCAGAATGATATGAGTGGCTGCTATTCACGCTCAACATTATAAGAAAAGGTCGCATATGCATTCCTGTACTTCTCAGCCTCGGTAGGTTTTCTTCTCAGTTGTGGATGATTTACGCCGGAGGATGTTGGAAAGAGTAACTAGCTAGTTTCATGGGATACATAGCTTTTTTTTAGTGGGTGACTGAGCTCAGAACTGACTTGATGGGCCTCCTTTGCTTGCGGCTCGACCTGCAGCCTGGCCTGTAGTTCCTTTTGGTCAGATAGGATGAGTATATTAATATCTATCAAGAGTAGACATGCAACAAACAGGACCTAAAGCGGAACGGAAGGCTCTCTTTGGCTAAAATGACGGCTCAACATAGTCATGTTGGAGTCCTTTCAACTGCGGCTCTCTTTTGATCGTCAGGATCAAGATATTTATATCAGCCATAGGATAGATGTGCAACAAGAACAAACTAACACATTAACTGTTTCTCTATGATTGAAAACTCCACTCCGAAGTATGTTGGTGGAAATCCTCTGCCTGCGGACTCATTCAAATGAAGATATTTAAAACGAAGGAGCTTAGGCTCTGTTCGATTGGAATTTTGAACGAATAATGGATTACCTAATTTACGTAGTTTAATCTCCAGCTTTTTCCCACACTTCTTTATGTGCATTACGTGCGTCCCGCACTCATTCAAGGGCGAGTGTTACATTAATATTTAAATAATTAAAGCTTTGTTTAAGTTTAGATTTCTCTATAATGATTCTATATAATGATTTTAGTTAAATGATCTCTGTGAAGGGTATAGAATATATATAAATTGAGAAGTCAAGGCAACATCATGAGAGGGCCTAGGCTGCATTTGGCTACTTCTTTTGCTCAAAAGCAAAAGATGAAGTGAGTCAACGATTAGTATGTGAAGACAAGGATAATATTGACCCTGGCTATCTTTCAGATTCGATTCCTTAGTCGAGTATAGCGTATTTGACCTCCTTTAGGAAATCGAATATGTGTTGTTCGATTGAAGTGGGTTGAGGTAAGCACTAAGCCTAATTAGGAAATCGAATCTCTGACAAAATTTCCAATCGAACAGAGCCTTAGATGTGCAACAAAATAATTGAGCAGAAGGGGCCTTAGATCCTATTGGCTGCTTTTTCAATGAGGATGAGGATATTCTTATTAACAAATGCTAGATATGCAACAAAATGCATACTGGTATGGGCCGATGGTGTCTTTGGCTAATCGTTTCCTCTGAATTATGTACTTCTCTTTATTTTACTATTGTTACTCCTGCTGGTAGGCTTAGTCAAATATGACCTAAGTAAAACTGTGACATATATGCTCGACATCATTCGTACGATGAAATAATTATGTCGAATGACGTCGAGCATACATGTCACCGGTTGGGGCCAAGTCCTCCAATCCAGCTGATCTATCTATAATATGAAAATAGAGGCAATATCGACGCCACATCAGCAATTTCATCGCCTCACCAGTGTTGGATCTGAGATATATAAATACAGCAAATACAGCAAATACACCTGACTAAAGATTATCAGCGAAAATGTCAGAATACCTCTTGTGATTCCTGGATTACAGTGATATAGAATTGTTACCCTATCCAGATTATTACTTTTACAAAAATCGTTAAATTTCGTTGACACTCTGATGCCAGATAACAAATGATGATGACCTTTCCAGCTCAGGCACAGTCTGTATTCTGCTGCCATGCATGGTGGCATGTACAACGCCTCGAACACCAACGCAATAAAAAAATACGCCATACACGCCAAATGCGTGGGACTTAAACTCATGATCCTCAATTGGAGTCTCATATTGAACTCCAAATCCATCCTGAATAATGTACCATGAAGAGAAAAGCCGATCTTGCGGCAGTATAGCGCACCCTCAAAAATTCAGGTAATCGATGGTGTCTTAAACACCCCATTTCTTTGGGCCAGGTCTACTGATTCCAGTCTTGTAATCGTCTTCTATCTCGATCTCGATTCTTGTTCCCAAGGCTTCTTTACCCTGTCGAATCATGTCCTTCAATTGTTTATCCATCCTCCGCATCGTAATGTCAGCCTCAATTTCCTCTCGCTTCTTAAGTGCTGCCCATCTCTGAGCTTCTTTCGCTGCAGGGCTATCGAGATTTGATAGTGAGTCTTTGGTTTTGACGGCCCTACCAGGACTAGCCACCGCGCGGGGGATCTTGCTGCTGTGCGGAGATCGGGGCGAGGCATACGATGCTGGTTGCGATGACTGCAGTGCTGGCGACCCAGCATGAGACACTCGATTAATTAGGGGGCGGCGGGGAGCGTTAGATAGTACAGCACCAGCACCAGCGCGAGAAGCGGGACGAGCTCGACGAGAAGCCGACGATGCTGTCGGCATGCTATATCTCGCTGCTCCTGCTTGTGGCCTAGGCTGGGGCTTTGTTGGTGTTTGAGGTCGATCGTTAAGCTGAGGCTGTACAACTACCCAATTTCTAGCCAACTCATCTTTATTGTCACCGATCTGTCTTCTCTTCCCTGGTCGCTGGGGTGAAGCTTCGGGTGCTGGGCTATCCCAATAATCAGGGATGAAGTCCTCGTCCGGAAATTGGCCTGGCAATGGTGTTGATTCTCTCTCATTCCCCCAGCTTGTCGTTATCTTTTCAGACATCCAGCTCTCCTCCACAAAAGAATTTCCTTCATTGCTTAGTGTGTAACCTTTGTCCGCACCTGCGTGAAACCCCCTGAATGCCCCTTTCTTGCAAAACTCCCATACCTTACCTACAACACCCCCTACTACTTCGAACGCAGCTTTACTCCATCCATCTCCTGGGCTTAGACTTGTACTTCGTCTTGCACGTCCGTTTGCTTCCCTCTCTAGTTCTAGTGGTAGGAAGCTCTGGTATCCAGGCGTTTCCTCTTCTAACAATCCACTGTCCCGCCTATATCCCACATCCAAGTAGTCGACTCCATTCTCGTGCAGTTGTGCCGCTTTTAAAGTTGGCGTATCCATTCCTCCCTTCAACAAGTATCTGGTGTTAACGAAAGGTTGCGGTGAACCAGGATCGCCTCCACGCTGTGGTTCTGGCGTTTGCCTTCCATCATTATAGTCTAGTCTGGTGCGCTTCCTCCCCGCATTTGGGATGTGCTGATACTCTGTCGACATTGCGCTGGTTGCCGAACGAGTTAGGATAAGTGATGAGCTTGCGCTGATTGTAGGAGTGCGGGGTCTAGGCGGTTGGAATATGTGCGATTTTGCGCCTGATAGTCGTGGAGGTGCAGGTTCTTTAGGATTTTGGGGATAGGAGAAACTGAAAGCCCCAGGTACAGTGTGCGGTGGAGTATGCATTGTGGTTGTCGAACTCACACATATGCTGAGCTGGAACTTATTGATTCAAGCTCGGATGTTGGACAGCGGGTGATGATAAAGCTTGTATCGGGACGCAAGGTCAGGCTTTCAGCTCACCCTTTGGAGTGATTATATCTGAAAAGTTACGGAAAAATGATATAGACAGGGATAGGAACATGACAGCAGCAATCAATGCTCTCTGATGAAAACGAAGATAAATCTGACTGGAGT
>Ga0247737_1001172_pt1 | contig 11247 bp, 17 predicted proteins | sample UWRJL028104C2_FD_180937 | JGI IMG/M metagenome (GOLD analysis project Ga0247737, IMG submission 180937) | Plant litter microbial communities from Arlington Agricultural Research Station in Wisconsin, United States - UWRJ-L028-104C-2 | ecosystem: Environmental > Terrestrial > Plant litter >...
AGCATGGCTAAACAGAGGCTGCCGTTAAAAATAGTCAAACACTGCGGTAGCTGTTGTTTCCGGGCGAAGTCCACTCCGGTGTAAGACCTTGAGAGTCGAGAATTGACTATTCCCATGCATTGACTATTATCTCGTAAGGCAACATTGTAATGGCTATCCTTGGCCGGAGGTTGGTCCCTAGCGGCTTGTTAAAGTTTGTTAGTGGGTTTAGCTAGGTTTGGCTCTCTGCTGATCTTTTATGATGGTTGGTTAGAAGCCATTGATCATCTTTGTCAACATTCCAAACGGAGGTGATCATCAGAGGCATGAGTACACCAACCTGGTCGAGCGTCAATCTATTCGCGCTTCGTGGGGTTAGAAGAAAAATGCATTTGTCGGGAGGCAAGAACCTGAGAATAGCAGAGTACATATTTGGATCATTGGAGTGCTAAGATAGGTTTCGAAGGCAATAAACATGAGAGAACGCGAAAACGTGGACGATTCAGTGCAACTAGGGAGGATATGTATAGTACAAGAAGGCGGCCGTGGGCTGCACTCAACGTTGCGGGTATCGCGCAGTCGACTGCAGAAGGGACTGGGGCGGCAGGTCGTGGTGTGCAGCTGCCATGCGCTTACTCATCTCCTCCTGCCGCTGCCAAAGAAGCTCGGCCCACAAGGGGTGGGGGGGAATATGTCCAACCAGGGCGCGTAATACCTCAAGCCTAAAATATGAAGCGTGATTAATGGGCGGCTATTAGGTCTAGAATCGGAATGGACTTACCACCGAGCCTTTTCCTCGTCAGAATCCGCAAAGAAGAGGATCTCTTGGCTTTGCGGGAAGATCAGACGGAAGGACCTCTCGACACCATAGAGTCCATCATATTCGTCTGCATCTCGGGTTGTCCGCGATTGATCGTCTTCAACCGCAATAGCCTTTTTGAGGTCAATGGTAGCCGTCGCCTTTTTGGTCACGTCATTAAAAGCGACGAGATTAGCACCAATTACTCGTAGTTGGCGCCGGCGCCATGTCTAGACAAGGAATCGTTAGCAATTTATCCTTAGTGGGAACAATGTATGGAGACTCACGCTACAATCACCACCACTTTGCGTAAGGGTACCCTGGAAATAAGTTACCTTATGCCAGTTGATGTGACGGAGGCCGCGATGGCATTCTTCTAGACTTTGCGGCAGTTGCTCTTGAGGAATTCCAGGGAGAGGGGGAAGCCTGAAGATCTGGAGGACGATTTCACCGACCTCCAATGTAGAGAACTTGCCACCCAGCTCCGCCTTTTGGCCAATTAATGGATAGCTTGTCTCGAACAACCTAGTGTCGCATCGAGAAGCAATATCCTTGAAGGAGATAAAAGCCCTCGCGAGCGTTCCATCTGGCTTGAGATACCGTGCGAGGTTTTCGGTTAGCCTTTGAGCGGGTTGAGGTTGGGGAATAGGACGTGGAGGTGGGGGTGGTTGAGCAACGATCCTCTCCTTCGATGACTTCTTGGGCGACGAAGAGAAAAAGCTTCGCATACCACTGCTCTTATGTACAGGCTGAACGACGGGTGCTGGAGCTGGTGGTGGTGGTGGTGGTGGCGGGGCGATAGTAGTGCTGGCTTTGAACTGCGCGATAATATGGGGATCTCGGCGGATTTTCAAGCTCAATGTGAACTCCAGTTTGCTATGTTCAATTCTGACGAATAACTCTATGAGTATAATAGATAATTGGAAGCTAGTCAATACCCACAATTCGAACTCCTGGTCTATCCGACATTCAGTCGACAATTGGCATTCAGGTGTGGTGACGAAGTGAATGCCATTATTTAATGTGCAAGTGAATGCGGTGGACTGCTGGGGTAGAGGAAGGTTTAAACCGCTAAGGCCAAGAACTAAGATAGAGGTCAGCAATCGAAAAACCAAGATGATGGAAGGAGATATACCTTTGACGAAGACCTTGCCATACGATTTGCCATTGTCTTGAGCACGGTACTCCTTAATTTGCTTCGCGTACTCGTTCTGTTTCGTTCCATATCAGTGAGCGAAGTCTCTGAATCAAAGGCCACTGAACGCACCATATCTGAAGGTCGTCGAACCGTTCGCCAAGCTCGTCCAGCATCTAGGTCGCCAGCACCAGCCATATGCGAAATCTTCTCAGACGATGAAGCATAGATCGTCGTCTCGCGTTCACGGACATGATATTTCTAATTGACGTAGTTAATAATTTGCCAGAATAAACAGGACGATCCACTTACGCTCTTCTGTGGCTCCTTGCTTAGTTTCTGGAGTTCTTTCTCAATACTGTCGGTGAGGAGGTCATCCTGGCCAGCTTCGTCGACGACATCTAACAAGGCTTGACCGCGCTTCTTGGCACCACCCCCAAGTGCTTCGACATCTCCAGTGCTCATACTGCGACGTCGGCTTGGACGACCCACACCCAAGCTTTGGCGGTCTCCAGCATGAGGCGAGAACATTTCCATGTCCTCATCTGCACGTCGAGCCTCGCGCCTCTTCTCCAAAATCAATTGCTCTCGACTCTTGATTCTATCCTTTGGAGGAACAGGGGGAGGAGGCAAGGTGATGGTCGACGAGCCACTGACGCTCCGGCTGAGGATGCCATCGGCTTCGTTATGCTGAAGGAGCATTGAGTCAGTGTTGGTGCGTTCCATGACCTTAGGGCGGGCGTTGCTGGGGAAATGGCCGTGGTCGTCGCGGGACATTGAGCGAGAGTGGTCGTAGGACTCTTCGTACTCGTCCGTCATCATTGACTCGTCGGGGTGAGCACCAGCACCGGCGACATCCTCCATAAGTCGATCGAGGGCACTCTTCATGTCCATATCAACGTCTACATCCCCCATCTTGATGCCAGAACTACTTTCGATGCTTAGTGGCCTCTGAGGTTTCTCGGTCAGAACGGCCAAGCTATTGCCCGAATCACGACTATTCTGCGAATCAATGTCGACGGACGGGGCGCCAAATCCTCCTAGACTGAATTTACTGCCAAAATCGAATTGGAGTTGGGGACCAGTGCCAAGGAGGCCGAATTCCCTGTCTGCCTCACTCGGAGGGGCAGCCAGTGTTCCTAAGCCAAGATTCCTCTTCTCAACAGTCGCAACAATGGCCGTCTCGGTGCTGAAGTCAGTCTGAGTCGTCAAAACCGACATCCTATCCCGTTCCTTCTCCAATAAGTCTGAAGGAGATCGACGATTGGACTGGCTGGTAGGCTGAGGGCTCTCGGTAGCTGAGCGAGACTCAAGGGCGGGGCTGGGACTGCTTCTATGTAGATTCTGCAGACGGCGCTGAACATCCTCTCTTGAGATGCGTTCCCGACTGGCACTCTTGGTTAGACCTTGTGACGCAACCGCAAGGTGAGGTGAGGGAGAACGAGACGACGGCGAACCAATACGTCTTGCAATCGCGGCGTGATAGTCTGATACGGGAGGTGACTTCCGTTCACTAGCTTGCGGGAAGAAGTCTGGCTTTGGTGCTGGTGAGGCTGCTAGAGTCCCCAGAACCTGAAAGGTTGTCAATCGCAATTCAAGGAGATGTAGAGGAGACTAACCTCGCTGCGGTCCAATTCGCTGTCTAGACTGGATAGATTCACTTCAGAATGACCAACTGAAAGATTTGCAGGGTCCATGGAATCATCTTTGGCGACACTATTGTTCCGATTTGTGAGGTCTGACAGCACAGACTCGTCCTGGAGGCGAGGAACGAACAGATCGACGTTAAAGCTTGCGCTGAGATCTTGCTCCGACTCCGCCTGGTTTCCTATAGAGAGAACAGTTAATAATAGGTAAGAATATCAACGATGACGGACATACCTCGTCTCAGGTCGAACCGAGGAATAAGACCTTCCTCTCGAGGTCCCATATTGACATGAGCCTTCTTCGTTGGAGAGGGACTGACGGGCAGTTTGTTGACATCCTCGGAGTCTTCTTCAGCCTCTCGCTCCTCTTCTCGAGCTTGACGAATGCGCTCCATATGTGTCGATCTCCCAAGAGGTGGTGTGCTCTGCTGCATGCCGGGAGAACGACGGGGAGGAGTTGCAGGTAGGCTGCGGGGTGACGCATGTGTTGGAGGATTTTGAGTAAAGGGATGAGACGAAGGACTTTGCTGATGGGGTGAGCCGCGGTATGATGGTGATCCGTGAGGTGAGAAATGAGGTGGTTGTACATGAGGAGAGGGCTGCTGATGGTGTTGTAGGAATCGTTCTACATGGTGACTTCGACCGAAAGGGACACCGTCCTCGGTTTCCAGATCTGTCGGAATATCATTATGTCGTGGCGGAGTACTCGTTGCAGAAGCCATGCTGTCATTCATGAAATTGGCGGCGTTCGATGAGAAAAACATTTCCTCGACAATACCAGTAATGCTCGTGTCTGGGTCGCCTAGAAGTGAGGGTATCTCGGGGTTAAGGCCAGCGCCGTCAAGTTGGACACTCTCATATGAGGCATCATCCTCCATAGGCTGGTCTTGCTCCTGATTGGGGGGAGCAACGAATGGGTCATCTTGAGAATGGTGGTCGTCACTTTCAGAATGGTAGGAATCATTCTGGCCCCCTTCATCAGCACTTTCGGAGGCCTCGTCATCAGTTTCGTCGCGGTCGAATTCAAGGACGTCACAACGCTCGTGGAAGGTCACAGTCTTCCTCCGTTCCCGCTTCGCACCTCCACTCAACCGAGGACCATGCATCCGCCTGGAAACCAGGGCTGATCTGGCTGGAGAAGGGCCGTTGCTTCGGGGAGCTGGAGGTTGCATGTGTGTTTCAGGTGGAGGTGTCGATGGGTCTCTAGGAGTGCTGTACTGGAGAGGAATTTGTGGTGGAGGGGGTCTCGCTTCGGTTGATGGCGTTGGTCGAAGGGTCCTGAATGGACTCTTCTTTACTGGCTCCTTATCGAGAAGCTCTTGAAAAGTCTTGCTCTGTTTCCTCTCGCGCTTCAAGGCGAAAGGACGATCATTCTCGGTCTCTGCCTGGTCGTGCATGGAGGAAGGTCTAGCCCGCTTCTCTCCCGAAACCCGCCGGGTTGGGAAGGAAACAGGCGGACGCGAGGATGGCGTTGAGGGAGTGGGTAGCTGCGACTTGAATGGTGATTTGGACACCAGGTTGTTGGTATGTACATGGCGATAGCTAGACGAAGTTCGTCGAGCAACGGCTGGACCACGAGGTCGACCAGGAGAGTCTCGTTTTGCAATTCGGAGAGGAGACGTTATGGAACTACTGCTCCCAGAGGATGGAATACTGCCGGTAGATGCGCTCCAGCCCATTCCTGACTCGCGCAAGATAGAGGATTTGATAGGATCTGGAGAGTTTGAGAGTAAACGGTCTCGCAAAGGAGATTTACGAGACGCCATACTCGGCGCAGAGATGGTCCTCGGTAATGGTGGTTACAACTGCGTCGTCTTGACCGTTGCTGAAAGAGTGAGACAGGGACTTGGGAACGTGAAGGAAAAGGTGAAAGGGATGGAAATGAGCACAAGTGGCAGTCAACAAACCATCACCCGTGGGAGTTTCCCCTGTGCAGACTTCAACGCGTCTGTCACGTGAGGGCGCTTCCAACATGCACACAGCACAGCCACGCCATGATGGTACGCGACTTGTCGTGCGATTTCAAATTTCAACAGGCCACACAGGTTCCTTCTGAGATGGACTGCGATAATACGGCGTCTGCCTATCAATAATGCGTATTTTTTAATGGCATATTGAAGACATGAAATGGCATATTTTCGTCGCTCGCAGGTCTAAAATCTGTGCAGGAAATATCTCTGTCAGTGGTCACTGGACCATGTTGCTGGGTTCATGGGCCCTCAGTCGATTTGCAACAGTCAACTGGTTCACCAAGTCTCAAGATGCTGCAAATACCCCTCTCCATCAATGTTTGCAGCGGCAGTGCGTCCCGGTCGTCTTCGAAAAAGAAAACATGCCGAACCACTCGTTCGCCGCTCTCTCTCAGCACATCACGGGAACACACTTGTTTCAATCCAATATCTACTTGAACGGACCGACGTCGGAGCTTTAGTATCATGTGCAGAATTTCAGAATACTTGGAGCATTCTCTTATATATGACCCCTCGATATTCAATATGGTCGCCTTCGCCATCACCTTCGTTAGCGATGCACTTGGGAGTACCTCTTTTATCCTCTCTGTTTCTTGCATTGATCCTCGTCAACGAAAGCTCTGCACACAATTCAACCATCCTCAACCCCATCCTCCCTGGCTTTCATCCAGACCCTTCCTGCATCTTTGTTCCCGAATGGAACAACACTTTCTTCTGCGCTAGCTCCAGCTTCGAAGCCTTCCCAGGTATCCCTATCCATGCTTCCAAAGATCTACAACACTGGAAGCATGTGAGCAATGTACTCAGTCGAGTAGAGCAGTTGCCGGATTTGGCGATCACGAATCGGTCCACAAGCGGTATATGGGCACCAGCGCTTAGATATCACAAAGGAACGTTCTGGATGATGACCACTCTGGTTCATGACGAGCGACCTGCCGACGATGACGGAAGATGGGACAACGTAAGCTGAAGCACTTCATCCCAAGTAGATTCAGAAATTTACTTGGATGACCAACTTAGATCCTCTTCTCATCCAATGACCCTTACAATTCCTCCTCATGGTCAGACCCGGTACACTTCAAGTTCCCAGGATATGATACCTCACCCTACTGGGACGATGACGGGACGGTATATGTGACGGGAGCCCGGTCTTGGAAGGTCATGTAAATGATCATCTCGATTTACACCGAACACTAAACACTGACGCCGCATAAAGACTGGCTATCGAACAAGGAACCATCGACTTGACGACTGGAAAAGTTGGTCCCCTGATTAATACCTGGAATGGTACTGGTGGTCTGGTAAGAGCTAATGAAAGAAGTCAATAGCGCCTCCATCATAACGTCAACAGGCCCCCGAAGGTCCTCATATTTATCAAAAAGATGGGTGGTACTACCTAATGGCAGCAGAAGGTAACGTAGCACCCTTTTTTTAGTAGATATTGGCCTATATTTTACTGGATGGACAGGAGGAACTGGAGTCAATCACATGGAGACTATGGCGCGTGCCAAAAATATCAATGGACCATACGAAGCTAATCCAGCCAACCCAATCGTATCAAATGCGAACACCTCCTCTTACTGTGGGTACCTCTGAGCGGACCTTATCTCATAGGATTATGCTAATACATTACATTCTGCAGTTCAGACAGTAGGTCATGCTGACCTATTCCAAGATGGAAACGGAACTTGGTATCTCGGTGTTTTGAGCATCTACCGCCGCGAACTGATGATAGCCTAGGTGGGGAACCGCACTCGCTACACGTGCAGGAGCAAACTACACAGTATATCCTATGGGTCGAGAAACCATTCTCGCTCCTGTTACCTGGGAAGAAGGCCAATTCCCAATCTTTTCACATGTCCAAGGAGAACAGACCGCTTGGCACTTGCCGTCAACGGAGATTGTGGCGCAAGGAGAAGGGTGAGTATGTTGTCCTCGACTTGAGACTTCACGTTCTAACGTCGATTTTACCGAAAGGAAGCTCGTTGACGCGGATGATAACATCAACTTTACTCCAGGATCATCAATTCCGCCTCACTTTCTTTTCTGGAGACTGCCGGCCCAGAAGAACTATGTTATTTCACCCCCTCGCCACCTGAATAAACTTGAACTAAAACCATCGAATCTAAACTTGACGGGCTATGATGGCAATTATGCAGGCCCAGCTGGGCAGACTTTCATAGGACGACGACAAACGCACACCCTCTTCACGTATAGCGTCGATATGGACTTTTCTCCCATTCGAGTTGATGAGGAAGCAGGCATCACCGTGTTCTTAACTATGGTTCGCGCCTTTAGCATAACTGTTCTGCTAATGGTCTGACGGGGATGATCCTAGAATCATCATATCGAGTTTGGATATGTTCTACTCGCCGTGAACGGCACATTGGCACCCTATTTCCGCATACGCACTCTGTCGTACATTCCGGTGCCCCAGCCTATTTTGACGCCCGTCCCGCTCAAGTGGCACAACCATACACTCAAGATGGAGATCAAAGCTTCCAATGCCACACATTATGCCTTCTTAGCAGGTCCTACTTCTTCATCTTCTGAAATTATTGGATATGGAACTGGGGACGCAGTGAGCTGGGGCTTCACAGGTAAGCTTACTGATGCAATACTCTTGTTAATAAAGTACTGATACGAGTGTCAGGAACTCTGGTTGGAGTCTATGCTACTACCAATGGCCATGGAGAAGGAGGCACTTCCGCCTATTTCTCAAATTGGGGGTATACGGGCAATGGTCAGGTTCGCGGTTGCGGACCAGCTTCCGGAGTTTGCTGACGAGTCCCTGGAGATGTTTTGGAGGTTATCATACATAGTAAATACCACATATTTCATGCAATGTGTTCCCCATGAATTCCGAGGAGCGCCCGGTAACAGACGCCCGTAATCCACGCGTTTTCACATGTGGCGTGCTCCGGCAACTGCCGGACCGGGTAAACCCCAGTAAACCCCGCACCGTGGTCCGTCCTTCAAATCCGCTCCGCTTGTCCTAACCTTTCTCTGACTTCCACCTCATCGATCCTCCGCATCCCCCATCCTTGACCGTTCGAATTCAGGACGATGTCTTTTCAAGGCCTGATTTCTGGATCAGAATGTGCTGCACCTGCAAATCCACTTTCTCAAGTTCTTAAGCACACTGAAGGTGATCGCAGTCTGCAACAGGTGAGTTGGCAACCCTGACTTTCGGAATACCCAAACCAAGACTGACCCTTTTCTTGCCTAGGACAGAATTTCTGGGCCATCTTCCTCACGAGTGAGAAGCTTGATGTTTTCTACAAGAACCCGGTGCTGACGAATCCTCTAGCTTCACCAGCTTCCAGGCAGTTCCTCATCTATCCCGGCCAATGCGCAAGATCTTGCGCTTGCACGACAATTCTTCGAAGGAAACTCAAGCCATGGATTGGGACCAGCTTTTGCCATGCCTCATGGGGCAGAATTTTCTCGACTTCATGAAATGAACGCTAGACCAGGCATGAGCGAAGCGGCATGGGCGATGGAACAACAACAACAGATGCGGGCTTATGAAGAGTCCGCGGCGAACTCTGCTTGGGCTGCGGAATTCGGAAACGCGCCTCAAGCTTCAGCTGCACCTGCTATTCAGCAACAGCAAAACGGTCCTGAGAGAGCTGAATGTATGTATCGCGTTTCATCGTTTGTGCTAAAGGGTCTCATTGGCTCTTAGTTCAACAGCGGCCGTCCTATATGTCTCCCATGTATGGAAACTCGATGCCTATGGGCATGTATGGGATGGGAATGGGAATGAACGGAATGCAGTATGGTATGAATGCCAATATAGGCCCACTTAGCCTGGGGAAAGGCAAAGGCAAAGAAGTTGATTTCGAGGCTGCATTTGCTCATTATGCTGAGGCCTTGGGACCTACCGAACAGCAGACTTCGCGGATAGAAGAAGTGGATGATAGTGTCGCGAACATCACGGAGACTCTTCAAGGCGTCACCGTGGAGGACACAAGCTCTGATTTCCAAAAGTAGGCTACTTTTCCCTTCTTTCCATCTTGCCCTAATCTCTTAGTTCCAATAGGGTTTGGGACCAACTACAAAACTCGGATGCTCCCCCACCCAAAGAAGATATTGCCAAATGGGAAGCCGAGTTCTCTCAGCTTATGAATGCTCAACGAGATGAGTTGGGTGATTATGGCAAGGCAATGCAAGAGGCATGGGAGAGCGGTGCAGGGACAATCGATATTGATAGGCCTCTTCAGTTCGACACTGATGGAATACCAATCCTAGGCGATTATACCTTTGGTACGACAAGATTCTAACTTTCTCAACCTTGTCTAATCTGTGTGCGTTAGAGAAAAACAACAAATATCTGGATCCATCTTCTTCTCGGTCGCTACTTAGCGACGCTAAAGCTCTGCTTGAACAGAATGGATCTCTCTCTGAAGCCGCACTGATGCTAGAAGCTGCAATACAGCAAGGAGAACTTGGTGAAGGCGGATATGAGGCTTGGATCCTTCTTGGAGAAACTCGCAATATGGACGAACGAGAGGAAGCGGGTATGAAAGCCCTCATGCAAGGCGTGAAGAGGGCTGAGGAAGCAGGTGCTCCTGGTGCCGGAATGCTTGTACGTGACCTCACTGGCATTGCCTCTGCTTTATCTTGACGAGGCACTTTAGTCTCTCGCAATATCGTTTACGAACGAGTCGTACGACCGCGCTTCTCATACAATGCTACTGCGGTGGTTCCGAGCGCGATATCCATCTGCTCACGTTCCAGAGGAGACCCTCAAGGCAATGGGCACCAATTCGTCATGGGACACCCATGGACGCATTACGGAACTGTTCCTCGACATGGCACGAACACAACACGCGCAGGACGATATGGATGAAGATCTTCAGATTGCCCTTGGGGTCTTGTTCTACACTAATGGAGAGTACGAGCGAGCACAGGATTGCTTCACTACTGCTCTCAATGTGCGACCAGGGGTAAGTTTCTACCTTCGAGGTCCATTGACAATGACTGATTAGCGCGACAGGACTATTTGCTTTGGAATCGATTAGGGTCCTCCCTTTCCAATGGCAACAAGCCAGAAGAAGCCCTCGGCGCGTACCGTGAAGCCCTTCAGCTGAGACCGACATATACGCGTGCGATATACAATGTCGGTGTGGCCTGTGAGTACTTTTGAGCCAAGCAAGATCTATTTGTCCATAATGTTGACTGTTCTTCAGGTCTGAATATTGGTGCCGATAAGGAGGCTGCAGAGCATTTCCTCAGCGCTCTGAGTCTTCAAGAATCCACTGGTGGTGATACCAGTGATCAGCTGTGGTTTACACTTCGACGCGCACTGTCGTCCATGGTACGTCCATCATCTCGTTAATTCATTTTTAAGATGTGCTCATGCTATTTCCCCGTTAGAACCGAACGGATCTTGCTGATCTAGCGAAGCCTGAAGCAAAGAGTAACTTAGAGATATTCCGCAGGGAGGGCTTCGATTTCTAACTGGCAACTGTGACGCTGTATTCTGGAACACTGGTAGAATGACAATCTGTCTATTTATCATTGGCTTTCGCCTCAGACACGTGTCCGGTCTGTGTCCCTATGACCTAAGAACTTGACATCTAAGCCGCATTTTGAATCTCGATCAAAGTCCACTGACCTCGACTTTCATGATCTTCACCTATTTAAAGAGGCCAGATATGAATCGCCCCTGCTTTCTTTCTCCCGCTCTCGAGAAGATCACACAGGATGGCA
>Ga0247737_1001173_pt1 | contig 11244 bp, 4 predicted proteins | sample UWRJL028104C2_FD_180937 | JGI IMG/M metagenome (GOLD analysis project Ga0247737, IMG submission 180937) | Plant litter microbial communities from Arlington Agricultural Research Station in Wisconsin, United States - UWRJ-L028-104C-2 | ecosystem: Environmental > Terrestrial > Plant litter >...
GTTTATTTATTTGGCTTCTCCTGATGCGTCGCATCTAGATGTGGTAGACCAGCTTCTCGCCGCTGACCTCGCCGTTCTTCATTGCTTCCATGCCCTTCATGACGCCCTCGAGTCCCTTGCCGTGCTTGTCCAGGGTGATCTTGTGGGCCTTCACCTTGCCGTCGGCAAGGAGCTTGGTAGCGTCGTTGATGAACGTCTTGGTGAATTCAAACTGCTCGGGCATGGCGGGAAACTTCATGTCGTGGATGAAGGTGAAGGCTTCGCCGAAGCAGAAGTAGGCTAGGACTCCGACCTGCTTGACGTTTTTGCTGGGGCTGAGAGAAGCAACCTTGTCCTCGGGGATGGGGAGGAGGGTGAGGTATTTGCCGGGAGAAGAGGTGCTCATGGATGGGCTGGATTATTGTGTTAGCAATTGGCTACTCCCTTTGGGGTAGTACAGGAAGTGATGATTGGGAGGAAAGTGATTTTGATCTTGTGACGACCGAATATCATAACAAGATCAAGGAGTATAGAATAAGTGAAAGGGAACACGAACATGCAGATGTTTGGCGAGTCGCCTTCAGACATGCAATCCTACAATAGTTAGCTCTATGTATTTTCCCTTTGATATATAGGCATGTTTACCATGGTGATTGTGATGTTGCCTTTGGAGAAGGCTTTGATATCCTCAACGCATGTGGATGAGTTGTAATCAAATGCCGCGTCTATTCATAAGGTCAGCGTTAGCAAGGAATCTCATCACCCATTCCTTTTCTCGGGAATTTTCTTACCAGCTCCGAGGCTCTTCACATAATCAAAGTGTTTCGGTCTATCAAAATTCATTAGCCACTCTTCTCCCTATGGTAAGCCTGGAAGAAGAAAAATGACTTACGAGCAAGTTGTGACAACAGTCGCACCACTCAGCTTCGCAAACTGGATGGCCAAACTTCCTGTCGCGGTGCTTCCTCCGTAAATCAAAACAGGAGATTTCTCCTTCTCGGTACCCTTCACATCCGCCGGCATTGGTAGCTGTGCAAAATGGTAGAGTGCTTGCCCAACAGTAATAGTTCCCACACCGAGCGTAGCGGCCTCTTCAAACGATAAATTGTCTGGGATCTTGTACTGGACATCACCTTTGGCGGTGATATAGTTGCTAAATGCGCCGTCTTCGTGGTAGACGGCATTGCCGCCATGAGCGAAACCGGCAATACGATCACCCTTTTTGAATGACTTTGTCACGGCAGATCCGACTTCCTGTAGGAGGTTAGTTGTTTGGTCTTAACCAAGGTGATGTTGACAGGCGAGAAAGTTTCCCAAAAGATGCGGCATAGCGTAGTTTGGGATTGATGTATGTTTTCTTACCTCGACAGTACCAGCGTAATCACAACCAATTTTGGCTCCAACAGGTGCGAATGTCACATGTTTCCAATCCGTGGGATTCAGAGCCACTGCTTCGACTTTGATTAAGATGTAATCATCGCGAACTATACCAATTAGTACTGTGATTTGATAAAATGTACTATATAATATTTCGTTGCATTGTGGATTTGGGCCTCGAGGTTTATTTTCGCGGCAAACTCGGGCACCAGAATCTGATTTTGCATAGATAAGGGCGGATATTAAGATTCATACGTTTTGGCATTGGGATTTCTGAAATTCCAGCCTCTCCAGGCTTTTGCATAACAATTCCATAGTTTTGAGACATGTTGAAGATATATGTGTATAAGGTAATATGTGATTGGGTGGGTTTTATATGTTGTATCAACAATGAGATAATAGGGAATGTCTATGAGTGGCACGGAGTCGATTTTACTTTATACTTAGCAGGCAAATTCATTCTTCAATTACAAATCAAGGATCTTCAATATAAACGTCAGGAAGACCCCGCTTCATTATGGCGTGGATCATAGTATTTACTAAACTTGCGTGACTCGTTACTTCTAGTAGTAGCTTATTTTGCCTATTAATAATATCAGCGAGGTTCTGGTCCCTCTGGGATTTGTAATGATATCAGTGGGAGTATAGCAGCAGCCATAAGGTTTGGTATTTTAATAAGTCAAAGGATTAAGGCTTCATCGAGAGGAGGTCTGATTGAAAACGTAGCGGTAATCGAGCACTTCACTTGCCACCGTCCACTTGTTCAAGTAGGCGACAGTACGGTAGCAAGCGAGAGTGGCCGAGGTAGTAGTAAATAGCAGTGGCCAGAGAGCAGTGCGGTACGGTGTTCTGGAAAGGCAATATTTGCGTTTATACTCGATACAGACTGATGTGGTTTGACAGATCTGGTACGTCACTCCCCACTCCTGGGACACTTGGACATTTGGCTAGACCGTGACTTGAGTTTGAGATCCGGGATTTGTGGACCAGAGGGACTCTATAGTAGGATGAACCGACGGTCAAGCCCAAATGTTGGTGGTGTTGTCCGCTGGGCGGGTTGCGTGGGAAGGCATATTCATATGTGTGACAGCCCAACTCTACTCGTTAGACTCGACGGGAGGAGACTTTATTATTAATATCATTCGGGTTGCCCCGTCCTAGCCTCCTGTAGACGACGTCTTGCGTGCAGCATATGCACAACCGTGAAGTGTTGTACAAACGAGTCTCCATCGTTGCGGCGGTCGTCAGTCCCCCGTTCCACCAGCCAACATCGTGATCATTTCGCCATCATGCTTCCAATTCTCCCATTCATCAATGCAAGACAGACACAGCTGCGAATCGGTGTTGTCTCCTAGCAGTGTCCCCTGGCGCCGCCCCCGGTTCCAGCCAACCACCAGCAGCACACACAAATCCCCTTTATGCGCAGGTCAATCGGGTCCTCTTATTCGAGCATTGTTTGGCAGACTCTACACGACCAAGTTGCGGTGTAGCAGGACCACAGCACTAATTATGGGTTCTCGTACGCAGGCAGTACTAGGAAAGGTAGTTAGATAAAAATTTGCTGGCAATCTGCATCGATCTTCCCGACCGAATGGAGTCTATGGAGTACCGTGGCCTCCCGTGGCCTCCCGTGGTCTCTAATGCTGCCAAAAAGCTGCAAATGCAAGTCCATGGTTGGCTGCTGTAGACCCCGTAGCCTGCGTCTTGTCTGCAGATGTAGCCCTATGCACCGCTGCTACTGGGTGTTCCGTTGTTTTTTATGGCGCCGTTGGGCGTGGCCGTGTCAACACTGACTGGAAGGGCTGCTGCTGCTGCTCCTGCGAGGCTCAACCTGACGCGCGAGCAGAAGAAAAAAAAAAGAAATCACTTGTCAAAAGAACACCTTTGTCATATTCCTCGCGCTTTCTGAAATGTGATTTATGACCGGGGATCATCGCATCGCGGCACAGACGACGACGGGGTAATGCGATAAGGGCACAGGTGATTCCAGTGATACACTCAGCTTGCTGTCTCGGAATTCATGTGGCTGGCAACAAACGAGAATACCGAATCTCTCTCCCTTACCTGCGGAGCACCACACGACTTCCAAGAATCCTAACCGTGTGACCACAATCTGCTTCCTTAGTTCCCCTATTTCGATTTCCCCAAAGTCTCTTGGATAATTTCTATCCTTTCGACACGCACCCGGAAAAAAAACGACGGCAGTCCTTTCGAAACTTTAAAACACAATACTTCATCTATCGCAAACCGCTCCATCTCGACGCATACTCCTCTCCAGATGAGTCTGACGCCTTTCCACGAACACGCGAGCTTGAACATCCATCATGGCAGCGGTCGCGGCTTTACGGTATTACGGCGATGGCCTCGAGACAGGATTTGGACAAACTACGATCCAGCCCTCGACGATTGGCTGGGATGAGGAAGATACACGCATACGGCTGAGCCTCATTGCAAGAGCTTGGATCGCGTCGCGTAGCTCAATCAGAATCAAACATGGACCGTCGAGTCGGAGAGATTTGGTACGAGTGAAGTGCTTTTCTACTTTATATGTATTCTGGATGACGAGGTGGTTGTCTGCAGTAGCGTAGAGGCCGCAGTGCAGGCGGTGTAGGCCTGTCAACAATACAATATCTAACGACTTTACAGACCTCTATCCCCTATTTGGATCCTACGTGGTCTTGCAGCTGGTCTGGAAAACCTCTGGATATCCCCGAGCTTTACCCACAATGTCCTCGTGGCATATCGAAGCCAAGTGAGGAGGCATTCGAGGTGGTTGACCTGCACGACACCGGGACCCTCGCCAGACCGCACCTGCATGACCCCGTAGGCACTAGAATTACCCCTCCTTCTTCAAAAGAACCACAAGAAGACAAGTCTCTGTTCCGCGATCCAACTATGGCCCCAGCTATCGACTTCAAATCCCAGGACGGCTTCACCCAAGCTGCTAAGAAAAAGAACAAAAAGGCCAACGCCTGGACTGAACCAGATGAAGGGGATAAGGATGAGAAGAAGGAAGATGGGGCTGGTGATGGAGGAGACAAAGGCGCTGGAGATGGTGCTGGTACTGGCTCTGGTGCTGGGGATGGGGATGGAGACAAGAAAGATGATAAAGCTGGCGATGCTCAGGCTGAAGACGAGTGGGGAGACAGTTTCGCTCCTGTAAAGTCAAAGAAGAAGGGCAAGAAAGGGGCCAAAGCAGAAGAACCATCCACCACGGAGAAATTCGATGCTTTTCATGAGATTAAACTGGATGATCCGGTCTTAGATCTTAGCTTTGACGCACCAGCAGCCACGTCAAAAACAGGGGGAGGCTTTGGAACTTGGGGAAGTAGCTGGGCTACAGGTGCTACCGGTACCGCAGCTGCCTCTTCGAATACCTGGGACTTCTCTGCTGCAACGGATACTGCAACTGCCACCGATACCAAGAAGGATACAGATATTGATAACAACCCATGGAGTTTAAATCGAGGAAAACCAAAGAAGAAGAATACTGGGTTTTCTTTCGGATCACTTGATGAGGAAGAAAAGGAGCCAGATCCACCACCGGATGAGAAGAAGGATGTTGATCCTTTCGACTTTGGTTTCACTGCAGCTGGTAAGAAGGACAAGAAGAAAAAAGGCAAAGCTGGCTTTCTCGATATCGAAGAACCTAAGGAGGAACCCGCTGCTGCTGCCGAAGAAGCCGATGATTGGGGAGGATGGGGAACAGCAAAGACCAAGAAAAAGGGTGGGAAAACCGCCGAACCCGAACCCCCCAAAGTTGAGGAGCCAGCAGTTGTGGAGGATGAATGGTCAACTTCTTTCGGTAAGAAAGATAAGAAGGGCAAGAAGGGCAAAATCGCGGTTGTAGAAGAACCTCCTAAAGTCGAAGAGAAGGTACCAGATCCTGAACCGGAACCTGCCGCTGATGACTTTGGCTGGGGAGCTGTTGGGAAGAAGGATAAGAAAGGAAAGAAAGGGAAAGCCGTCGTTGAAGAGGTCAAGGTTGAAGAGAAAATCCCCGACCCAGAACCAGATCCACCTGCAGACGACTTTGGATGGGGAGCTGTTGGCAAGAAGGATAAGAAAGGGAAGAAGGGCAAAGCCATTGTTGAAGAGGTCAAGGTCGAAGAGACCCCTGCTCCTGAACCTGAACCCGAACCAGTTGCAGAAGACGATGGCTGGGGTTTCACTGCTTCTAAAAGTAAAAAGAAGAAAGGTAAAGGCGCGGTGGATGAACCCATCAAACCAAAGGATCCGGAACCGGAGCCAGAACCAGAGGTCCCGGTGGATGATTTCGGGTGGGGAGCTGCCCCATCCAAAAAGAAAAAAGGGGGGAAAGCTGTAGTTGCTGAAGTTCCCAAAGCGAAGGACCCAGATCCAGAACCTGAGCCTGCTGCTGATGACTCATTTGGTTGGGGTTCGATTGGCAATAAAAAAGACAGTAAAAAGAAAGATACCAAAACCAAAGAACCTACCCCGGAGCCCGAACCTGAACCTGTCGTCGAAGATTCCTTTGGATGGGGATCTTTTGGTAGTAAAAAGGACAAGAAAAAGGACACCAAGATCAAAGAACCTACTCCTGAACCGGAACCGGTACCAGTTGAAGAGGATACGTGGGGAATTTCGACCAAGAAGACCAAGGGGAAAAAGGGGAAAGAGGAAGTTAAAGCCAAAGAGCCTACACCAGAACCCGAACCAGCCCCTGTTGACGATACCTGGGGATCGTTCTCAACCAAAGCCGACAAGAAGAAGAAAGGTGGAAAATCTGTGGTCGATAAGAAGGTTGAGGAACCAATTAAGGAAAAAGAGCCCGAACCTGAACCTGAACCTGAGCCTGAAGAGGATTCAGGATGGGGGATTTCATCTTGGGGTGGGAGTAAGAAAGACAAGAAGAAAGCTACCGGGAAGACCAAGGATCCTGAGCCAGATCCAATTGTCGATGCTCTTGAACCAGCTGCTAATGATGACTGGATGAGCTGGGGTAAAGACACTAAGGCCACGAAGGATACCAAGACCTCCAAAGATTCTAAAGACAGCAAGGATAAAAAGAAGAGTAAGACTTCTTCCAAAGCTCTGGTGGAAGTTAAAGCTGAAGAACCCGAACCCTCGCCACCAACTCCGCCCCCTGCTGTGCCTGAGGTTGGCGACGATGACTTCTTCGGCGATAGCTGGGGTGCTGCTACTTCGAAAAAAGACAAGAAAGGTAAGAAAGGGAAAGAGACATCGCCTGATGCACCAATCAAACCCGATGACATCGAAGAGCCAAAAACTGATGACATATGGGGCACTTCGTCTTCCAAGAAGGACAAGAAAAAGGGCAAGGGTAAAAATATGCCGATCGAAGTCATTGATGAGCCTATTCCCGAACCTGATCCTGTCGAAGAGAGCAAGGCTGTTGAAGATGATTGGGGATCTTCTTGGGGTGCACCGGTCAGCAAAAAAGACAAGAAGGGAAAGAGCAAGACTAAAGACATCATCGAGGCACCTCCTCCAGCACCAACTCCACCTGCAATGGATCTCACTGAGCCAGAAGCAGATATCTGGGACTTTGGAAGCACGGCTAAGAAAAGCAAATCCAAGGAGAAGGAGGAGAAGGAGAAGGAAAAAGAGAAGTCCAAACCCGTTGTCAAGCTTTCCAAGAAAGAGCAAGAGAAGGCCGATAAATTGGCCAAAAAGGCTAAAGATGCCGAGGAAGCTGAACGTAAGGCAGCTGAATTGAAAGAAGCGGAAGACAAAGCTGCCGAGGAAAAGGCTAAGTTAGAAGCTGAAGAAGCCGAACTCAAAGCCAAAGAGGAGGCTGAAGCTGCTGCGAAAGCTGCCAAACCTGCCAAAAAGCTTACCAAAACAGAGCAGAGGAAAGCTGACAAGAAGAAAGCTGAGGAGGAGGAGGCTGCGGCCAAAGCTAAAGAGGAAGAAGAAGCCAATGCTCTCCTCGCAGAAATAGAGGCCGAGGATCTTGCAAAACAAAAGGCCAAGGAACAGGAGCTTTTGGAAGCAGCCAAAAAGACCAAAAAGGACTCCAAATCAAGTAAATTGAGCGGCAAGAAGACATCAACCTCCAAATCCAAAGATCCGGACCCGGAACCCGAGCCGGAACCCGAGCCGCTGATTGATCTCAAAGACAAAGATGTAATTCCCGACAAGAGCGAAACCTTCAGTTTCTGGGGTGCAACTAAGAAGATGAGCATGGGCAAGGGTGCGAGTGCGGATATTAGTGCCAAGAAAGGGGCTTCGAAAGATGAGATTGCGATTGATGACAAAGCGAAGCTTCCAGAACAATCAATCTCCAAGGACACGTCTTCTAAATCAGCATTCAACTCAACGTCGATGAAGGCATCAACACTGACGAAGAAACCAGTCGGAGGAAAGATTGCTGACAAGTTGAAAGCCTTTGAGTCAGCTAAAGAAGCTCTCCCGCCACCTCCACCGCCCCCTCCCCCCTCGCCACCAAAAGAGGAGGATAAAAAGAAGGGCAGCTCCTCCAAGACATCCAAATCCACATCCAAAAAGGAGAAGGAGATTGTCGAGGAAAAGTCTGCATCTCCGAAGAAATCCTCCAAAAGCAAAGAGGTGCCCGGTAGCTTCCCAACCGACGAGCCTGAGAACATTCTAGATATGCCCATAGACAAAAAGTCTAGCAAGAAGAGTAAAACAGCCAGCAAAGAAAAAGAAGTTCCTAAGGAGGTGTCAAAGGCGAAACCTGAGCCCATTAGTCCACCTACTCCACCGCCAGAGCCTAAATCATCCAAAAAGGAACGTCCACGTGTAGTACGCGATGGGACTTCTTGGGGTAATTGGGGTGCATCATCCCGGAAAGATGGGAAAGATGGAGATGGGAAGGAGAAGAAGCCGTCTAAGGACGACTCTCCTATCAAGGACTCGAGGGAGAAGAAACCCAGGGATGCTGACCTGAAACGTTCCAAATCGAGCAGGAAAACAACATCTGACCGTGAGGACAAGGTATCTTCCAAAGACTCCTCTTCAGACAAGGCAGAAAGTCGACCACCCAAGTCGAGGGGTTTATCCGCCATGTTTAGTAGTGCACCACCAATGTCCCGATCCAAATCTGTATCCGAGAAACGGCCAAGTACGAGCGGCGGTAAAACAAGCTCCCGTCGTTCCTCAATTATGGAAGGATCTGGTCTCTTGTCCCCACCACCAGAATTATCTGCAAAAGCAGCGAAAACCTTAGGTATTACTCCAGGTAAACTTTCTCGCTCAAAGTCAGAGAAACAGAGGAAATCACGTGGTACGTATAAGTCAACCTCTCACTCTTCCGTGTTCATAGTTAACGTTCGACAAGATGTGGATGAGGATGATGACCTAGTAATGGTCGATGCTTTTAGCCCGGAGAAAGCAGGTCGAGACCGCAAGGGAAAATCAAAGGTAACTTCAGACCCAAATTTCAAACCACCACCAGCTGTGCCTATGCCACCTGGAGAGTACGACCTGCCAAGTCGGAGGAAACGATCTGCCACGGACTCAAGTGCTAATGCTAGACTTAAACAGACCAAACAAGATGATGATATTGTCATGGTCGATGCAGGAGGACCATCTGATAACCTAGGCGGCTTAAAACGATCCGAATCCACTGCCAAGAAAGCTGGACTGGGTGGAATGCTCGGTGGTCTTCTCTCAAAGGCCCGTCCAGATAACAAGCGCCGCAGCACTGCTGTGACCGATGATGAAGGGCCTCGTGGTCTTCGGCGGGAAGATCGAAAAATCAAGCGACCAGCCAAAGGTCGATCCGAGGCTGACGATTTAGATATGACTATGTCTGGTGGAGCAGCTGAAGAAGACCAAGAAGCAAGAAGAGAAGCTCGCCGCGCCAGGAAAGCTGAGAGAGAGGCATCTGATAAGGCCAGTGAGGAAGCGCGTAGGGTTAAGGATGAAGAACGGAGAGAACGGCGCAGAAAACAGGAAGAAGAAGAAATGGCAAAATTACGAGAAGAAAAGGAGGCACGACGGGTTGCCAGGCGTGAGCAACGCGCAAGAGAAGATGCAGACAGGCTTGCTGCGGACGCCAAGGATGCCGAACGCGCTGAGCGGCGGAAGGCTAGAAAAGCTGAGCGGGAGGTGCAGACAGACGGAGAGGGTCTTACAGAAGATCCTGCACGACTGAAGAAGTCTGACCGTCGAAAGTCGCACATGGATGGCCCAGTGGAAGATGACGAGGATCGGAGGCGAAGACGTGAAGAGCGACATCGCATGCGTTCCATGGATCCTGCAAAAACAAGTCGACGGAAATCAGCGCCTGTCGTAGATGGTTATTTTGATCCTAGGAACGCAAAGCCGTTGGCACGTGACGAATACCTTCCCGCTGATGGTCCCGTATACAAGAATTCGAAGCGCAAAAAGGCTGGCTGGCCACACTCAGGAACTGATTCATGGGTCCAAGAAACCTCCGATGCCCCACCACCCCCTGAAGATGGTGCTCCTGCGGAAGGAGGTAGCCCAGTAGATGATGTCGCTGATGAGGACGCCCGTCGACGCCTACGGAGAACTCGAAAGCATTCCAAGGCTGACGAAGCTGACACTCTGGATGATAAGCAGCGAAGACGTGAGTCCCGACGCAGTGAGAAAGCTGCAACTGTCAGGAGTGGAGAAGGAAGTCAAGGCGATGGACTCCGATCTAGCCGTAGAGATTCCGGCTTTGTGGACGTGTCGAGAGCACCAAGCGCTTCGGGTGGTTTGTTTAGTCGATTCAAGAAGATTGCTGGAGTTTAGGTGGTTTGAGCGAATTGAGCGATTGGAGCGATACTTTATAATTTTTTGGCGATGAAGATACCAGGGCTATTTTTTGGGGGGAGTTAGCGTACACATTTTATGGGAACTTGTACTGGTACACATGCATTGGTATAGGTGACTCAATCCGTGGGATCTGGGTGTAGGAACTTTGGATAAAAGGAGACGGTGGGCGGTTCACGTTCAATATACCCCTTGAGAAGCTGTTTAATTCTCGATGCATGGCACAACGTTCTACGTTGACCTTCGATAGACAGGGTTTACAATATAATTGTCTTTGTAGTGTGCAAGATCACTTTTTATAAACCAAAATTTAAAGATTCTAACAAATTTCCACTGCACACCTCGATCAATAGCTGATTAACCTGCGTAAACCCGTGGAACTCCTAAGAGCAGTTCTCTCTCTTGATTATTGTTTCTTGGCTTCACCTGCAAGTGCTCAAGATCAATACTACTATTATTTTCTCTGGAATTTGATGACATGTTAAGCCTTGATTCAGCTCCCTTCCTCTACAAGTGGCGATTGTCCCAATCATGTATTCTTTTGGCCTTAGGCATCCAAATGGATGTCCAAACTTTACTGCATTCGGAATATTCATCCCGGCCATTTTGAGTTGCGGAGAAGACCAGACTTCAAGATAGGGTTTCCCTCTTCGCTGCCCCTGATAGGTAGGATATATTTGAGCGGCACACGCCCACAAATGTGCAAGTGCACTTATGCCGTTCATTGGATGATTCCCATGCCACCGCAAAATGGGGTATAGCCGTCCCTACTCATGCTGAAGCTCTGCTTGACTTCCAGAAGCGCATCGCATGCCGCCTGGAGATCTAGTCACGAGCGAGCCAGGTGCTTTCTCTGTGGCTGTTTTAGTTATCTTTGCAGGTTGGAGGTTGATAGGTGGTTGGCCACATACGTATATCATCCCTCCTTTATACATGTTTCCCTACCTTCTCGATCCAATCAACTTTCACTTCTGGCCAAACTAATGTCTAGTCGCACTGTCTTCTTGTGCTTCTTTGGAATTGTTCATCGTTCCATATTCTGAATCAAGTTTCCTTTTCGAGAAGTCTATCCCTGTCACGCCAGAAGTTGCGGATGTTGCGTATTCTGATTGTCTATCTTTCTCTGTAACTTGAATTCCCACTTTACTCCACTTCTAG
>Ga0247737_1001177_pt1 | contig 11232 bp, 7 predicted proteins | sample UWRJL028104C2_FD_180937 | JGI IMG/M metagenome (GOLD analysis project Ga0247737, IMG submission 180937) | Plant litter microbial communities from Arlington Agricultural Research Station in Wisconsin, United States - UWRJ-L028-104C-2 | ecosystem: Environmental > Terrestrial > Plant litter >...
ACGCGTCAGCGGGCCGTAGCCGGCGCCGGACTGCATCGCGACCATCTGGCCGGCGTCGACATAGGCGATCTTTCCGGCCAGCGAACCGTCCGGAACGGCCATCAGGTCTTCCAGTGAGGCGAAACGCACGACATCGGCCTCGATGCCGCCTTCCGGCGTGCCCGGCGAATGGCCCAGCGCGGCGACGACCAGACGCTGGGGATGGTCGCCGACGATGGAGGCGCTCTCCTGTCCACGCTCCCAGCCGACCAGCGGGAATTCCTGGATGTGAACGTTCTTGAAGCCTTGTTCACGCATGTAGCCGGCGGCCCATTCGGCGGCGGCCGTCTCGGACGGCGAACCGGCCGGACGGGGCCCAAAGCGGGTCGTCAGCTGGGTGACATAGTCCATGGAGACGGTGTCGTTCAGGGCTGCATCACGGACGCGCTCTGCGTTCCGGATGGTCGCTGCGTCCTGGGCCAGGACAGGGGCCGCTAGCGCGGCCGTCAGGCTGAGCGCGGACACGGCGGCGAGCGCCGAACGACGGATGGAAACGAGCATGCCGAAACTCCAGATCACGGGATGGCCGGGACCCTAGAGCTTGATTGCAGGAAGTTGAAGCGGCTTAGCCGACCTGCGCCAACTGCGGCTCGAGGATCACCTCGCGCCAGGCGTGGGGAGCATCCAGAAGGGCGCGGACCAGCAGGTTGTTCACCGCGTGACCGGCCTTGTAACCTTCGTACCGGCCCAGCAGGGGCGCGCCCATGACGTAGAGATCGCCGATCGCGTCCAGAGCCTTGTGACGCACGAACTCGCGCTCCATGCGCAGGCCGCCGGGGTTCAGGATGTCGTCGCCGTCGATGACGACCGCGTTCTCCAGTGAACCGCCGCGAGCCAGGCCGGCCTGACGAAGGGCCTCGACCTCATGGGCGAAGCCGAAGGTGCGGGCGGCCATGATTTCGTCGCGGAACGTCTGTTCGTCGATGACAAAATCCACGACCTGATTGCCGATCACCGGGCTGTCGAAGTCGATCTCGAACCGCATTTCATAGCGATCGCAGGGATAGAGCGCCGCATGCTTGTCGCCGTCCGTGACGTGGATCGGTTCCAGAATCTCGATGTAGCGGACCGGCGCTTCCTGGCGGCGGAAACCGGCGCGGTCCAGCAACTGGACGAAAGGCAGGGCCGAACCGTCGAGAATCGGCAGCTCCGGACCGTCTACCTCGACGACCACGTTCGACACGCCCAGGGCGCAGAAAGCCGCCATCAAGTGTTCGATCGTCGACAGGCGCACGCCCGCCTCGTTCTCGATCATCGTATTCAGACGAGCGTCCACCACGGCGTCGCCCGAGACGACGATGCGGTTGTCACGGTCGGTGATGTCGGTGCGGACGAAGACGATGCCGGTTCCGGTCGGCGCCGGACGGATGGCCAGACGAACCCGCTGACCGGTGTGCACGCCCACGCCCGCACAGATGGCGGGGGCGACCAGCGTCCGTTCGCGGTGATCGTGGCGTGGCGGCAAACTCGAACTCACCCAAATCGCCCGGCGCGTGCAAGCGCGCATGAGCGGAAGATCGATCCCTAACCGCAGTGCAGCAAGGCGAAAACCAAAGTCGGGTTTCGAATTGTTTCCGGTTCAGTAACCTAGACCGTAACGCAAAACGCCCCGGGTTTCCCCGGGGCGTTCGACACGGCTGTAAGCCGGATCAGTTGGCCAGGCGACGCAGGAAGGACGGGATTTCCAGATCGTCCTCGGCGGCCGGAGCTTCGACTTCCGGCAGAGGCTGAGCCGTCTGACGCAGTTGGGGTTGGCTGCGCGAGGGCGCCGGCGTCGGCGCATAGACGTGCTGTGCGCGCGGCTTCTTGCCGAACAGGCTCCAGCCCGACTTGCGATGATCGCGATCGTCATAGACCGGCTCGTCGTACCCGGACGCCTGTTGAGCAGGTTGCGAACCCGTGGAGGCGCGATCCATGTAGAGATCGCCCTGATCGGGCTGAGCCGCGGCGGCCGGCTGGCGGCCCTGGTCGGATTCGAAAGCTTCGACCCACGGATCGACGATCGGCGTCAGGGTGCGCTCTTCGGCGACGTGGATGACGGGTTCCGGCGCACGGACGACGGGTTCCGGGACCTGGAAGGTCGGAACGACCGGGGCCGGCTCGGGAGCGCGATAAGGGGCTTCGGCGCGGACCGGTTCGCGACGAACGGGCTCGGGCGCGCGAGGAGCCTCGGCGACCGGCGCGGCGCGGCGCGGATCGTGGAAGGCGGGCTGGCGCGTAGCGACCGGCTCGATCTTGGCGGTGGCGACCTCGTCCATGCCGGTGGCGACGACCGAGACGCGGATCTTGCCGTCCAGGGCCGGATCGAAGGCGGCGCCGAAGATGATGTTGGCGTCGCCGTCCACCTCGGCCGAGATGGCGTTGGCGGCCTCGTCGACTTCCAGCAGGGTCATGTCCAAGCCGCCGGTGATGTTCACCAGTACGGCCTTGGCGCCCTTCAGCGAGGTCTCGTCGAGCAGCGGATTGGCGATGGCGTTCTGGGCCGCCAGCAGGGCGCGGTCGTCGCCCGAGGCCTCGCCCGTGCCCATCATCGCCTTGCCCATCTCGGACATGACGGCGCGGACGTCGGCGAAGTCGAGGTTGATCAGGCCCGGCAGGATCATCAGGTCGGTGATCGAGCGCACGCCCGAGTGCAGGACCTGATCAGCCATGCCGAAGGCGTCGGCGAAGGTCGTACGCTCGTTGGCGACACGGAACAGGTTCTGGTTCGGGATGACAATCAGGGTGTCGACGTAGCGTTGCAGCTCGGCGATGCCCGCATCGGCCAGACGCATGCGATGACGGCCTTCGAAGGTGAAGGGCTTGGTCACGACGCCGACGGTCAGGATGCCGCGATCGCGCGCGCATTTGGCGATGATCGGCGCGGCGCCCGTGCCGGTGCCGCCGCCCATGCCGGCGGTGATGAAGATCATGTGCGCGCCTTCGAGGTGCGCGTGGATTTCGTCGGCCGATTCCTCGGCGGCGTTCATGCCGACTTCGGGATGGGCGCCGGCGCCGAGGCCCTGGGTGATGGTCTCGCCCAGCTGGATGCGACGGTCGGTCTTGGCGAAACTCAGGTGCTGGGCGTCGGTGTTGGCGACGACGAACTCGACCCCTTCAAGGCCGGCGTCGATCATGTTGTTGACGGCGTTTCCGCCCGCGCCGCCGACGCCGAAGACGACGATCCGGGGCTTCAATTCCGTAGCTGAAGGACGCACCAGCGAGAGAGACATTTCCAAACCGACCTTTTTTCCGACCCTGCCCCTTGAACGTCCAGTGCGAAGTCCCCGCCGATTCGCATTGGTTATGAGCGCGTTAAGGATCGCTCATCGTCGTTAAGGGAAGGTTACCGAATAAGATGAGTCGGTGGGCGGTCGAGCAAAAAGGTTAACCGTGGCCGGAAGATAAGTCCGCTTTGAGTAGCGTGAGGGGCCAATCCCCAAAGAAAAAGGGCGGCTCTTTCGAGCCGCCCTTTCGCTTGGACTGAAGCCTGGAACTACCAGACCTTCCAGTTCAGGCCGATGTGGTAGCGCGTGCCCCAGGCGTCGAAGTTCGAGTACAGGGTGTAGCCGAGCCACTTGGCTTGTTCCGCGTCGAAGGCGTTGGTCACGCCGGCGCGCAGGGTGACATCGTCGGTCACGTTGTAGCGGACCGAGAAGTCATGGCGGGCGAAGTTACCCGTGTCCATGTACTGCACGAGGCGGGAGTCAGCGTTGGCGACGAAGGTGCGCGACTGGCTGATGTCCTGGGCGGTTTGCCAGTCCATCGTCCAGTTGAAGCTCCAGTCGTCGTTCGGGCGGTAGGTCAGCGACGAGGAGAAGCGGACGCGCGGGTAGAAGAGCAGCGAAGCGGATTCCGTGAAATCGCCCGGGTTCTGCGCGTTGTTGAAGTTCTTCTGCTCGATCAGCCAGCTGCCGTTCAGGCTGTAGTCGAACCGGCCCCAGTTGTGGCCGAACATCTCGTCCGTATCCAGGCTGTAACGAGCGGTGAAGTCCAGGCCGCGGGTCGTACGCTTGGCGTAGTTGATCGAACCCGAGATGTAGCCGCCGAACGTAGCACCGAGAGGGGCGCCGACGCCGAACGGAACGGCCGGGTTGTTGCGGAAGATCGTGGAGCAGGCCGCGGCGTTCAGCGTGGTGCCGTTGACGCAGTTCTGAGCGGCGACCTGCGGGGTGACCGTGGCGATCACGTTCGTCAGCTCGATCTCGTAGTAGTCGAGCACCAGGCTGAGGTTCGGGACGAAGCTAGGCTCGAAGACGGTCGAGAAGGTGAAGGATTCCGACTCTTCCGGCAGCAGGTTGGGGTTACCACCCGAGACACCCGCGATGCTGGCCGTCGTGTACAGCGGGCCGAAGTCGTCGGTCGTCCCCGGCGTGGCGCCGGCGAAGTCGAACGTCAGGCCTTGCTGCTGGGCCAGGGCCGTGCAGTTGGCGATCCGGTTCGTGCGGTACTGGGCGTTGGCCGCAGCGTTGATGTTCGCCGTGGTGCAGGGATCGTCCGTGCCGAAGAACGAGAACGTCTGCGACAGGGTCGAGAAGTTCTCGGACAGGGTCGGCGCGCGCAGCGAGGTGTTGAAGCTGGTCTTGAACGCGATGTCCGAGATCGGACGATAGACCAGGTTCACGCCGTAGACTTCGCCCGTGCCGATCGTGGTGTAGTCGAAGTAGCGGTAGGAGCCGCTCAGTTCGGCGTACTCGCCCAGGAAGGTGTCACGGAAGAGCGGCAGCGAGACTTCGCCGAAGACTTCGTCGCTTTCGTACTGGGAGGCGGGCTGGTCGGCGCCGCTGTTCAGGAACAGGAAGCGGTCGCCGACTTCGCGGCTACGACCCGTGCCTTCGGTGAACTCGCGACGGTGTTCGCCGCCCAGGGCGACGCCGATCGAGCCGGCGCCCCAGAAGTCCCACAGCTGACCGGCGACAGTGCCCATCAGTTGCTCTTGTTCGTTGCGCTCGGTGATGCCGACCGTGGCGTAGATGTAGTTGAGCGCTTCCTGGCTTTGCTGACCGGCGCCGAAGATGTTCAGCGGCTTGCACTGCTGGATCGCGGCACGGCCGGCGGCCGAGTCGCGGACGTCGCCGCCGCGAACCGGATCGGTCAGGAGACCGTTGGCGATGTTCTGGGCGGCCAGCAGGCTGGCGCGGCAGACGATCGCATTGGCGCTGCCCAGGACGCCGGCGGTGTCGCGAACGGCGTCGGACGCGAAGGCCATACGCTCGACATCGACGCCGACTTCACGGTTGACGACGTCGACCTGGCCGTAGGTGTAGCCCAGATCCCAGTCGAGGTTCCGCACGAAGAACAGTTCGTCCATCGAGCCCGCGATCGAGGCGACATAGCGCGTCAGTTCACGCGTGTTCGTCTGGTTGCGGTCCGGTCCGCGCAGGGCGGAACGGGCGTACGGAGCCGGAGCGGTGCCGATGAGTTGGCCCGGCAGGTCGGGCGTCAGCGTCGACGGCTGCGAGTAGATGTTGATGATGTTGTTCTGGATCGCCGTGCGCAGGTTGGCAGGCATGTAGGCGTTGTCGCTCAGACGGATGTCATAGGCGCTGCCCGAACGGATGGCCGACAGACGGTTGGCGGCGGTGCGGTCCGAGATGAAGATGTCGAAGAAGGTCGGCTGACCCTCGTCGAAGGTTTCTTCTTCCGTGCGCTTGGCTTCCAGGCGAGCCGTGATGCTGTCCGTGATCTGGAAGTTAGCGCCGACTTGGTAACGTTCAGCTTCCGAACGCGGGTAGAAGCTGTACTGGGCGTATTCCGAAGCCGGTTCGCCGTCGCCGCCGATGTTCAGGACCGACGACAGGCCGGTGCCGATGCGCGTGCCGAAATCAGCCAGGCGAGCCGTGCCGTCGCCGTTGAACACGTACGAATAGCCGGGAGCCAGCGAGGTGCAGCTCGTGTTGGTGTAGTTGGCGGTCGGGACGACGCCCGAACCGACGGTGCCGCACGAGAAGAAGCTGGTGTCGGGATCGTTGAGCGGGCTGCCCGGACGGTTGTTGGCCAGGTTGACCACGCCCCAACGCAGGCGCTGCATGGTGCGCTGGTTCGAGAACAGGGTCGAGTCGATCACGCCGTCGTACGGAGTGTCGAGGCGATCGGCGTCGGTGCTGACCAGGCTGGTCGAGCCGCGCAGCCAGTCGACGTCGGCGACACGGACTTCATCGGCCGTCTCGTATTCGCCGAAGGCGTACAGGTTCAGGCGATCGTCGAAGAAGTTGTGGCCGATCAAGGCCGAGATGCGGTTGCTGGCTTCACCGCCTTGGTTGATCATGCCGTAGTTGGCGTCGACTTCGAGACCTTCGAAGTCCCTGCGCAGCACGAAGTTCAGCACGCCGGAGACAGCGTCGGCGCCGTAGACGGACGAAGCGCCGCCGGTGACGATTTCGATATTCTCGATCAGCAGGCGCGGGATGGTGTCGACGTCGACGGCCAGCGAACCGCCGTTCGAACCGACGTGACGACGACCGTCGACCAGCGTCAGGGTGCGACCCGAACCCAGCGAGCGCAGGTTCGGCAGCGACAGACCGCCATCACCCAGGCCGGAGCCCGTGGTGTCCGACGGAACGACCGAGTTCGACAGGGCCGGGATGGTCGCCAGATATTCGATCACGGTCGATTGACCGGTTTCCAGCAGGGCCTCGCGGCTGACCTGGATCAGCGGGGTCGGGGCGGTGGTCGGGTCGCGACGGATGCGCGAGCCCGTGACCACGATCTCTTCGACCTGGGTGGAATCATCGTCCTGGGCCGGCGTGGCCGGACGGTTCTGTGCGAACGCCGGAGCGGACAGGGTCAGAACGCCCGCGAGGACGGTCGTTCCAAAGAGATACTTGCGAGTGGTTAGCATGGTGCGTGGCCCCGTGACTGAATGACGCGCGGCAGACTTCTGCGAGTCTGACCGTTCTGGGGCCGTTGCTAGTCAGAGAATGTCGCAGGGGCAACCATTGGGGCGCGACTGCGGCAAAGGGAACTCGGATTTGTTACACTTCGGACACACCGGGAACATATGCCGCACCCCCGTTCAGTCCCCTACAGGTTGTCGCGCAGCCATCCGGCAGCCCGCGCCACGAGATTTCCGCCGTTGACGCGCGGCGCGTCAGCGGCGGTAATTTGCCGTGACATCAACTTTCTAGCCGAGACCGCCTCGCGCGGACCGTAGGCTGCGCGCAACAGTACGCCTGCGGCCGAGCAGAAGGCGGGGCCGGCTGCGGAATCCGCGAGGTGAGGCGCGCGTTGAGGGCGGCCAAGACGCACCGGGCGATCGAAAACACGAACTGCGAGCTCACGAACGCCATTCAACTGACTCGCACCGCCGGCCAGAACCAGTCCCGCGCCGGGCTCCAGACCGACGCCGGCGTTCTTGAGTCGGTCGCGCAACAGTTCGAGGGTCTCCTCGACGCGTGGGGCGATGACGGTCTTGAGCATCGCGCGAGGCACGATGACCGGGCCGGCGCCGGCTTCCTCGCCGCGCGGCGGAGCCTCCAGCATCTCGCGGTCCTCGTTGGCGCTGGCCATGGCCGAACCGTGCAGCGTCTTCAGGCGCTCGGCGCCCGCCTTGGACGTCGAGAGACCCCGCGCGATGTCGGAAGTGACGTGATCGCCGCCGACGTTCAGCGATTCGATATGCAGCAGTGAGCGTCCGCCCCAGACGGCGGCCGAGGTCGACCCACCGCCCATGTCGATGCAGACGCAGCCGAGGTCCATCTCATCCTCCTCGAGCGAGGCGAGCGAGGACACCACCGGCGCGGCGGCGACACCCTGCAGGTCGAGATGGGCCAGTTCGAGACAATGGCTCAGCGAGGCGAATGCGCCCTCGGCCATCGACACGACCAGCAGGTCGAGGCCCAGCGAACCGCCACGCATCGAACGGGGATCATGAACCCCGCGAGCGCCGTCGACTGACCAGGCGATGGGCAGGACGTGGATCGGACGCCGGTTGGGCAGCCGGATCTGGGCCAGGGCCATGCCGATGGCGCGGGCCAGGTCGGCGTCGCCCACGGCGCCGGCGCCCAGCGAGACGCGCGCCTGCACGCGGTGGCTGGCCATCTGGCCGATGGCGGTCGTGACGATGACGCCGGACACGGGAGCGCCAGCCGTCCGCTCGGCGCGTTCAACGGCATGGCCGATGGCCTGCGCCGCCTCGTCCATGTTGACGATGGCCCCGCCGCGCACGCCCTTGGACTGCACATGGCTGGCCCCGGCGACGCGGATCGTACGGTCAGCGTGACGCACGCCGTCGGGCTTCATGATGAAGCAGGCGACCTTGGACTGGCCGAGATCGAGTGCGGCCACCACCGGCGCGCGGTTCGCCGCCCGTCCGTCGTTTCTGGCCGCCTCCGTCGTCGGATCCGCCTTCTTGCCCGCCATGATGCCCGCCGCCTCTACTCTAGATCTTTATGTGTCAGACGCCGGCGCTCGGCCGGACCGCGACCTGGCCTTCGGTGCGCAGGTCGATGCGCGCGAAGCCCAGCTCCAGCAGCCGCTCGCGTTGGTCCAGGGCGTCCAGTTGGATCAGGGCCGCCTCCTGCTTGACCGCAGGCAGTTGGATGATGCCGCCGTCCTTCAGACGCAGGTCCCAGCGCCGCTCATCGACGCGCACCAGGGCGTCGATCCGGCTCATCAGACGCGGCCGTTCGGCCAGCATGGGCAGGATGTCCCCCGCCGCCTTGTCCGCACCGGTCCCCACCACCAGTGGCAGATTCGGATAGCGGCCGGCGTCAGCGCCCGGGATGGCCCGGCCTTCACCGTCGATGACGAAGACGCGGCCGCCGGTCTGCCAGACGGCCAGACGGTCGTGTTCTTTCACCTCGACGATCAGGGTGTCGGGCAACAGGCGTACAACGCGCGCCTCCTTGACCCATCCCACGGCCTGGACGCTGGCCTGCAACGCATCGAGATCGAGGCTGGTGATCGACTGGCCCGCCTCAACGTTCAGGGCCCGCTGGATCGCCGGCGTCGCCTCGGCCGAGGCGCCGGTGATGTGCACGCGGCGGAGCTTCAGCCCCATGCCGGTCGTGATCTGATCCATGCTGTGGGTGACGGACTGACCGATGCGCTCGGCCCGAGCCCCCGTCGCGAGAACCAGGGCCAGAACGCCGACACCGGCGCAGATCGACAGGACGACGGCGCGCGGCGACAGGTCGAGCCTGCCCAGGGCCGCCATCTTGCCCGGAACGCCGCCGGCGTTGCGGGGGGCGTTTCCACGTGAGCGACCGCCCTGCCCTTTCGGAGCCGCGCTTCGCTTGGGCGCAGACGCGACATTCGCGCGCCGACCGCCGCGAACTACCGCGGGCATGAGGCGTCCTCCACCATCCACCGGACCAGATCTTGATACGTCATCCCGCAGTAAGCGGCCTGCTCTGGAACCAGAGAGGTCGGGGTCATACCGGGCTGGGTATTGACCTCCAGAAGGACCAGTTCGTCCTTAACATCGTCATAACGGAAGTCGGTCCGGGACACGCCGCGGCAGCCCAGGGCGGCATGCGCCTGCTCGGATTCCCGAAGTGCTGCCTCGAAAACATGGGCGGGGAGATCGGCCGGTAACTTGTGGACGGATCCGCCCGGCGCGTATTTCGCCTCGTAGTCGTAGAAGCCCTTCACCGGTGTGATGTCGGTCACGGTCAGGGCGCGGGGGCCGGTCGTCTCGCCGATCACGGCGACGGCCAGTTCCTTGCCCGGGATGTAGGGCTCGACCATGACCAGGTCGCCGTAGGTCCAGTCGTCGGCGCCGACCTCGGTCTGGGGGCCGTTGGCGCCGGCCATGACCAGATAGACGCCGACCGACGATCCCTCGGCATTGGGTTTGATGATGTAGGGGGGCTCGATCACGTGGCGACGGGCCACCTCGTGCCGGTCGAACAGGCCGCCGCCCGGCACCTTGACGCCTGCCGCGCCGAGCACCGCCTTGGTCTTGTCCTTGTCCATCGTCAGGGCAGAGGCCAGGACGCCGGAGTGGGTGTAGGGAATCTGCAGCGTCTCCAGGATGCCCTGGACGCAGCCGTCCTCGCCCCATTCGCCATGCAGGGCGTTCAGGACGACGTCGGGTTTGAGGGCGGCCAGCACCTGGGCCAGGTCGCGACCCGCGTCGATGCGGGTCACCCGCGCGCCCTGAGCTTCGAGAGCCTCCGCGCAGCCCTTGCCCGAGGACAGGGACACGTCCCGCTCGGAGGACAATCCGCCCATCAGGACGGCGACGTGCATCTCTGACAGGGGACGGGACATGGTGCGTTCTGCGCGGTTACAGGGGGCGGCCGACCCTCTTGATCTCCCATTCAAGGTTTACGCCGAGTTTACTTTGAACGTCGGCGCGGACGGTTTCCCCCAATCCTTCGATGTCGGCAGCGGTGGCCTCGCCGGGATTGATCATGAAATTGGAGTGGAGCTCCGAGAACATGGCCCCGCCGCCGGTCACGGCGTGGAGCTTGCCGCGCCAGCCGGCCTCGTCGACCAGTTTCCACGACGAATGGCCGGGCGGGTTCTTGAAGGTCGAACCGCCGGTCTTCTCGCGGATCGGCTGGGTCTGTTCGCGGCGGGAGGTGATTTCGGCGATGCGGGCGGCGACGGCTTCGGGTTCGTCGGGCGCGCCACGATAGACGGCCTCGATCCAGATTATGTCGGTCGGGGCCTGGGAATGGCGATAGGTATAGCCGAAGTCGGCCAGGGCGTAGTCGACTCGCTCCCCGGCCCGTGTCAGGCCCCAGGCGGAGACGAGGATATCCTTGGTTTCCGAGCCATAGCAGCCGGCGTTCATGGTCAGGGCGCCGCCAATGGCGCCCGGGATGCCGGCGTAGAATTCCAGCCCCGCGATACCGGCCTTGGCCGCGGCCCGCGCGACCATGGCGTCCAGCGCCCCGGCCCCTGCGGTTATGGTCGTGCCGTCGGTGGCGATCTGACCCCACGCCTTGCCCGCCAGACGGATGACCACGCCCTCGACGCCGCCGTCGCGGACGATGACGTTGGAGCCGACGCCGAGCACCATGACGGGCACTGCGGGATCGAGCGCCTTCAGAAAGCCGGCGAGATCGTCGGCGTCGGCCGGGATGAACAGGACTTCGGCGGCGCCGCCGACCCGGAACCAGGTGAAGGGACCGAGGGGCTCGTCGCGCAACAGCTTGCCGCGAACCTCGGGGAGAGCGTCACGCCAGCTCATCGGCTCCATCCTTTCGTCATTCCGGGCGTAGCGAAGCGAAGACCCGGAAGAAGGCGGCGCCGCAGCGAAGC
>Ga0247737_1001178_pt1 | contig 11230 bp, 13 predicted proteins | sample UWRJL028104C2_FD_180937 | JGI IMG/M metagenome (GOLD analysis project Ga0247737, IMG submission 180937) | Plant litter microbial communities from Arlington Agricultural Research Station in Wisconsin, United States - UWRJ-L028-104C-2 | ecosystem: Environmental > Terrestrial > Plant litter >...
TTTTGACCCACTTCCCCAGACATTTCTTGACTACATGAAAAAGCTTTTGAGAACTACGGCATCATTAGGATTCATTTTTTTTAAATAAATATATTCTCATCCTTTAGGCGTGATAAAAATATTTAAATGCCAACTTTTTTTTCGAGATCACACAATTCGGTTTCTTGAAATTCGAAGATAGGCAGACGGCGTGACTCACCGGGGTTTAACGAGCTGAATTGTAGTTCAGGACAAATGAACTATAACTGCCAACTGGAACTCTAGTATAAAGGTCACAGGAAAATTCGCTTGTCTTATTCTGTAGTACTCCGCCGTGCTTGTCGTCGTACATTGTACATCTATTGATACTAGTAGTACTAACCCTAGCGCCTTTGCTTGAAAGTTACATATCACGCGTGTAAAACTGCTCACTCGCATTAAAGTCCTCAGAAATGGCCTTTCAAGACGTTTCATCAAAACTGCTGGACTCCCTCAAGGACAGCATATACGCTTGCCGCTCTCTGGAGAAGCTGTCTGGAGGGACTGCGAATTACGTATTTAGAGGGATTTTAGCAAAACCCCTTGAACTAGATGGTTGTAATACGGTGGTCATCAAGCATACTCCGCCCTATGTTGCAGCACATCCTGACTTCAAATTGACAGCCACAAGATGTGTAAGTTTTCAGTTATCGCGTCGACCTTGCATGCTTCTCTGCTCGTGGATGTATTGTTTCGTGGCTACTTTTAGAAGTATCGCCACCTTCAGGTGTAACATGTGTGAAATTGGTTGCGCTGTATTGTTATATTTACGTGGCTTACTCTACCTAGGAATTCGAAGAGTCAATTCTCTCTGCTCTTCACACATTCCATCCATCCTCAACACCAAATTCCGGCATTACGATTCAACCCCCCCATCTGTACCACTTCTTCCAAGATACCAACACCCAAATCTATAGCGATCTTCCCGCTTCTACATCACTGAAGAACTTCGCTCTCGAACATGCTCTCGACCGTCCCCAAAGCCTTCGCTTGGGTCGCAGTCTTGGTCTTTGGGCCAAAAGTTTCCATCTCTGGACACAAGAGCCTGCTCAGGCGAGGCTTCGAGAGATCATGAAAGGAAATATTGCTATGAAGGAGTTGAAATTCCAGATCAATTATGACACCCTGCTTTCCAGAATCGAACAGTTTCCTGAGATTTTGGCTGGTAGCAGAAGCGTGTTCCAGGAAGTTAGGGATGATGCCAGAAAGAGGTAGGTCACATCGTCTGGTGCTAATTAGCATCAATGCGTCGGCTTTCGGATTTTTAGTTCTGATCTCAAATAGATTTGACACTGAGGAAGGAGTATTGATTCATGGTGACTTTTGGAGTGGAAAGTAAGTTTGTCGGAGCTTTCACATGCCTATACTCTGTCGATGTCCCAAGTATTTCCGCGGCTAATTGGATCAAGCATCGTCGTCCCTAAAAAGCCACTCACCGAAGAAGACGTTTTAATATATGTCGTCGATTGGGAACTAAGTTATATAGGGTCGATAGAATGGGATCTTGGTAAATCTATCCAAGTTCTACCTTCTTGATGAACTACCTTTCATGTACAATTCTCTAGGTCAAATGTTCGCAGAGCTATTCGAACTCAAGCATTTCAAGGTAATTTTCCTTTGATCAAAATACTCTACTACCTGAGTTTTTGTACCTTCGAGATGAGATATGAATCTAATATAAGTATAGAATATCGATGCAGGAATCTGGCTTATAGAGGGTCTTATGGATGGCTACGGCAGCATCCCAGAGGATCTAGTAAGGCATTAAATATCATTGAATCTAAGTATACGTCTAATACAGTTACAAGGCTTTTAAGACAGCAGTCCATACAGGTAATCATTTGATCTGTTGGGGAACCAGTGTTGAAGGCTGGGGCACGCAAGAGTAGGTTTAGCTTCTGTCAAATTCATGGCCACAAGGTCTTTATCATCCAAATATTGAATACATACTAATTATGAGACAGGCAAGTTGAAGGAGTAGTTGCGATAGGAAGAGACATGATCGTAAGCGGATGGAATAACGAGAAGCAGTATTTCCAAAATACAGCCCTAGCTTGTTTGTTTAGATAGGGCTTGCGCCATATGCACTTCACAAAGCCTGATTACGTGCGCCAACCAAAAGGAAAATCCTTACCAATCTGAAAATTTGTAGACACCGCATTTCGTGGTTAATTTGGATTTCATGGTGACACGATGGTTAACGCTTATGTGCGCTTGCCAATAACTCAGCCAAGTCCATTCATCAAAGTTGAGGAGACAAGGCTGGTTGGATTCAATATACGCCAGAGATGATACAGTGGACCCGGGCTATTTGTCTTTGCTTTTTGTGATTATTGTTCTACATCTCATGGCGCACGAGGCACTCACTGGAGCATCTAAACCCGAAAGTCTAATACTCTTAGAAAGTAATCGGTATTCTTTGTTTGGGGCACGAGGGAATTTTCAAATCATATAATTCAAGGTCTGACTCGGTATCGTAGCTATTCAATCCATTCCAGAGATAAACACCACTTCTCGTGCTTTCTCGTGCTTCCTTCGTGATATATGATTATTTCATGATGGTTAAGGCACTCGCGTATTCTAGCTCTTTAGGTTTGATGTACTCCGTACATCTGTTTTATGGGCTGTTACTCCTAAGCGAGACGGCTGGCTCGACAGGACAGGGGTAGATACATGTACTCAAAAGAAAAGATATCTGCATCCGCAACTCCGCAAATTGTATTTCCCCTCCATACCCCGTGTCGGCTTGCCTATTGCTCCCCTCCAGTTCAAGCTGAAGCGTCAATAAACGTCTGTACTACGACCATCTCGCAGCTCTGCCGGTTTATTTTTGGTGGGGACTCTATTTATCTAGGGCAGATCTAGAGGCCAGACAAATATTCAGTTCAACGGTTCCGCTGCGCCTGAAGAGCTCCCGAAGTCAACATGTCGAACCAATTCATTGGGTTGACTATGCTGGTCACCCTAAGCTCTCCCCCCGGTGCACAATTGAGAGGAATTGTCAATAGTATCGAGCCAGGCAAGAGCTTGACTTTGCGGGATGGTAAGCAGATTTCATTGGTTCCAAAACTGTAAAATATTAACAGAACCACTCAGTAACGTCCCTCTTCAACGGCAACTATGTAAAGGAGTTTACGATCAATGCCTCGGAGATCGCAGAGCTTGTAGAGGCCCCGAATGAGAACATTAATCCCAATCCGCCTCCTGCGCCGATACCCCTCCAACCAAGAGCTACTTTTGCGGATCCTGCCATACTTAGCATGGGAAAGAGGCCTACACCTGTCAACAAAAAACATATGCCAATCCCCAAACAATGGAATTCTTCGTCTATGGAAAGAGAGGACTCTGCACGGACAGTTACTAGCAGAGATGATCGGGCGCTCCGAGATATCACACCTACAATATCGTTGGCAGATTCACTGCATGATGTTCATATTGCGGAGGTGGAAGCAGAGGGCATTCCCGAGAGCATCATATTGAGTGAACTAGAAGGAGATGCGGAAGTCTCGACGGTGCCACAGGTAGAGGCGAAGCAAGTGGTGAAGAAAACAAGGAGAAAGAAGGTTCTGGAAGTAACGCACGATTCTGAAGCCATACTAGCGAAGTCCGTGAGACAGAACGTACGGATACAGGGTAGGCAAAGAATTGGAGAAGAGCAAGAAGGCTTGCTTGCCACTCCTGCGAAATCGAAGAATGGTGAGGGTAAGCGGAGTCAGCAATCGACGGGACGATCAAAAGGCTGGAGGCAGACACCGTTGCTGGAACCAAATCCATCATTCCAGCCTTTCGAAATGCTACAGAAAAACCGGCGGGGACGAAATGCAAGAAAAGTCCAGCTTGACGAAAATGGATGGGGAACCGAAGATGCTACAGATGTACAAGATATGGGCGACTTCGATTTTGCCGGTAGCCTAGCTAAATTCGACAAACAAAGTGTCTTTACCCAGATTCAAGCAGAAGATGGAACAGCGGATGAGGATCGATTGGTATCCCACAATCGGCTGGTACGCGCAAAACCAGGAACAGCTGGAGGCAAGAATCTACACTACACCGAAAACGTTTTAGACAGCCCCAACGGGACACTCAAGATACGGCCCGAGGATTGGGTAAGCGACGCAGATGATAGTGCATTAGATGAAAGGATAAGCCATAGAGACGCTGGAAGTGGTAGGGCGTCTCGAAGAGCGGAGAGCAAGCTGCCTGCGAAGAGGAAGTCCACATCACGTAAAGGAAGTTCTACAACAAATGCCGCTCAAGCCCCACCTCCACGGTCTCTTTCTGTGAGTCTCCATACTTCTAGAATGGCTTCTCAGATAGGCATAGCTAACTTGGAGAAGATATCTGTTTCAGCACTAAAACCTTCTTTTTTCCTGGTACCATCTAACCAGCGTTGCGAACCCATATCGGCTCTGCAAATGTTAAACCTAGAGAATATCGCAGAAAACGATCTCGGACTCTCGGAAGACATGATGGCTGAGAATGCTGCAAGAGGAATTGCCGAGATTGCTCTATCTGCTGTTAGCGGTGGAGGACGCGGTTTAACCCAAGGGAAAAGCCACATCATTCCTACTATTGCTGTATTTGCCGGGAACAACAAGAGTGGATTACGAGCAGTAGCTTCAGCAAGACATCTACGAAACCACGGACTTAACGTTATTGTCTGTGTTCTGGGCCTCGAGCGTGAAAGCGAGTTTCTCGTGGGCTTGAGGCGCCAACTTAAAGTCTACCGTAGCTTTGGTGGTAAAGTTGTTAATAAATCCGAGCTTCTCGAGTACAACAAGACCCTCAACGCCCCCGTTGAGCTTTTCATCGATGGCCTCCTCGGACTTACCATATCTTTTGAAGAATTACGAACAGGCGATCAAGCAACGGCCTACGAGATTATCGAATTCGTTAATCGTAGCCAGGCTGCAGTCCTGGCCATTGATATCCCTACCGGCATTGATCCATCTACAGGTAAGGTAAGCATAATAGATGGACGCCAATTATATATGCACGCCAAATATGTCGTTGCAATGGGTGCGCCCAAGAAAGGGCTACTAGAAGCAATGGCTTTTGGAGAAGGCGCTGTAGACAGCAACGGTACTGGGAACGGAGAAGAATGGCAGCTTTTTGTCGCGGATATAGGTCTTGGTGCAGCGGTTTGGAAAAAGTCTGGCACTCGGCTCAGACGTGGAGTTGAATTTGATGGAACTTGGGTTCTGGGCATGCGATTCCAAGGCAATTCCGACTAAGGGCTCTCTTTATAGGGCATTATTGAAAAAAAGAACTCGTGTATACTGAATTTTGGGTTGGCTTTAGCGTTGGCGTTTGGTGGTGGTGATGAGAGTAGGGATTACTCGATATCCGTTAGTTGAGAGAAGGTAGCAATAGTTTGAAAACTATACTTTGTATAAGCATTACTCTGAATCAGTTCACCAGTTTATAAGTGTATAAGACACTAGCAGTTTGAGGGTCACCTTGAATACTTTGCAGACTCATAACATTCATCTCCAATCAGTAAGATCAGAATAATCCTACACACGCAAATATGCTACCATGAGGAGAGTACAGAGTTTGAAAATATCCTATATTCGTGTCTCGATTTCTAGATCACTAAGAATAGGTAGGTAGCTTAATGAACAGCTCTAATGCCAAAAATGAGCTCTCTGTAAATGCAAGCCGAGTTCGCCGTCCAATATGGTTAGGGACACCATATAACTCCCAATTGTTTCAACGCCTAATAGGCTCCTTCCAAAATGTGCAATAAGCAGTGTAGCATGAATCCCACACCAAGTCTAACCATATGCGCGCATAGTTTCCTCTTCATCGTCTGCGTCAATAATATGTGTAGGTCGACGTTTCACAGCCATATTTTGAGTAATGGGATTCGTTGGTCGAGTCGCAACCGTTGGGTGCTCCATTGCTTTATTCACGCTATATAAACTGTTGTAAAACTGGGCAACTCGGGGATGAGCCATAACTTTGCTTTTATCGAAGTTTTGCACCACTAAGCCAGCTTGACTTGTAGCTCGACTGAGAGCAACGTAAGCTTGGCCCTTCTCAAAAATCCGTTTAAGATCAATTTTGACTCGTTCCAGGGTTTGACCTTGAGCTTTATGAATTGAGAGTGCCCATGCAAGGATTAGTGGAAGTTGTTGACGTTGTGCTTGCACTTCTCCATTGGGAAGTTCGACTTTCCATTCTTCCGGCTGAACAAGGAGATCTCTAGTAATGCCATCACCAAGAGAAAATCGAACAACGGGAAACTGCCTGCCCGTATCGGGAAGAGAGTCTTTGTTCCTAGATGCATACTTGTTGCGCAAGTCCCGCAAAGTATCTTCTAATTCCTCATCTGGTATATCAAAATCGAAAGCTTCTGAATGCTTGTCATATATGTCGAATTTAGTCTCGCTCATGAAGCTCATTACAACTCCCAGAGAGCCGTTTACTAGAGTATCGTCCATGTTCTTGATCAGCATGACCTGGGCACCTTTCTTGACCTCGAGCAGCTTGGGCGCCATCATGTTAGAAAGAAGTTTGTCTCGCATTGTTTCATCCGTGATAGTACCGCTGTCTACAGCAGGATATGTGTAACATTTACCCTTCATTGATCGCATTTTGAAATTGTTTGCGTTGTCAACCTCGTTTCTCGTAGGGAATCTATCCAGTGTAAGTACTTGACGGTTTGTAAAGCGGTGATACATACAATTCTGTAGTAGTAATACTATCATTGTAGACAACTTCTCTGCTCAGTAGCTTGAATGCTTTGACTGTTTCTTCTGAGATTTTGCCTAAGCGCATCTCGTTCAGCATATTCGCAAAAACTATGAATATTAGTCGACTTAAAATACAACTAAATGACGAATCTTACCGGGATCCTTTTGTCGAAACACTTCGGTCAAACCGATAGTATGGTTAATGGTGGTATTCCAAGTACCAGCATCAAAAGCAAACTTGGCTCCTCTAGCCTTGTTGTCATAATCTGGAACCGGTGGTAATTGGAAGAAGTCACCAGTGATAACTAGTTGAATTCCACCAAAAGGACGACCATTATTTCGCAGTGCTCTAGCTATTCCCTCCAATTTATCGAACAGATCTCCATCTACCATGGAGATTTCGTCGATAATCAGAATCTTAGTTTTGATCCAGCGATTTTTTGCCTTCGGATTCCTCTTTATCTTCTTCACAAGAGCGGGGACATCCTCTTTTCCCAAGCCAATACCTCCAAAGCTATGGAGAGTTACACCACCAATATTACAGGCAGCCAACCCAGTAGACGCGGTCACTGCAATGCGGTCGGGTTCTCTTACGTATTTCTTTCGTAGCTCTTGGATGATTGATCTCATCAAAACGGATTTTCCTGTTCCCGCAGAACCTGTGAAAAACACGCTCTTGGAGTCATTGATAACTAAATCTTGAACCCGCTTCTGCTCGTCACTGAGTGTGAATGGTGCCATGACTACCTTCTTGGTCTTAGTATGACGATCAGTGACACTTTTTTGCTCATCGAATTTCTTCTTCGAGGCCTTGTTAAAGAGCTTCCTCTCTAAACCCATTGCTTCAGCTGTATGGTTCCATGGTACTGGCTTCTCAGCTTTGTTTTTGAGTGATGCTGTATACTCATATGCCTTTCCTGCTTTGCCAAGAGTTGGGCAATCTTTGACATAATGGCCCATCTGCTTACACTTAAAGCACATTGCTTGTGCTGACGACGATGTCGCTTGTGATGACAACATCTCAGCATTCATCGCAATCCTAGCGGCAATTTGGTCTTCTTCCGCCTTCTTTTGTGCCCAAGGTAGAGTTCTACGAAGTTTCTTGGTCGGTGGATCCGGATCAAGGTCGATTACAGGAATTTTATCTTGTTCGTTTCGTGAGGGAGGGGGCGCATAATGTGATGCTGGAGAAGAGGACCAAGGAATGGCACCGGAAGAAGGATTCTCCCCTCCAAATTGTTGTGATGAACTAAGGGGAATTTGGTTGGGGAGTTTTTGGGATGAAGGCTTTGGTGGTGCGGGCATTGATTCGATAGGTTCGAAGTCTAAGTCCGGGTCCGAGTCGAAGTCATTCTCATTGAAACCTTGAATGGCTTGGCTGCACTGATTAACAGTTGATTGTCTCGATGTTGGTCTTGTCTCTTGAAAGCCTGTGGTACTTTGGGTGTCCTGGAAAGAATCTGCTCTGCTAAACACAGAAGTGCCACTGACTCTCGACATCAAGGATGATGTTGATGTCATGCTCTCCGATTTCCTCTTCACCCCTTGCTTATTTGGTGATCTGGGCCGCAGTAGGTTTGTGGTATTCGTACCCCCAACGAAGCCGGCTATAGAATGCGTAGGCTGCCGGGCCTTCTTGAATCCATCTTCTATATTGCCATCCTGTGCAGGGCTGCTGGAGGGAAATAGCTGCTTTGCCAGTTCGCTTTTCTTAGGGGGCGGAGGAACCTCCTTGGCTAGCGCTCTTCCCAACATTGCGTCTGCTATCGAAGAGTATGGCCTTCTTGAGACGTGGTTTTGGAGAATGAAGGTTGTCGAAGATCGAGGTGGTGGTTTAGGTATTCGTGCTTTCCAGCTAACCTTACCCGCGAGCAGTCCTCGAGTTGCAAGTGAAAGGGCCGGAAAGCGTACCAAGCTAGCCGGCATACACCTTAAGTTGAATGCTGGGAAGGGGTTTATTTATCTCCCAATCCGAATTGATTTCTCCCACGCGTGTACTTGTGGAGAAACCAAAGCTCAAAATCGCGAGTCGCGTCCAAATCGATAACCGTGCTAAGCAAATCACGTGCAACCCTGTCCATAGAGTGCATGGGTGAGTTGGAATGCGATACCTTGAGTGGAGAATTATAATTGATCACTATTAACCTAACTTCAATTCACATATTTATTCATGTAGATAGTATATCAAAATGGCACATCTCCATTCTTTTGTCATTGGCAACGTGTTCTCAAATGCTTTCTGGCTCAACTCATATCTTACATACAGTGAGCACAATAGCTAATACAATCTCTCTTTACTACATGTTATGTAATATTCGCCAGCTTGATAACGACAAATTATGGCCGAGAAGTTGCGGCACAACACAATATGAACGGGGTATGGTCGCTATAGTAGATTCGTGAACTCATGAGACGAGAGCGAATGAGAATGGCTACAATCATGCCGAAGAAACCCAACGGCGACGGATTATAACCTATGAAAACAACTTTTGACGACGCAAAACCAATCACCTATCCAAAAGCCGGCACGACTGCAACGTCAAGAGAAAAAAAGTATTGTGAAATGAAATCCCTATGCAAATTACGCTGTACGGCCTAGCCGATATCCCAAGAAATGGGAAACGCAACGCAACATAACAGTAAGAAAGTAAGGCTCCCGAGTAAATATCCCTTCCCTCAAAGAAACCGAGCATAGCTGACGAAGAAATGCATACGCACAACAAGTGGTTACTGGTCTAGTCATAAATGAAGAATCAACCTTGGTAACCACCAAAGCCGTTCTGGAAATTTTGGGTTGCTGGAGCACTCCACTGTTGGGTGTTCTGAGGCTGCTGCGCGCCACGGCCGTAGCCACCAGCACTCGCAGGACCTCCATAGCCCATCTGTTGATTAGGGTATTGGCCTGGGGATTGTGCTGGAGGACCAGCATATCCTTGTTGACCTTGGAATTGGCCTGACTGTTGGTTAGCCATCGGTCCGGCTGATTGAGGTCCTTGTTGTTGAGGCATACCACCATATTGAGGGAAATAGGCGGATGGCGTTCCTGGGTATCCACCAGGGGTCGCTCCGCTTGCTTGAGGGCTATAGCCTAGTCCAACACCGCTAGTTCCATCTGCCTGTGGTGCCTTGTCTTTACCCCACTGCGCGAATTATTAGTAAATATCTACTAGGTATGCTGGTGAAGACTTACACTGCACTTGAGGGGGCGGCCATTGACATTATAGCCACTCAGTTGACAGATTGCCATTGCTGCGTTCTCGTGAGTATCCATCTTGACAAATGCAAAACCTCGATCTGCTTGAAACCTCGTCTCAACAACAAAACCGAAGTTTTGGAACAGTGGAACGAGATCATTCTGGGTGGTGTATGGAGTCAGATTGCCAACATAGCAAGTCGTTTGCCAGGCGGGAGTCTGCGTAACAATCATGTCATAGCTCTGAACGCCATGAGTTGGGAAGTGATGATGTCCAAAGGGAGTTGTTGGGGTCATTCCCATTGCTGACATAGCTTGTTGCTGGGAGATTGATGGCTGTCCCTTTTGGTTTGCCCAGTTGCAGCGAATAGCACGAGAACCAAGCCACTCGCCATCCATGGAGCTCAAAGCTTTCTCAGCATCTTGGCGTTCACGGAAGGCTACGAACCCATATCCCCTAGATCGACCGGTCTTCATATCCCACATAACTCGAGCTTCAGAAACAGAGCCGAAAGCCGAGAAAGCCTGGAGAAGTACCTCATCATTGACTTCGTTGGAAAGATCCCCAACGAAGATGTGGAAGTGGTTAGATGTGTCTTCCTTGTTAGAAGTGTTTGACTGATATGCCCAATTGACGCGAATTTCCTAATAAATTATGAGTATCTCAGCAGTAGACGAATAGCTTGGTCATGCGAACGTACCGCTTGATGAACACGTCTGCCGTTCAGAGTCTGCATTGCGCGTTCCGCTGCTCCTGGATCATCGTATTCAACAAATCCGTAGTTAAATCCCTTTGACTGAAACTAGATGCGATTAGTGTGCTGAAATTCAATGTGAACGCCTGTAGGCAGGACATGGAGCCTGAGAAAGCTAGGGAATTCTCAAAGGATTTGACAAAGATTAAACGGTGATACTGACAGCACCTACATTCTTATCAGGAATGATTTTGACATTTTGAACGTGACCAGTTGTCTCGAAAATCTGCCGGAGCACATCTTCTGTGACGCGCGGGTCCAGACCTCCAACGTATAAAGCTCTCTTGTTTGGCTCTGGGGCTGCACGTCTAACAAAGCCACCTGCACTGTCCGGAGACATCACCACGCCATTCTCTCCCATAGGCGACGTGATGGCAGTTGGAATTGGATTCGTGTTTTGCGGAATGATGACGGGAGCAAGCGGTGGAGGAGGCATATGTGGGTTGCCATTATGACCATTCTCGTAGCCAGGTGCACCAGCAGATGGTTGCGGAGGAGGTGGGAGCTGTGCATTCGAAGGGGGAGCATTGTCCGACATATTGAAGGTTTCGGATCGGACGAAATTT
>Ga0247737_1001179_pt1 | contig 11215 bp, 14 predicted proteins | sample UWRJL028104C2_FD_180937 | JGI IMG/M metagenome (GOLD analysis project Ga0247737, IMG submission 180937) | Plant litter microbial communities from Arlington Agricultural Research Station in Wisconsin, United States - UWRJ-L028-104C-2 | ecosystem: Environmental > Terrestrial > Plant litter >...
ACCAACTGAAGGTTGGTGACGAGCGGCGCAGAATCCTCTTATGAGCTCAAATTAATATACCATCTGCCTCCGATTCGTCTCGTCTATGTTTCTGGATTTGAATTGAAATATCTGGTGTCTAAGTCTAGCATGAAAGCGTACTAATTTTCTGATATCATGGATCCTTCTCTCAGCAAGGTGTATGTCGACGAAGGCGACCCCTTCATCCTCTAGTAATTTCGATATTAGTGTTTATTGTGTAAGGGTACGGAAGTGAAATGTTCAATTGGGATACCGTTGTGGTTGGGATCAACAATCCTTTCTTGCACTGGTGATAAGATAAAGCCTTGAAGTATTGATCGACCACTTCCTTTTGCACTTCTACTACCTGCCTATCCCCAACACGTATGACAGCATTCATTGCGGTGCATGGCGGGGCAGGCGTGCACAGAATCAACAACGAGAGAGAGGTGAAGCAGGCGTTAAAGAAGTGCGCTAAATTCCTCACTTTTCAAGAACTGATATAAATGACTTCTGCAGTGCTTGCAGCAGTGCTCTCAATTTCAAGAAACGGTCATCCATACCCATCCCAGGCCCAGAAATTGAGCATCACTGTCTGAAAATGGTCGAGGGTGCAATCAGGGTACTCGAGGACGATCCTCACCTCAACGCAGGTCAGATTCCCTTCCCTTCAATTCTTTATTTCATTGATAGTTCAGTTCACGATACTTGTGTGCACATACAGGCCATGGTTCAAACCTCACCCTAAGTGGTGCAGTTGAATGCGATGCGTCAATAATGCACGGGCGCACAACGAACTTTGGCAGCGTTGGTGCCGTCTCGGGTATGTGGTTCACAAAAAGCATCGGATATTCAATGCGCAGTCAACTACAGGTATAAAAAACCCAATAAGCGCCGCTTTAGCTATCCTAGACAACTCATCCAAGCCGGACAAGCTTGGTCGCATACCACCTCTGACATTGGTATCCTCCGGGGCCCATTCCTTCGCATCTTCCCATGGAGTACAGACTGTCCATCCTGATGAGATGGTCACAGCATTAGCGAGGGACCAGTGGATAAAATGGATGAGTCGGCTAGAATCTCACGACCATGACAGTGCTCCAGAACCAGATGAGACTTTGCGGGACATCCAGGATACAGTCGGCGCGGTAGCATTCCACGAAACTGATGGGATGAGTGCGGGAGTCTCGAGGTGTGTGCCTTTCTGCAGATCCAGAGTATCTGAATGCCGAGAGTCGAACAAACTATAGCGGCGGGTTGCTACTGAAATACCCTGGCAGAGTAGGAGAGGTAAGCTTCCTACTAGTTCCCGTCAACGGGAAAGCGTTTTAGGTGACCTATAGGCAGCTGTATACGGCGCGGGGTGCTGGGCATCCTCCAGCGTATCAGATTTGAGAAGAGGAATAGCTTGCAGCATTTCTGGTAAGTGTCCAATTTGCGACAAGGACAATAAGTTGATTTTACGGGCACCCTTTAGGCACGGGCGAACATATTGTCCGAATGAACCTTGCGCGACGGATTGGTGAGGCTTTATCGTCCTCCACAAAAATATCTGGGGGTTCGAGTGAAATGAAGGATCCCCATGAGATCTTGGAAAGGTTATTGACCGAGTTTTGGGGTATGTCTATCCTCAAAATTCAATAAGTAATCGCACCTCATCTGGTGTCTATTGAACTAGACAGTTGTAAAGAACGAGGAGAAGATTTACCCTCTGTTGGTGTCGTCTTACTCGTCGCTGAACCCGCGGAAGATGAAAATGACGGTGGCTCTGAAAGCTTGAATGACACAGAAGACCAGAGTGAGCCGTGTGGTGAGTAATCCATGTTACTCGGGATCCAAAATTATGATCGTCCTCATGCAGTTCGACTATGGTGTGCATTTACCACAACGAGCATGGCAGTTGGATATGCTTGCACCAGGAATCACAAGCCCAAAGTGCGTCCGTGTGTATATGTCCATTGCGAGACCTCACTTGATAGAGTCCAGGCCACAATTTTCCGACATCCAAACCCACATAAAGTGCGAGCCGACGGACGTCCGAAAATATTTATCACGTCGGTGTCATTGTAAGGCATTGCCAACGATATACGGACAAAAAGGTTGGTATCTTACATGGTGTATACGCACTCCAACATTGCTGACAAGCTCAATGCTTGGATCCGTTGAGATTCCCACCATTCTCAACAGGCCGCGCACGAGGGGTTGGCGCTGGGGAGGGCCTAGACGAGTTGACGGCTGAAGTAACAGTCGAGAGTGGCGGTCGAGAAGCGTTAAGACGCTGAAGAGTCTTAATCGGGAACTTTGTCCTGTGTTAGTTGTAAATGAGGCCATCGATGGCGGCGATAGCGATATGAAGGGAATGGAGTGATGGCAACGCACCTGCAGGTCGAGCAGACGGGGACTGGCTGACAGAAGACTATTCATTGAGTAGGGAAGCGGTCAGGTGGGATGATGACGATAGCGATAAGAGTTGGCCGCTCACTGGACAGGCAGACGGAGCACACGAAGCCAATATCGACGATATTCTTGTGACAGAAGCAGGCCGCCCGGAAATCGATCTTGTCTTGGGTCGGAACGGCGAGGACCTTCCGGATGGCAGGCGGCGGCAAAAAGGACATCTACACACCATTGTTGATGATGACGATGATCGGATGACTGTGCATGACTTACGATAAGGTACTGGAGGAGTGCAGATGTTTCGGTTAGATAGAGATATGAGCCACCAGTGAGGTGGGCAGCTTGTTGGAGAAAGACGGTGTCGGCGCCAAAGATCTGACAGGCATCGATGGTGACTTTCTGGGGGACAAATGAGAGAATGCGATGGACACGGCTGTGGACACTGACTAGTTTTTGAGCGGAGAAGATAGAGTTCATGATGGGGATGTATGCGGTGGACAGGTCTGGCGACACGGAGAGGATGAGGATTCTCGGATCAACGAGCTGCTCGGTGAGGGACATGCGGTTGATATCTAGGAGGCGAGTGAGATACAGAAAAACAAAAGAAAGCAAAAAAACGCACGGCAGAGGGCCTTTGTGAGCGCACCGACGAGTGCCGACGGGGCGTCGACGTCGAGCTCAGGGTTGTTGAGCTCCTCGGCTATGCGGGTAGTGACGGCGGTATCGAGGCGCCGGAAGGGCGGATATACATTGGGGTCGCTTGGGACGGATGTGTCGAGACTGGGGGGGTCAGACGACGCATATAGGAGGACGCTGCGGTTGGGGAGGGCGGCAAAGACGGCGAGGTGGTTGTCATGCTTGAGCGCGATGTGCGCGTTGAGGAAGGCGAGGAGCTGGGCGAGGAAGACGTCGAGGGTCAGGGGGGAGCGGTGCCAATGGACTGGGGCGAGGTCGAGGACGACGGCGAGGTGGGAGGGATCCATGGGAAGACCGAAGATGCCCCAGACTTGTCGCTGTCCGCAATGGATGCCGAGGCTGCCGGCGATGCCAAGGCCAGTGTTATCGCTGCCATCACTCCATCGCCCATTATGGGCAGATCGGAGTCTCCGTCACGAGCGCCGGTGACGAAGGCCCTTCCGGCGTTGGCCGTCACGATGCAAGTAGCGACCGCTGCTGCCCGTGTGAAATCTGTCCGTTGGCGATGCGCGTCCCCCCGTCAACACCACTCTCCCACAACCACCAACCATGTCCTCCTCTCCCCCCTCCCCCGCTCCCGCTCCCCTCATCAACTACGACTCCGACGACGATATGCAGGTTGACGAGGCCCGCGCCCACGACACCGACGCGGACGGCGAGTCTGTTGACGAGGACTATGCCCAGGTCCCTCATGCAGTGCCCCATTCGAGACACGATTCGGTGAGTATATGCGCTTTATTTTGTCGCTCGTCGCTCACAGACCCCTCCAGGATGTTGAGGAGGACTCGGTATGTCAACCTTCAAACACAGTGTATTTATATATTCACAATGCTAGGGTTACGAGGAGCGCGACGACGACAAATCTGAAGAGGACGACGGCGCTTATGCTGACGAGGAGTATGGCGCACGAAAGAAGCCTATAAAGAAAAAGAAGCAGCGCTCATCGACCACCCCCGCCTTCAGACCCAAAGGTATGTCTCAGCCCCTGGCCCGTGCATCATGCTTCTCACCATTGTTAGCTCCCGTCCGTCAAGCGTCCTCATCCGATTCAGACTCCGAGTACGGCTCCCGTGCACACAAGAAGAAGAAGAAATCCCGCCCCTCCGCCGACGAAGTCCGTGTGTCCAGCCGTGGCACAAAGGTTCCCAACTACATCGACGATGTGCAAGACTTTGAGAAACTTGAGGAAGAGGAGGATCCGAACGGCTACTACGTTGATCCCAACATTCAGTACCAGGAGGAAGACGAGATCGAAGCTGTTCTTGGTCACACACGCGACGAGGGGAGAGAAGAGGACGAACTCGATCTCTGGTTTGAAAATATCGTGCGTCTTATATATTTATATTTTAAAGATATCTCTAACCCCTTATTAGCGATTCCACATCAAATGGAAAAACTTTTCCCACCTGCACAACACCGATGAGACATATGAATTCCTCAAACGCTTCAAGGGCCTCAAACGCGTCGACAACTACATCAAGCAGTACAAGTTTTGGCATTCTCGTGTCAATGCACCTGGAATCACGCGCGAAGAAGCTGAGGCTCTCCATCTAGACAAGGAGCGCGAAAAGGAGGATCTCGAGACTTACCGCAATGTAGAACGCATCGTATCTCATCGCGAAACGACCGACGGCGACATGGAATACTTCTGCAAGTGGCATAATCTCAACTACGATCACTGTACATGGGAATTGCAGAAGGATATTAACCCGATCGCCAAAGACCAAATCGCTGCGTACAGGAAACGTGAGGCAGAGGCCAAGTTCCCATACAAAAGTGTCTCGTATAACAAGAATGGCCGGCCAACGTTCCACAGGATGCTCAAAGATCCAGACTATATTGTTGAGACAGGCGGAGAGTTGAAGGACTTCCAGCTGACGGGACTCAACTGGCTCGCTTTCCTATGGAGCAAAGGCGAGAATGGTATCCTAGCGGACGAGATGGGTCTTGGCAAAGTTTGTGCTTTTCCCCTCCCTTCACTCCTCTTCTCACATCTCCCCTAGACTGTTCAAACTGTTTCCTTCATTTCCTACCTCTTCCACGAATTGCAACAGTACGGCCCTTTCCTCGTCATTGTTCCTCTGTCCACCATCACTGCCTGGCAAATGCAGTTCGCAATATGGGCTCCCGACATCAATGTGATTACTTACATTGGCACCGCACCCGCTCGCGAGGTGATCAGGACACACGAGTTTGGAGTGTCGAATAAGAAGCTGAAGATGAACGTGCTGCTGACGACGTACGAGCTAACACTGAGGGACGCAAAGGAGTTGGGAGATATTAAGTGGCAGGTGCTGGCGGTCGATGAGGTATGTTTAAGCTATATAGGCGTTTTTACTCTCAATCGCTGATCCCTGGCTGCAGGCTCACCGACTGAAGAACTCTGAGAGTCAGTTGTATGAGGCCTTGAGAGCGTTCCATGCCGCCTCAAAGTTGCTCATAACTGGAACTCCTCTCCAGAACAATGTCAAAGGTGTGTTGTCCATCCACACATATGTCAATAATGAGCTGACTTTTTTCCAGAGTTGCTGTCATTGATGCACTTCCTCATGCCTGAGAAATGTATGTTGACCGTGCTTGCCGCAAATCTAATTGTTACTAATGAAAAATCTAGTCGCTTTAACCAACGAATTCGATCTAGCGGACAGCGACCATGAAGAGAAGATCAAGCAACTCCATGAACAACTAGAGTCCCTGATGCTGAGGCGATTAAAGCGAGATGTGCTCACTTCTCTACCGACAAAGAGCGAGCGAATCCTGCGTGTCGAAATGAGTGCCATGCAGACTCATTTCTACAAGAACATCCTGACGAAGGTACATCATTTGTTGTGGAACTTTATGAGATGTTGAAACTCCTGATAGAACTTCTCCGCCCTCGTCAAAAGTGCTAATGGGAACAGTAACATTAGTCTGCTCAACATTGGTATGTTTACGTGGTTTTGGTCCTGGCTTATTCTGAGGATCTTTCGCAGCTATGGAACTTAAGAAGGCCGCCAACCACCCCTATCTGTTCGATGGCGCCGAACCTGCTTCCGATCTACGGGACGACGCACTCAAAGGCATCGTGATGAACAGCGGCAAAATGGTGCTCCTTGATAAACTACTCGCACGTCTCAAGCAAGACGGACATCGCGTACTCATTTTCAGCCAAATGGTCCGGATGCTCGACATTCTGAGCGATTACATGTCTTATCGTGGATATGCACACCAACGTCTAGACGGCATGGTTGCGAGTGAGGCCAGAAAGAGGAGCATCGCCCACTTTAATGCTCCAGGATCACAAGACTTTGCCTTCTTACTTTCTACAAGGGCGGGTGGCCTCGGGATCAATTTGGAGACGGCCGATACGGTTATCATCTTTGATGTATGTTGAAGTTTCATCCCCCTGAAGCCGCCTCTGGTCTTGGTCTCGGTCCGTGTGCTGACAGCGATTGTAGAGTGACTGGAACCCGCAAAATGATCTGCAAGCGATGGCTCGTGCCCATCGAATCGGTCAAAAATCTCATGTTAATGTTTATCGATTCGTCAGCAAAGACACGATGGAAGAGGATGTACTGGAGAGGGCAAAGAAGAAGATGGTCCTCGAGTATGCCAGTGAGTGCTCTATCTCTTTATCTCTCCAGATGGCCCTGTTCAGTCTGCTGACTACTGGCGACCCGTCCATCAGTTATCAACCAGATGGACACATCACAGGCCCATCTGAGCTCCAAACCTTCTGCACCCAAGGATCCGCACAAGCCTGACAACCTAAGCAAGGACGAGTTAACAGCAGTCCTAAAGTATGGTGCACAGAAGATGTATGTCCATCAGGCCGCCCTTACCGTTCTCGTTGATTTGTTTGTTCTCAATTGTATTGACATATCCATCATCTCTCTTCAGGTTCGATAAGGATGACACGCAGCAAAGCAAAAAGCTCGATGAGATGGACCTCGACGACATCCTCAGTCGTGCCGAAGACCACGAGACAACACAGACAGGCGAGGGGGTCGGCGCTTCCCTTGGTGGAGAGAGCTTCCTTGCTCAGTTCGCTGCTGTCAGCGATGTGAAGAACGACATGAGCTGGGAGGACATTATCCCTCTCGATGAGCGGTCCAAATTCGAGGCGGAAGAGGATGAGAAGAGGGTAGACGATAGTTTGACTGGTGAAAGCAGGAAGAGGACGCATGCTCAGGTGTCGTATGAAGGTATGGATGTTGATCAGCCAGCCGCTTCGGCAGCACCAAAGAAACCGAAAGCGCCTGGTCCGCAGAGGAAGACGGCTAGTCAGAAGGCGATGGAGCTAAAAGAGCGGGATGTACGTGTGCTGATTAGGAGTTTGCAGCGGTGGGGGGACATCCGCCAGCGGTATGATGTTATTGTATGTATCCTGCCACCTTGTTGCCATCGGGTTAGTTTGGTACTGACAAGAACAATACAGGTCACCGAGTCCAAGCTACAAGACAAGAATAAAGGCATGATGTATGATGTCGCGGACGAGATCATCGACATCTGCGCCCAAGCTGTCAAAGACAGCGAGGAGCAGAAGCGTCTGCGAGTCGCATCAGGTGAAACGTTGACTAATGCACAGAAGAGTAAGGCAGTTCTTGTGACCTGCCGCGGGGTAGGCAACATCAACGCTGAAACTGTGCTGTCCCGGAACCGCGACCTGCGAATACTATACGACATTCTTATCAAGCTCGACGACCCGTACAAATGGAGCATCCCTATTGACAACATTCGCCCAACACTCAATTGGTCAGGTCGGTGGGGCCCTCAGGACGACTCGATGCTTCTGGTTGGCGCCTTCTTGTATGGGTTCGGCAACTGGGAAGCGATGGCAAAAGACCCTAAACTTGGCCTTGACGGCAAGTTTTTCCTCGAAGAGGGCAAGAAAGGCGAAGATGCCGCAAGTCGGCCTATACCCAACGCAATCCACCTTGTCCGCCGGGGTGATTTCTTGCTGAGCATTCTGCGCGAGCATGACGAGAAGCTACGTTCGTATGAGAGTTCGTTGCGGAATAAGGGTCAGCTGAAGGTTTCTGCGTCTCCGCCCCCCACAGCCATGGCGTCGACGTCGTCGCACAGCAGCATGAAGAGACGAGCGGAAAGCGAGGCGATGGCTTCCATCGACGACGGTAGCTCGAAGAAGCGGAAGCGGAGGCCCACACCGACGTTCACTGATTCGGAGTCGTCGGACGAATGGTGTGTTATATATTTGTTTTTCCAATCACTCCTGTAACTTACCTGTATCATGTTGTAGTCCGTCGATGGATGAAAGTACCACGAAGGAGGAGCTGCGTCCTGTCAAGAAACAACTGGTATGCCTTTCGTCGCTCAGTCGGTATCCATTCTGACCCAGATTTCTGTAGAAACAACTCAAGCTGTCCGGTGAGGACATGCCTCGAGATGACAAGGTTGCTATCTTGAAGGACTCGCTCGCTGCCATCGGTCGCCGAATCGAACACGTGCTGAATGCGAAGGAGGCTGCAGGGGAAGACAGGGACAGATGGCGGAGACATTTGTGGACGTGAGTGCTCGCTTCACTCGACTTTGTTCGAAACTGATGAAGCCTGGCAATAGGTTTGTTACACTCTTCTGGCCAAAGAAGGTTAAAGCTAGTAAACTGGAAGAGATCCATGCCAAGATGGTGATGAAAGAGGCTGCTCCTAGACAGGCAGCGGATGCCACTGCAGTAAAAAAGCCACGGTTGACCGCTGGTGTGAAAACGAATGGATCGTCTGCCCCAGCGTCATCGTCCGCAAGGACGAACGGCAAGTCTCATCGGTGATGTATCATACTTTATTGTGTTTTGTTGTCTTGATTATACCTTCGTAGTTATTTTGTTTTCGCCTCGCTACTCCACTATCAAACATGTATTCATCTTGCTAAAGTCGTTTAATCCGCAACAAAACTGTATTACTCTACTGTCGCTGTGCTTTGACCTGGAGCGGGTATCCTCTATCTTAAATCCTTGAGTCCATCTGGTAAGTAGGTCGTTCTGACGAAGTAGATATGAATGTGAGCAGGTCATCCTCCTGGCCTGACCATCCTCCTGGCTGACAGCTCGCAAGGTGTCGCGGTGGTGGCGGTTTTGTAGGTGTCGTTTTCAAACTATAATTGGCTCATCCATTGGCGTCGCGAGGGCTGCCATGTTTAGCTGCTGAAGGGCGTCGATGATGTCCTAGCCGTTGGGATGTACGACCATTGGGCGCTGATCCATTGCCGTTCACTGGTGAGTCGCGGTAGGATTTTGGAGACTTGTCTTTTGAGGTAGTAGAGGTAGGTTTTAATTCATCACGATGGTTGGTGCCATTCCTTGTCCCCGTCACTCCGTTCGCGACTACGGTATTCCCATCAGAGAGAGAAACATGAAAGTGGTCGGCAAATACTCACCCTCCAACGCTTTAAGGTCCGCTTCACGGTTGAAAGTTTGCATCAAGGCTGTATAACGCTTGACTTCCCACTTCATCTGCGACGCCCGTGCTATATTGCCAGCAGATATGGCCCATTTCCTTTCCTCCTTCAATCGCCGTCTTTCACTATCAGCCAGCGACGCACGGGTCCTTAGGACGTGTATTTCGCGTTCCAGAGGCGTCATGGAAGATGTGGGTCCCATTCTATCCGACTGCGAGTCGACAGAGGTTATGTCGGATATGTGGTGCGAGGTTGTCGCCAGAGTGCCGAAGTCTGTAACATCTTCTGGGGTCTCGACGCTGCCTCCTTGTACGCTGGGACGAAACTGGACAAGTCGTTCCCGTTTTTTCTCTGGTTTAACGGGTGTCGTATTTGTGTGCGTCTTCTTCCGTCGCCGATCCGACGGCGGTTGTGGGGGTCTGTCGAAATATTGCGAGAGGAAGTCCGTAAATAGCACGCCCAGGGCCACACCCAGGATGGTTGAGACACATCTTGTAATGTCAGAAACGAGGTTGAATTCGATGAAGAGCTTCGCTGCAATGGCAAAGGCCACGATGATTCCAAACCCTGAAGTCCCGGACATCTTCGTTGCGTAATGGAGCGCAACGCCTTGCCACGCCCCGATCAGTATGAAACCTTTCACGGAGGGTCCATCCGAGCGGCTAAACTGGTCGAGCACAATGCGCGCTCCGATGCCTATGAGGAGGGCAGGCGCAGTTGCAATGGGCATTCCTGTCGTCGTGGAATCATAGAGAGACGTGCCGTCGTCGTTTTTCACAGCGTCCAACCGGTTTCATCAAACAAACAACACGTGGCGAACGCATTTTATTATCGTCACAAGCCATGTACGCAACTCTACAAGTCAATATGTCGAAATGAATGTGCAGTGCAATGAGTGTATTGTACTTCTAAAGCTTCGCCCCTGTGCCCCCACTCGACGTGAGTTCGCGTCTTGTCGCCGCAGGAAGCTTGTCAACAAACCCCCAAATGTCGGCCTTCAAAAGATCAGGACATTCGACGGAAGGGAAGTGGCCGCCTGTTTCATGCTCCTTCCAATACACGATGTTCGTGGATATAACAGCCTTGGCCCACCAAATCGGAATATATGCGACGTCGTATGGGAAGATGCTGGCGCCAAAAGCAACACTCGACGGAATGAGGTTATCCAATACTTGTTCCTTAATTGAAGGAATGGATTCTTTGTAGATCCTGCCGTGCCACGCACTGTTTGAAAGCAGATAAAGCATCGTCCAGGTAATGGGCCTCTCCTTGTCCCAGACAAATCCAGGTGTAACCAGGATCTCCAGTTTCTCCCGGATCCAAGCCAACATGCCGATAGGCGAGTCCAGCAAGCCATACGACACAGTTTGTGGCTTTGTGCCCTGTATCTTGGAGTAGCCAGACTCAACTTTCATCCACGATTGCATACGACCTAACAGCGTCTTTTCTTCTGGCGTGAACCATCGGATGATCAGCCAAAGCAGAGTGAGGGGATTTTTGACTGGTGAAGGAGCAACACCGATGATGAAGTTGAGGTGGATACCGAGGCAGGACTCGGGATGCTTTTGAGCAATGGCACGCTGGATCATAGAACCCCAGTCACCGCCTTGACCAAGGTACTTGTTGTAGCCAAGCTTTATCATGAGCTTGTGGTAGACCTCTGCGATGCGAGGGACGCCAAAGCCTGGGGCCTGCGGATGTTCAGAATCTCGTTTGTTCATGAAAAGAC
>Ga0247737_1001183_pt1 | contig 11194 bp, 11 predicted proteins | sample UWRJL028104C2_FD_180937 | JGI IMG/M metagenome (GOLD analysis project Ga0247737, IMG submission 180937) | Plant litter microbial communities from Arlington Agricultural Research Station in Wisconsin, United States - UWRJ-L028-104C-2 | ecosystem: Environmental > Terrestrial > Plant litter >...
CAAGATGGTGGTGACGCCGACCTATCAGGTGTTCGGCATGTACGTGCCGTGGCAGGACGCGACCCAGCTGCCGGTCGATCTGACCAGCAACTGGTACAACAAGGACGAATGGACCATGCAGGCGCTTAATGCGTCGGCGGTGCGCGGCACTGACGGTGCGGTACATGTGTCCCTGTCCAATCTCGACCCGGACAAGCCGCTGACCGTCACGCTGAACCTCGCCGGCGCGAACGGCACGACGCTGACCGGGCAGGTGCTCACCGCCGACCGGATCGATGCGCATAATCGCATCGGCGAGCCATTGGCGGTTGCACCACGCGACATCGCACCGGTAGCGGTGGCCGGCGGCAAGGCGGTACTGACCCTGCCGCCGAAATCGGTGACCGTCGTGGCGCTGAAGTAAGGAGTGTCGATGCTGCCGATTGCCATTGTCGGTCTGGGGAAGATCGCGCGGGACCAGCATGTCCCGGCGATCCGCGCCGATAACCGGTTTCAGTTGACCGGCGCGGTCGACCCGCATGCCCAGTCCGGCGACGTGCCGGTTTACGCCGACCTGCCAGCCATGATCGCTGCCGCCGCCCCGGCGGCGGTGGCGATCTGCACGCCACCCTTCGCGCGCGTCGCGATGGCGCGGGAGGCGATCGCGGCGGGGCTCCATGTGCTGCTGGAGAAGCCGCCCGGGCTGACGGTCGACGAAGTGACCGGCCTGGAACTGCTGGCGCGGGAGGCAGGCGTCACCCTGTTCACCGCCTGGCATTCGCAGGAAGCCGCCGGAGTCGATACGGCGCGAGACTGGTTGTCGGGCCGGACGATCGAGGCCGTCCGGGTGACCTGGAAGGAAGACATCCGCGTCTGGCATCCAGGGCAGGAATGGATTCTGGAGGAGGGCGGCTTCGGCGTTTTCGATCCGGGGATCAACGCGCTGTCGATCCTGACCGACATCCTGCCCGCGCCGCTGGCGGTTGAGTCGGCCGCCTTGTCGGTGCCGGCGGGACGGTCGCAGCCGATCGCGGGGACGCTGGCGTTGCTGAGCGGCGACGTGCCGGTCTCGGTCGAACTCGATTTCCTGCATGAGGGCGTGCAGAGCTGGGACATCGAGATCGATACGCCAGACGGCATGCTGAAGCTGGCCATGGGCGGGGCGGACCTGACCATCGCGGGCGAATCGATCGCGGTGGGGACGAATGTGGAATATCCGCGGCTTTACGCGCGGTTCGCGGAACTGGTCGCGCGCGGGGAAAGCGATGTGGATCTGGCGCCGTTGCGGCTGGTGGCCGAGGCGCTCGCTATCGGGGTCCGGCGCGAGGTCGAGGCGTTCGCGTTCGCCTGACCTCACCGTCGTGCCGGTGGAGGTCAGACGCGCCATTTCGCGATCAATCCCGCAAACGGGCCTAGCCGCCATTGGGCGACCTCACCGACCTGCTCGACCACCTGCCATGAGTCCGCATCCTCGGGCATCCACTCCGGCGCTTCGACCGAGAAGTTGAACACGCACAACAGCCGCTGTCCGGCCGACTCCCGCTCGAACGTCAGCAGCGTCTCCGATGCGTCGATGAACCGGATCGCCCCTGTCCGCAGCGCTTCGTTTGCCTTGCGCATCGCCAGCAGGCGGCGAGTCAGCGCCAGCATCGACGCGCCGTCCCCCTCCTGCCGGTCGACCGCCAGCGCCGCATGATCGGAACCGAAGGGCAGCCATGGCTCGGCTGTCGAAAAACCGAGCCCCGCCTGCCCGGCCGTCCAGGGCATCGGCGTGCGCGCGCCGTCGCGGCCGAGGGTCTGGGGCCAGTTGGCGATCGCTTCGGGATCGCGCAGGCGGTCGAACGGGATGTCGACCTGAGTGAGGCCGAGCTCCTCACCCTGATAGAGGAAGATGTTGCCGCGCAGCGCCATCAGCAGCAGCATCTTCATCCGCGCGAACGCTGCCTCGTGCCCCGGCGGCGCCCAGCGCGAGACGGCGCGGGGCGCGTCGTGATTCTCGAACGCCCAGCTCGGCCAGCCCATGCCGGGCGTATCGGGCCAGCGTTCCAGCACGTCGCGAACCAGCGCCGGCGTCAATGCTTTCGCATAGAGGAAGTTGAAGCCGTACGCCGTGTTCAGCCGGCGATCGCCCTGCGTAAACCTCTGCATCTCGGGCTCGACATTAGGGCCACCCACCTCGGCCACAGTGAAGCGATCCGGATAGTCGTCAGTCAGGGCGCGGACGCGTTCGAGGAATAGCGGGATGTCGGGGTGCGACTGGCTGTGGATGTGGAACTGGAAGTCGAACGGCCGGGTGCGGCGGCCATTCGCCGGCGGACGCGCGGGATTGTCGCGCAGATCCGGATCGACCATCGCACAGCTGATCGCGTCAAGCCGGAAACCATCTACCCCGCGATCGAGCCAGAAGCGCGCGACGTCGAGCAGCGCTTCCTGCACCGCAGGCAGGTGGACGTTTAGCTGCGGCTGGCTGCTCAGGAAATTGTGCATGTAATATTGGCAGCGCCGCGCGTCCCAGCTCCAGCCGGGGCCGCCGAACACCGACTGCCAGTTGTTGGGCGGCGTGCCGTCCGCCTTCGCATCGGCCCAGACATACCAGTCGCGGCGCGCATTGGTGCGATCCGACCGGCTTTCGGCGAACCAGCCATGCTCGTCCGACGTATGGGCATAGACCTGATCGACGATCACCTTCAGCCCCAGCGCATGGGCGCGGGCGATCAGCGCGTCGATGTCAGCCAGCGTACCGAACAGCGGATCGACGCCGCAATAATCCGACACGTCATAGCCGAAATCCTTCATCGGCGAGGGGAAGAAGGGCGACAGCCACACCGCGTCCACACCAAGCGACGCGACATGATCGAGATGCGCGGTGATGCCCGCCAGATCGCCCACGCCGTCACCATTCGAGTCGGCAAAACTGCGGGGATAGATCTGGTAGATCGCCGCCCCGCGCCACCACGCGCCCGTCTCGTTCGATCGTGTCACGGCCCCTCCCCTACGGTTTCCGCCCTTTTGCGCGCCGCGCCGGGACGAAAGCAACGGCCGTGCGCCAACGGGGATTGCCGGAACCGCACGTCACTGACATCCTGAGCCGCAGAATATAAAAAAGACAGAAGCAGGGAGTGGTTAGAGTGAGCGGACGGCCGCGCCAGTCCTTGGCCGGACTGTGGAACATTTCGTTCGGATTCTTCGGAATCCAGGTCGCGTTCGGCCTGCAGAACGCGAATGTCAGCCGCATCTTCCAGTCGCTGGGCTGCGATGTCGACAGCCTTGCCCTGTTCTGGATCGCCGGGCCGATCACGGGATTGATCGTCCAGCCGCTGGTCGGTCATTTCAGCGACCGCACCTGGGGGCGGTTCGGGCGTCGGCGTCCCTATTTCCTGGTCGGGGCGTTGCTTGCCGCACTGGCGCTTACCGGCATGCCGCATGCGCCGGTGCTGTTTGCCGCGGTCCTTCTCCTCTGGATGCTGGACGCCTCGATCAATGTCTCGATGGAGCCGTTCCGCGCCTTTGTCGGCGACATGGTCAGCCCGGCGCAGCGCACCATGGGCTATGCCTTCCAGACCGCGTTCATCGGGTCCGGCGCCGTGCTTGGGTCGCTCGCGCCCTTTGCGATCACGGCGATGGGCGTGAGCAACGTCGCTCCCCCGGGCGTGGTCCCCGATTCGGTGCGCTATGCCTTTTATCTCGGCGCGGGCGCGATCCTTTCCGCCGTGCTGTGGACCGTGCTTGCCACCCGCGAATATCCGCCCGCGGCGTTGCGCGAGTTCGCGGGCGAGGACGGCCCGTCCGACCCCGACGAGGTGCAAGGGCGCAATGCCGTGTCTCAGATCCTGCGCGATATCGTACACATGCCCGGCGAGATGAAGCGGCTGGCGGTCGTCCAGCTCTTCTCCTGGTCGGCGCTGTTCATCATGTGGGTCTACACCACGCCGGTCGTCACCCGTTATGTCTTCGGGTCCACGGACACCGCGTCGAAGGCCTATAATGACGGCGCCGACTGGGTCGGCATTCTCTTCTCCGTCTATAATGGCGTCGCGGTGCCGGCGGCGTTCGTGCTGCCCCTGCTGGTGCGACGGATCGGCTGTGCGCGGACGCACATGATCTGCCTGTTGATCGGTGCCATGGGCTTTGCCGCGATGCTGGGCATCCGCGACGCGCAGTTGATGGTCCTGCCGATGGTCGGGATCGGCATTGCCTGGGCGTCGATCCTGACCATGCCCTATGCGATGCTGGCGGACGCGCTGCCCACGGGCAAGCTGGGTGTCTATATGGGCATCTTCAACGTCTTCATCGTGGTGCCGCAGCTGTTCATCGCGGTCTTTATCGGCCCGGTGATCCACCGCTTCTTCCCGGCCGAGCCGATATGGACGATCGCGATCGCGGCCGTTCTGATGGCCCTGGCGGCGCTGGCGATGCTGCGCCTTGGCGCCGGCCGGACAGAAACCACCGCGATCGGTGCAGACGCCAGTCTGGCGCTTTGACAATCCTATAGGATCGGCGGTACGCTCCTCGATAGCGCTACCATCGGCGCGGTCCCGATGACGCCCGACAAGCGGTGCACTGGCCAGGAGAGGAGTCGTTATGCGCATCACGCGTAGGGATATGGTCGTCGCGTTGAGCGCGGTGGCGGTCACCTGCTCGGCCGGCGTGCTCGCCCAGACCCGGACGAAGACGATCATCGGCCCGTCCGTATGGGACTGGAACGCGATGAAAGTCGCCCCGACCGATGTCGGCGCGGTGCGAAGCCTGGGCAACGGGCCGACAGCGACGCTCGACGATCTCGAAATGCACGTCACCACCCTCAAGCCCGGCCAGACATCGCATGCGCCGCACAAGCACCCGAACGAAGAGCTGGTGATCATCCGCGACGGCATTGTGGAGACCCTGTCCGACGGCGTGTGGAAAAGGCTCGGGCCCGGATCGGTGATCTTCAACGCGTCCAATTCGCTGCACGGGCTGCGCAATGTCGGCACGACCAACACGACCTATCATGTGATCAACTGGACCACCCCGGCGACGCCGAAGAGCTGAAAGCTGGCCCGAAGGAGAGAGGCGATGAACCCGATCGACCGCCGTTCGATGCTGACCGGCGCCGGTTTTGCAGGGCTTGCCGCAGCGCTGCCGGGCGATGTGATGGCGCAGGCGCTGAGCGGCAACGCCGTTCCCGAGACGGTCGATACCGGCGCGCCGACCGATCCCCGGCCGAAGCACCATATCCGCTTCGCGGTGATCGGGCTCGACCATAATCATATCTATTCGATGACCGCGGCGGTGATCCGCGGCGGGGGGGAGCTGGTGTGGGTATATGCGACCGATGCGAAGCAGCTCGCCGCTTTCCAGAAGCTGTTCCCGAGCGCGAAGCTGGCGCGGAGCGAGGCGGAGATCCTGGAGGACAGGTCGATCCAGCTGATCGCGGGCGCGCCGATCCCCGACCTGCGCGCGCCGCTTGGCATCCGTGCCATGAAGGCCGGCAAGGATTATCTCGGCGACAAGCCCGCGATCACCAGCCTGAAGCAGCTTGCCGATGTGCGCGCGACGATCAAGGCGACGGGGCGCAAGTTCGCGATCATGTATTCCGAGCGGCTGGAAGTGCCGGCCGCGATCAAGGCGGGCGAGCTGATCGAGCAGGGGACGATCGGCCGGGTCGTCCAGACGATCAACATCGCGCCGCACCAGGTGAACCCGGCGAGCCGGCCCGACTGGTTCTGGGACAAAGCGCGCTATGGCGGCATCCTGACCGATATCGGCAGCCACCAGGCCGAACAGTTCCTGTTCTTCACGAAAAGCACGCGCGCGCAGGTCGTCGCCGCGCAGACCGGCAACATCAACCATCCCGACAAGCCGTTGTTCGAGGATTTCGGCGACATGACGATGAGCGGGAATGGCGGCACCGGATATTTGCGGGTCGACTGGTTCACGCCCAAGGGGCTCGGCACCTGGGGCGACGGGCGGCTCTTCGTGCTGGGAACCGAGGGCTATATCGAGCTGCGCAAATATGCCGACCCGGCGGGCAAGCCCGGCGGCAACCACCTGTTCGTCGTCGACGGCAAGAGTGCGCGCTATCTGGATTGCAGCAAGGTCTATCTGCCCTTCGGCCCGCAATTCGTGGCCGATATCGTCGAGCGCACGTCGATCGCGCAGGACCAGGAGCAGGCGCTGCTCGCCGCCGAACTCGTGCTCAAGGCCCAGAAGAACGCCACCCGGCCGATCATGGCCTGACGGAGACATGTCATGACCAAAGGTTTCTCGCGGCGTGACCTGATCAGGACCGGGGCGGTCGCCGCGGTCGGTTTCCCGTCGATCGTGCCGGCCAGCGTGTTCGGGCAGAACGCGCCGAGTAAGCGTATCAATATCGGCGCGATCGGCGTGGGGCGCATCTCGCGCAGCCATGACATGTTCGAGGTGTTCAAGTTCGACGACGCGCATATCGTCGCGGTGTGCGATCTCGATACGCGCCGCGTGCGGCAGGGCATCGAGCTGGTCGACACGACCTATGGCGAAAAGGCGGGCAAGCCTTATTCGGGCACGCGCGGGTACAGCGATTATCACGAGCTGCTGGCCAACAAGGATATCGATGCGGTCATCGTCTCGACGCCCGATCACCAGCACGCGCCCAACTCCGTCCATGCGGTCCGGGCCGGCAAGCATGTCTATTGCCAGAAGCCGGCATCGCTGACGATCGCGGAAGGGCGGCAGATGGCCGACGCGGTCGCGAAGAGCGATCGCGTCCTCCAGATCGGATCGCAGCAACGATCGCTGGACCCCTGGCCGCAATTCCACCGCGCATGCGAGCTGGTGCGCAACGGGCGGATCGGCACGCTGACTCATGTCGAGATCGGCCTGCCGGGCGATCCCTCCGGGCCCGAGGCGCCGCCGATGCCGATCCCGGCCAATCTCAACTATGACGCGTGGCTCGGCACCACGCCCGAGGTCTATTACACCGAAATCCGGGTGCACCCGCAGACCGGCACGTTCGACCGGCCGGGATGGCTGCGCTGCGAGCAGTTCGGCGCGGGCATGATCACCGGCTGGGGCGCGCACCATGTCGACATCGCGCATTGGGGCATGGACACCGAACATAGCGGCCCGATCGAGATCTGGGGCAAGGCCGAATTCCCCAAGAGCGGCTTGTGGAACGTGCATGGGCCGTTCGAGACCTATGGCAAGTACGCGAACGGGGTGGAGATGAAGATCTCCGGCGCCTTGCCCAATGGGGTGAAGTTCATCGGCACCGAAGGATCGATCTTCGTCACGCGCACCGGCGGCGGGGTGACGGCGAGCGACCCGGCGATCGCCGCGGCGGGGGCGAGCGGGCTGCTGGCGAGCAACCCCAGGATCCTCGACAGCGCGATCGGGCCGAACGAGATCCATTTGCCGAAGAGCCCGGAGCAGCATCGCAACTGGATCGATTCGATCAAGACGGGCACGCCGAATGTCTCGCCGGCGGAGCTGGGCCACCGGGCCTGTTCGACCTGCCTGCTGCACTGGACCGCGATGCGGACCGGCCGGCGGCTGCATTGGGACCCGGTGAAGGAGCGCTTCATCGGCGACGACGCCGCCAATGCGATGCTGAGCCGGCCGCAGCGCAAGGGTTATGCGATCTGATGTCCCCACCCCCGTTCGCCCTGAGCTCGTCGAAGGGCTGTTTTCCTGACTGCGGGCGGAAAGAGAAGAACAGTGCTTCGACAAGCTCAGCACGAACGGAGGGATGGTAGCCCAATGAGATACACGATCGCACTCGCTCCATTGTTGCTCACAACGGGCGCCCTCGCGCAGGACGCGAAGACCGAAGTGGTGATCGGCCCGAACTACGCCGATGCACCCGAGATGGCGGTCAACCCACGCCAGCCGATGGGCTCGCTGCATGGCTTCGTGATGCTGTCGCAGGACTCCAAAATCTATCCGGGCATCCGGCAGCTGCAGAACGAGACCACCGCCAAGCGCGACGCCTATGGCAACCGGATCGCGGCCAAGGCCGAGCTTCAGTCCGAAGCCGCGCCCTATCGCCGCGAGGTGCTCGTCTATATCCCCGCGGGATACAAGCCAGGCACCGAGACGCCGTTCATGGTGGTGCAGGACGGGCGCGATTATGCGACGCGAGTCGCGCTCGCGCTCGACACGCTGATCGCGCAGAAGCGGGTGCCGCCGATGGTCGCGGTGATGATTCAGTCGGGCGGCGGCGATGCGCAGGGCTCCGAGCGGGGGCTGGAGTATGACACCGTTTCCGGCCGATACGCCGAGTTCGTCGAGAGCGAAGTGCTGCCGCTGGTGGCGCGCAACTACCGGGTCAATTTCACCAAGGATCCCGAAGGGCGGGCCGCGATGGGCGCCAGCTCCGGCGCGGCGGCGGCGTTCAGCATGGCGTGGTTCCACCCCGAATGGTATCGCCGCGTGCTGTCCTATTCGGGCACCTTCGTGAACCAGCAGAGCCCGCCCGATCCGGCGACCCCCGAGGGTGCCTGGGGCTATCACGCGCATTTGATCCCCGAGGCGGCGAAAAAACCGATCCGCATCTGGATGCATGTCGGCGAGAAGGACCTGCATTTCGACGATCCGGAATCGACCTTCCACAACTGGCCGATGGCGAACCAGCGCATGGCCGCGGCGCTGAAGGCGAAGGGCTATGCCTATCATTATGTGTTCGCGAAGGACTCGGTTCATGTCGACCAGCGGGTGGTTGGGCAGACCTTGCCGGGGGCGATCGAGTGGCTTTGGCGCGGGTATCGGAAGTGATTTTGGTTGCGGCCTTCCCCGGTATAGGTCGGGGCCGAGTCGGTAAGGCTATTAAAGGCGCTCGCTCGGCGAATGACGCAGTAACGGCCCTCAACAGATGGCATGGGGTGCGCCGCGGTGCGCGATTTCATAGAGTATTCGCCGAATTTCGCAGGGCACCTGCGAGTGGGGCAAAATCGAGCGGTTCTTGAGGCCTGCGCGGCGAATATTGAGAGGTGCTGTTGGACGGGTGGGTGAATAGCCGGACGCCGTGACCGGGGCGCGCGCGGGCATTGCTGCGATAGTAGCGCTCTATTCGCCGAATTATGCGAGGGGTATCGGTTTTTCACGACGCTTTTCTTCAGGCTGAAAACGAATACTCGCGGCGCTGGCGTGCGCCGGGAGGGTCAGGGAGTTCAGCACAAACCGGCGCCGGCTTGAATCGGCGCTAGCCGCTCTTCGGCAGGAGTGGCCGGAAGAAGGACCGGTCGTAGCGCCGGAAGCAGCGGTTCTCTGTCGCGAAGGCAATGGCTTTGGCGACATCGGGGTCAGTGCTCGCGTCCTTGCGATATTGTTCGTACGCGGCGAAGCTCGGGAAGCTGAACATCGCCAGCGCGACGTCGCTCGCCCCTTCCGAGGGCAGGAAATAGCCGTGATGTGTCCCGCCGAAGCGCGGCAGCAGATCGAGCCACATTTCGGCATATTGCTCGAATACCGGAATCCGGTCAGCGTCGAGTTCGTATCTGATGTGACAGGTGATCACGGTGCCGCGCTCCATCATCGTGAGAAGATGGAGATGGCCATAGCCAATGTGCGCGGTTCGATCAGCGCCGATGCTGCGGAGGGCGTAAATTGGCGGTGAATGCGCCGCGGGAAACCGCCGATGTCATTATTCGGAAGGCGCCCCAGACTGTGACGCGGGCGTGAGATGCGTCATCACGCACAGCCACCGGTCGCCGCGGCGCTGATAAACGTCGGTGATCCATTCGTCGGCGGCGATCGGCGCGCCGCGGAACGTGCCGCTATTCTGGCCCCGGCCAGTGACCGTGGCGACGTCGCCCATCACGTGCACGCGAGACGTCGACTTGGTCATCATGTCGTGGGTGAGATCGCCCGAGGCGATCAGGCCAAGCACGTCGCTGCCGGCAATCACGCCTCGCTCGGGCGTCACCAGGACCCATTCGTCCGCGATGCACTCCATGATCCGTGCGGTGTCGTTGGAGACCATCGCTTCGTTGAACGACAGTTCGGCCACCTCGAGACGATCTTCATCGGTCATGCGGCATTTTCCTCATCCCAGCGGCGCTGCATCTCGGCCGGGTGCAGTTCCTCGATACGCTGATCGAGCGTCCAGCGATGGCCGAACGGATCGAGCACCTGCCCCACCCGTTCGCCATAGCTCTGGTCCGCCGGCGCGCGCAGCAGGGTCGCCCCGGCCGCCACCGCGCGCTTCACCAGCGCGTCGACATCGTTGGTCTGGAGATGGAGGATGACCGGCGATCCGCCGATCGAATCGGGGCCCAACGCCCCGAAATCGGGATATTCGTCAGCCAGCATGACCAGGGTCTCGCCGAAGCGCAGCTCGGCATGGCCAACGCGTCCGTCGCCGGGATCGGTCATGCGGAAGACCTCCACCGCGCCGAAAGCCAGGCGATAAAAATCGATCGCCTCCGCCGCGCCCCTGACGACCAGATGGCATGTCACCGCGCTTATGCCTGCTTCCACGTCACGCTCCTTGACTGAGTGATTATTTACGTTACGTACCGTAATGTAATGAGTCAAGACCACCCCATCGCCAAGCGGCGCGGCAGGCCCCCCGACGAGAAAGGGCGTCTCCGCGCGCTCGCGGCCGCCCGCGACATCCTCATGTCAGAAGGCTTCGGCCGGCTCAGCATGGAGGCAGTCGCGGCCAAGGCGGGCGTGAGCAAGCCGACCCTGTACCGCCACTGGGCGAATGCGCAGGAACTCGCGATGGCGGCGCTGGTCGCCGATACCAGTGCCGAAACGCCCGCCGCCGGGGCGACCGCGAAGGACCGGCTTACCGCTCAGATCGAAGGGCTGGTCGCGGCGTTCGCGACCCGGCGGGGGCGCCAGATCGCGATGACGCTCGCTTCAGCCGACCCCGAGAGCGAATTCACGCGCGCATTCAGGAACAGGGTCATCCTTGCGGGCCGCGAGGGGGGCCGGGCGATCCTCGAAACAGGCGTGGCGAACGGGGAGATCGGCAAACCGCAGGACATCGAGATCATGCTGGACATGCTCTACGGGCCTGTCTTCTACCGGCTGCTGGTCGGTCATCAGCCGCTCGACGAACAACTTGGACGTCGGCTGGTCGAGCATGTCTGGATCTGTCTCGCGTGCCGTCCAGAATGAGCAATGCAGACAAAATGATGATCGACATCAAGCCGACCCTCTCCTGTTCGATATTCGACATGATCCTTGTTAATATTTGAACTTATCAAAGCGATCAGTCGGAACGAGAGCTTACCGCGCCCTGTTCATC
>Ga0247737_1001184_pt1 | contig 11190 bp, 13 predicted proteins | sample UWRJL028104C2_FD_180937 | JGI IMG/M metagenome (GOLD analysis project Ga0247737, IMG submission 180937) | Plant litter microbial communities from Arlington Agricultural Research Station in Wisconsin, United States - UWRJ-L028-104C-2 | ecosystem: Environmental > Terrestrial > Plant litter >...
ACTGGCGACCGCTTGCGACCAACGCGCGGGCGCTGGCGTCGGCTACCAACGACCTCGCCGTGTACTTTTCAAGGATTGCTAGATCGCGGAGTGAATGGCCCGTGCAGAGCGCGATTTCCTGCGCGGTCCACCCCTGTCCAAAACGATTCGTGACGAATGTCCCTCGCAGATCGTGGAAGTGCCGATCTTCGATCCCAACCCTGGCTGCGTGATCCTGCCACGCTGACCGGAAGCCATTCCCTTTCGGCTCCCACGGCCTGCCAGACTGCTTAGTCAAGATCGTGGTCGCGTCCGTTCTCGGGATGTCGTGGAGGCAGGCTCGGAGCCGGTCGGAAATCGGAACGGTCGCGCGGCGACCTCCTTTGAGCTGACGCAACTGGATCACACTACCCTGCACAGCAGTCCACCCGAGCCGGAGAAGGTCTTCCTGTCGCTGCCCCGTCTCGGCAGCAAGGATCATAGCCCTGACCAATGGTTCCGGGGCATCCTTAGCGAACGCCGACATCTGCTCAGCAGACCAAACCTTCTCGCTGCGGTCTGATTCGTACAGTTTCCCGATGCCAAGTGCGCGGTTGTGATCCAGAAAGCCCCGGCTGCACCCCCATGACAAAAGCAGCTTTAGGACTTGGACGCCGTAATCTGCCTGCCTCGGAGTCGAGGCCATGCCGTCGCGCCAGCGGTACAGATGCTCACTGATGTAGCGGGACGACATTGCGTTCAAAGAGAGCGGGCCGAACTCCTCTCCGATCTTGGCTAGCTGGCGTGTGTAGTCCCGACGGGTTGCGTCCCGCAGCCCCGTAAACTCGGGCGACGATTTGTACCGATGAATGAGGGTGTTCACGGTGGCTGCTGTAGGAGCACGATTGATCACGTCGGCAAGCCGTCGATGAAACTCAGCGGTGCCTTCCCGGCCAAGCGCCTCTGACCCCAAGCCCCGCCCCAGGTATCCGTATCGGATGACCTCCCCGCTACTCAGGACCTTTCTCTGAAACCAGACACCCTTAGGCAGCGGCACGGACGGACGCCTTGGCTGCGAAGAAACTGCTGAGTTCTTGTTGCGCGCATTCATCTTTGCCCGTCGCTCTTCCACCCAGTGAGATTCGGAGTTCTCCTGTGGGCAGGATCGCGATTTCGGAGACTTCGCCTCCCCCATCGCGAACGCCTCGGATCGCACGAGCGATGTCTAGCTGTCTAAATGAGCCTCGGCGCCTATTTTCTGCGCGCGGATGAACGGTTTTTGGTGAGGACTCTGGTCCCTCAACCCCAGCGCACGGGCGCTTTTTCACGATTGGATGTGCGAACCAGATGCCCGCATCCCTACGAGGAACGTTTCTGCGCCCCCGGATTGTTGCCGTCCGCACCGATAAACTGGGTAAGTGAGGCGCTTTGACGACCGTCAATGCGAAGCCCGCCCGCCTCTAATCGAGATACCCACCCGGTAGGTCAGTCTCCGCCGGAATGTGTGTACCATTGGCCCCCGTAGCGACCTCCGGCAGCTCCACCGTTACGCGGCGAAGGTAAGACTTCAAGCCAAGACGCCTGTTATCTGCCCCCAGCGGAGACCTTCCCAGACCGTTGAACATCAGTCGTACGCCGGGCGCAACTCCCGGCGCTCAAGAATGGCTGCGAAGCCACGTCCATCCCAGTCGGCGAAGCGCATACGAGGTCCAACCAAGGCCATCGTTTTTTTGGTAAGGGTCGATCCGGTAACGGCTTTGAACACCCCACGTTTCCTCTTTTCATCAACGTCCGGAGAACTGAGGAAATCTGAGAATAGAAGATATCTCTCGGCGTCTATTGCCACAGCAGAAGGCTCAGTCAAAAGCATAGCCTCTACGTTATCGTTGATCGCGTTCAGATCGCCTACAAATAAGCCCGAGGCTTTACGCATACAGAACTTCGCTGTGATGAAACGAAAATAGGTCAGCTTATTCCCGGCACAGAGGTTTCTCAAAGCCTCAGCGACTGCCCCAATCACGACGAAATCCCGTCCGAGGAGATGCGCGCCACTAATCAGAGCGTTGTACAGCTCCACAGCGTCCCTGGGTTCAGACGCAAGCCCTTGACCACTAGCGTTGCGCCGAACTAAGGCAACCAGCTCTTCGCTCATCACATGCTCTACCTGATCTTTGCAGTTTTCGTCCATCAGGGACAGCATGGGCTTTATCTGAAGCAGGACTTCGGCCATCGAGTAGGTTGGCCTAACGCGAAAATCTAACGAGCAAACGTAGAAGGTAAGCCGGAGCAGGGCCACGATGACGTCGGCGAAGCCGTCAGGAGCGCCACCCTGCCCTGCGCTCATCATTCGAGCGCCAAGACGGGTGAGGTTCTTTTTAACAAACCCTAATAGCCAGCCGCTCACCGCCGACATCTCAACCGCGTTCCGCGCAACGATGATCCGAAGTTCGGCGATATCCCGACCGATTTGCCGCGCGTCCCGGGCCAGGTCGGCAGGATCGGAATCTGGTGTGATTTTTCCAACCAGATTTCCAATCTTGCGAAACTCCTCCTTGATCTCCTTTCGAGCTACCGAAATGGAGCTGATGAATGGTCGTGCCCTCGTGGCTGACTTTTCCTCGTTCGGGTACATTTTGAAGAACGCCAGATGCGTTCTGATTGTGCGTTCAATGAAATCGAGGGTTTCATCGTTGTTGGCGAAAATGCTGTAGTCATCGACATATCGTCGGATCGAATAGTCCCACTCCTCACGCAGACTTTTCCCGTCGAGATCCGAGAGAACGCGAGTGTCAATCTCCTGAAAGATCACCTCCGCAAATATGCGAGATAGTTCTGGACCAATGGGAATGCCGTTCGTTTCGTTGTGGTTTGCCTCCATCATCAGGCGATCAAAGTTGTTTTCGTAAGAGTGCTTCTGAGCATGCTTCTTAGCGTATGGCTTGCCCTTGACCGCCCACGCAACGCTGTGAGTATAGATGTTATGGAAGCATCTGGAGACATCGAGATTTCGTAAAATCGAAAATCTCTTCTCTAACCTCACAAACTCTGTAGACTCAATGAATCTCCCAATATTGTTATATTTGTAGGAGAAATACGATCCAACTTTGGGGGAGTCGTCCTCAGCGGACTTGTCGTCCGGACCCATAGGCCCGACCGTGACCCCCGCCGCGACCGCCGATGACGCTGCTACGTTAACGCCAGGATCGACAACAGCCTGCCTGATGTAAGAGCTAGAAATGAGAAGGGGCCTGCGGAGGCTAAACGCGCTTCGCGCACAACTGTACAAGATGCTTCTCTCATAATCGGCGTAGAAATGCGCGACCCGAAGCTGATGCACAGGATGGATGACCGATAGACTGCGGACCGAGTTCGATGACTTTGCTATGTTGTAGTCATACGGCGTCGTCCACTTTCCAGAACCAACGCGCGCCCGATCCATCGCCGACGCCAAATCAGCGTCGGCATACTCCTCGCACATCGTGGCGTAGAGCTGCGAGTTTGAGAAAATGATGGGAACTTCATAGGGCAAAGTCTCCGTCAGCAATGGCCGATAGAGGAGCCGTTTGTGGCGCTTAGCGGGCATATTTCCAGGCCTTCTGGATCTCGGCCAGCCTGGCCTTCGTGAATGAAACCATGAAACGCTCCTCGAATCCCTTCCAGAAAGAGAGACGTTTCAGCGAAGCAATCTGTTGGCCGCTGAGATTCTGGTTCAGGCTATTGAAGAACTCGCTTTGCTGGCTCGTCAGGAGAGAATGGTAAAAGCCGTCAAGCTTCTTCAGCTCGCGCCCAGGGTGATTTTTGGGACTTGAAGCAGTGTAGACACCACAGAGTCTATAGTTGTAGTATATGCCCGTTTTAACCTCGAACACCTTCTGTTCGGGAGTCAGACGTTGACCAATGAGCATGTTGGAAGAAAGGTATTTAAGCCGATCATGAAGCAGCGTATAGTTCGGAGACAAGCGGAAATCACGGAGTGAGTTTATCACACGGCTATAGGTACGCTTTATCTTTACCTCACTGATAGATACCGTGACCTCGCGTGCTTTCTTATCTTCGCAAAACGCCGTGAAACTGAAGTTGTATCCGAGATAGTCAAAGTCGAGCTGCTTAGCAGTGGCCTTCTTCCCGTCGAACGCGACCTCGACATCGGCGGCTTTTCCCTTTTTGGTGTTGAAGGACATGCCCATCCCGCTGGCCAACTGCTGCATGTGCTTGATTAGCCCGTTAGGCGGCTCCCTTAGGAAAACGAGGATGTCGTCTGAATATCGGAAATATCGGTACACCCCGGGATATGCTCTGACGGCCCTGTCGAAGTCATTCATCGCTAGTTCGGCCAGGGTTGAAGCGAGTCCTATCCCACGCGGTAGGCCTTTGCCGCTTCCGGAATGGCGCTCCAGCACGAGCCTTAGCTGCCTCCGTACCGATGACGGCATCGCCGTGTCAGAGAGCAATCGTGCTTGGATATCGATAGTCGGCACGCTCTCGTAGAAAGACTTTAAATCGCGTCGAACGATCCACATGGGTGACGAGTCAGTCAAAGACTCCAGCACACCTTGAACGATGGCGTCCCGGCTCAACGGGCTGATTCTGAAACGCTTCTGGACGTATTGGGATAGTCGGCGGTGGATCAGTCGCGTTGGAAGCTGCGGATAGTAGACGCAGTCCTTCGTTTTGACTGGCACCGTGGTGAAGGGCGGCAAGACCGAGGCTGGATCCAACGCCTGTTGCAGCGCCTCATCCACTGCGGCGACGATATCGGCCTCAGGAATCGTAGGATTCCGCACGTCCTCTCGCCTGACGAGTTCGCGCAGCGCAGGCTTGGTGAATACGGCGCTTCTCATTCGCTCCCCGACGTGACCGAACCCACCATTCTGTGCCTTTGGCATCGAGCGCAAGCGAGATCACCGCTCCGTTCCCTTCAGACGTGTGCCGTGTCTCATTAAAGCGTGCTCTTGTGAGACCCACGCGCCGAAGCCCCAACCGTCTCACTGGGATTATTCTTGGCTTTTGAGACAGAGTGTCTCACTATGTTTTAGATATAGTGGAGCACTGTCATGACTGGGGCCATCATCGGATATGCGCGAACATCGACCCTCGACCAGATCGCAGGGCTAGAAGCTCAGATCGCAGAACTGAAGGCGGCGGGGTGCACGAAGATTTACTCCGAGCAGGTGTCGAGTGTGGATGCCGCCCGACCGCAGTTGAAAGCGGCTCTGGGCTTCCTCCGTGAAGGTGACACCTTCGTGGTGACCCGACCGGATCGCCTCGCTCGGGGAACCCAAGACCTTCTGACGATCGTTGACGATCTGTCGGGCCAGAGGGTGGGCGTCCGCATCATGTCTATGGATTTGGACACCACCACAGCCACGGGGCGGTTGGTGCTGACGATCTTGGCTGGGATCGCGACATTCGAACGAAGCCTCATGCTCGAACGGCAACAGGCAGGGATCGCGAAGGCGAAGGCGCTCGGGAAATACAAGGGGCGTGCGCCGACCGCTCGCGCGAAAAGCGCCCTGATTCACTCACTTCGGGCTGAGGGCAAGGGGGTCGCAGAAATCGTACGCGAGACCGGCGCGAGCCGTGCGAGCGTGTATCGCGTGCTTGGTTCAAGCTGATGCGACGACCTCAAGTCACAACCACTGATCTGCACCTTGCATCCGGGAAGTGTCTACCCCATCCTCTAGCTGCGCGGTGAGGTCCGACTTGGTCGTCGGGTATCCTCGAACCACCCGGATGGGAAACTGGAGCCGCGTAGCCTTTGCTGCAAACCATCTGAAGTCGCGTCTCACTGGGGCGGACCAATCGGGTGAGGGAGCAGGACCACTTGGGCGAGACTTCAGGCGTTTCATGGACGCGGATTGTCAGTCATGATGGGGCTAACGACGGCAAGCTAGTCGTTCTGCCCTGGCCCCACCGTATTACCCTCATGGGAGTGCGGCGCGTCGTCTCCCGAGGATTGGCCAATGGCAAAATCTCGGAAAACACGTCGGGTGGTTTGGAAGATCGACATCGCGCTTTGCATCTTTGCGGTCGCGGCAGTTGTCCAAGCCCTGCGATAGGAACAGGGAGCCGCGAGGCTCCCTGTTTTCGTTGGTCTCGGGCGGCGAGACCCCCACCGCCAGAGCCGTCGTTAGCCGAACTTCTCAGCGCACTCGTTGCAGCCGTCCGCGACCCAATGCTCGTCGAAAGCCTCTTTAAGGCTATCGGTGAACTCGCGCCTCGTACGGTCACCTAGTTTAATCTCGCCCCGCGAGATCATCGTGTTGGCTCGCCGGTAGGCGGCCTCCATATCCCCGTCACCTTCAAAAAACGTGCCCGAGTGATTTTCGCACTCCTGCAAGGTGCCGAAGTCTACCAGTAGGCTCGTGGCGTAAGCCCGGTTGTCGTCGTTCGCCATCATCTGATTTTTTAGTGAACCCATACGGTTCTCCTTTCTATTCGAGGAGAATCACAGGTAGGGCCGCGTTCGCAGGCTTCAACGCCGATCGGCACTGTTGCAGATCGGAACGCGGTAAGACTGTCACCTTACGCGATCTTGACCCTCATCAGGGAGTCACGCGCCTCCCCCATCGATCTACCAAGGGGCCAGATCAGTTATCATCGACACTCGCCCGGCGTTGGCGATGTCTCTCCCGGTCCCGCGCCTTTCGCTTTTCTTGCCTGTCTCGTTCGCGGCATGCCTGCCAGATGAGTTGGTCGGACCCTCTCGCCTCGGCTTCAAGAGCCCAAATCGCCAAATCCCGAGCAGAGTAGCGAACTGCGCCCGAGGGAAGCTTGATCGCCGGAGGCCCCTCTCCTCTTGCTCGCAAGTTGCGGAGGGTTCGCTCGTTCCTATAGCCGAGGGCCTTGGACGCTTCGCCAGTCGTCAGAAGCCCGGCATCTGTATCTAGGCCAAGTCGCTCAAGACGGTTAGCAATGTCGAGGGATTGGCGCGTGCGGCCAGCGTTGTCGTCATCACCAGCAGACGCTGGAGTCGTATATTCAGTCATGATTGGTTGGTTTCGGCTCTAAAGCCGGTTTCCATCCGCACGGTTGCCCGTGGAGCTTGTTGTAGAGGTATGTCCTCCGGCGCTTAAGTGCCGCCTGATTGGGGCAGATTAACGACACCGCCGGAGACATAACGATGTTTCCTTGAATCCGGTCAAGTTGGCAAAGCTGTACCAGGATCTCCCAAGTTTACTCACGGCAAAGGGAGTGTTTGCCTGCTTTCTTGACACAGCGTACTCTTCTCGCGGAGTTCAGGAGCGTAAGCGAGTGAACGGAGCAAAGGTCTTCGCTTCGACTTATTCAACCTCTCTACACTTTGAATATCTGCTCTTCTCCTCCGGGACGAAAACCGGGTTGTGTCCTCCGGAGCCGGAGCGAGCGAAGCGAAGCGGGAAGCGAAGGAGGATACACCCGCGCGAGCGCAGCTCGCGACATCCCCTCATTCAGACCTCTGCTACCTCTGACTTAGCTGGTCCCCGGAGATGGTGATCTGTTGATCGCCATCTTGGAACTGAAGGCCAACGAGCTGGTTCGTCGCGGCCCCAGCCAAACACGTGTATTCACCCCGTACCTCGGCCCCCACCACGTTGGTGACTGCGAACCCTCGACGGACTGCGACCACGCCATTCTGGACCACCGTGCGCCACGACCAGTCCGATCGATATGACCCTGCTCGCGCTGTCTGGGCCTGCATATTCAGATCGCACAAGGTAACGATCCGGGCCTCATCAAACGCTCCCCCACCAGCGGGTGAAGCCTGCATTTCCGCCGGAGCAGCCCCGACCAACTCGGCGAAGCGGTCCGCCTCTCTAGCCTCGGCCCAGCTCTTCGCCGGAGGAATAGCAATCGGCTTGGCGGTCTCTTCAGACCTGGTCAGGACGACCGCGACGACCCCAGCGGAGACCAACGCGGAAACGACCGCCGCGACCTTGATCGCCGGACTGAAAACGGGCGGTCTCGCTGGGCGCATGCCTCGGCTCGTGACCAGCGACCCGACCTCTACCGGATCATCCCAATCCATTTTCGGTTCGGGGCTCTCAACAGGTGGGTATCGGCGGATGCCACCACTGGGACTTTTGTAATCAGACATGCGACGACCAACGCTACCAGAAACCCAAACTGGGATATCCTGTAACGGGTTCTAGCCGGACCGCTGCCTTTCGCAAGCGGTCAGCCAGTATGCCCGGACGCCTCCACGACGCGGACTACGCGGCCTTCGTCGAACATCTCGTGGCGACCCGGAAGCGGCTTGGGATTACGCAAGCTGACCTGTCACAGAAGCTGAACCGCCCGCAGTCCTACGTTTCGAAGTTCGAGAGACTGGAGCGACGACTGGATGTGGGAGAATGGCGGCTCGCCATGATCGCACTTGGTCAGGACCCGGCAGCTATGTTCGCGGAGGTTTGCCAGGACCTAGTGCAATCCGATGCCGTCGAAAGCCGCAAGAAAGCGCCGTAGGCCGCAAAGTCCGCGCAGGACGACCCCATGTGGCCTCCCACGTCGAGAACGCCGCCAGCGACGATCCCTGCGGCGTCTAGCGTGTAGTCCAACTGAGCCGCCCCGCGCCAATGCGATGGCGACGCCGACCCACGGGTTCCCTCTCATCATGCGGGTCGGTCACGGTCATGTCCGGGAATCGTCTAGGTGCAACTAGGTCCCATGCATCGGCACTGGGAAACTTGGAGCCTATTGGATCGAGAAGCGCGCCTCGTACCACCGGGTCTGAAACCAGCTCGTTATCGATCAGCCAGCCAGCCACCAGTTCAGCAGGATCGAGCTGAAGCGCGATAGCGAGGCTCGTCAGATGAGTCGGCTTGGGCGATCTGGACCCTGACACCCAGGCGCGGATTTCCTGTTCAGGGATCGGCTGAAGCAAGTCAGCAAGATGTTCGACCGTGATCCTTCGTTCTCGCAAGCGATCATTCAGAAAGGTCGTCATCAGCGTGTGTGGAGGGAGGCTGTCAGTCATTGGTAAATCCAGTTGTTGAGTCTGGAATGTACCAAAGCGCGATTGAGAAATGTCGTGGCAACGTAATGGGATGTCTTGGCGACTAAACCCTTACCCCCTGCCCTTCTAATACAACTCTCAGCTCGACCGTCAGTTTATCTGCAAGGACATTAGGTGATGACGCCAAACACCGCCGATGATTCGCGGTAGGATTCGTCAGGTAGCCCCGGTGCGCATCCAAACGAACCCCCTTCCAAAAGCCTTGTCATCCCGGGATTTCGGGGGCGGACCACCAGACTGTAAGGCTTCAACCTTCCAGCAGGCGGCAAAAATCGTTTGGATCAATGCCGCTCCCGTCAGGGTCGGAGGGTATAAGGCTTCACAGGATTTCAAGCCCTGAACAGGGGCCACCGGAGCCTAAAGGGCTTGGTTTTTTCTAAGACTTCGGTTTGCACTAGCGAGAGCCGGTCCTGCTGTGACTGGATCAGTTTCGCGCATGGTTTGCAGCTAACGCATTGTTCTCAAACAAAACCCCCCGGACTGCAAATCCTTGCACCCGGGTTCGATTCCCGGTCAGGCCTCCATCGCGAATCAGATTCGATTCCGCCAAGGTTGCGTTATGCACTCCGGCGCGGTTCTTGATTTGCTTCAAAGCGTAACCGCTCGCACTGACGCGCTCGTCCAGGCGCGACGACTGTACGCCGACCGCCTCGCTCCGGGCTTCAACACACTCGATTTTCTGCGCGTCGATGAGTTGGGGCTGTCGAGAATCCTCGCCTGGCTGCTGAACCCCAACGAGACACACGCTCAAGGGACGGCCTTTCTGGCGGCGTTTATCGCGACTTTTGCGCCGGAATGGTCGCACTTTTCCCTGGATGCCGTCGGCGTCCAATTGGAGGCCCCGTGTTCGGCCGGCGGTCGATTGGATGTCCTGATCAGTGGGCCGGACTGGCGTCTGGCGATCGAGAACAAGCCCTTCGCAGGTGATCAGAACCTGCAACTCACCCGTTATCTGGCGACGATTGACGCGGCCAAATACGGCAAGCTGATCTACCTGGCTGGAAACGACGGCCAAGGACCGAGCGAAGACAGCATTAGCGCTTCCCTGCGTGACGAGCGGTTGGACGCGGGCGACTTGGTCATTTCGTCGTATTCGGAGCTGAAACCGTGGCTCGACCTATGCCGCGGGGCTTGCAAGGCCGAGCGTGTCAGGTCGTTCATCGATGATGTCCAGCGGCACATCCTGCATCAGTTCGAGGGGTACAGTGACTTGACCGAGAAAACCGCTGTGATCGACGCGATCCTGACAAGCCGACAAACGATCGAAGCCGCTGGTCACGTCGCGTCTGGATGGACGGGAGCGCGCGAAACGCTCATCGAAACCCTGAATTCTCAGTTGCGGACGGCGGCCGAAGAGAAGGGCTGGATTGCCAACTACGAACTCGGGTCGTCGAGCGGGATCTTCGACCTCGTCGAACCGTCACTGCCGGGATTGGGGTTCACGCTCGAGTTTGAAAAGTCGGGTTACAGAAGTTTTTGTTGGGGCATCTGTCTAGACGAAGCGGACGTAGAGGAGTCAGCGCGACTGCGCGCGATCATCGTGAGTTCGGAGTTCGGCGAAGCTCTTGGGCCGACCGATGAATGGCCGTGGTGGCGAAAGGGGCAACTTGCTGACAATGATCTTGCCGTTCCCCATGATTGGAACGGGCCTGAAGCTTGGGTCGCAATCCGCGAGAACGCGCTAGCCCCTCAAATTGTCGCCGCCGCAGAGCGGATGTTCGCCGCGCTGAAGGCTGATCGAGCCTAGATCGGTGCCGTCATCCAGCCGATCGCGCCGGCGCCGCCGATAGCCGCCGCGACCACGCCGATCGCCACTGCGATCCGCACGTTGCGGCTCATAAACCCCAGAATACCAGCCATGTCGTCCTCCCCGGACCTCCATAGCGGCACGGAAATCGACGTTCATCAAGGTGTATGAAGCGTTAACGCGCTGAAATCACGCGACTGTCAGCGAATCGACACGGTGGTGATCTGGTACAGGGCAAGCGCGCTGGTCACCGCGACATTCAGGGAATCAAATCCGCCCGCCATGGGGATGCCTACGGTCCGGACGCGCGCCATGATCTCGGACGGCAAACCCGGGCCCTCGGACCCGACCAGAATGGCCTTTCGTCCCCCGCCCGCGAGGCCGGCCAACGGCTCCGCCGCGCCCGGCGACAGGGCGATGACTTCGAACCGCGCGGCCTGCAGGGCGATGACCAGCGCCTCCAGTGATGCCGCCGCCGCGCTCGGCGTCC
>Ga0247737_1001185_pt1 | contig 11190 bp, 9 predicted proteins | sample UWRJL028104C2_FD_180937 | JGI IMG/M metagenome (GOLD analysis project Ga0247737, IMG submission 180937) | Plant litter microbial communities from Arlington Agricultural Research Station in Wisconsin, United States - UWRJ-L028-104C-2 | ecosystem: Environmental > Terrestrial > Plant litter >...
AGCTTGTAGGTCATGTCCATGATCGTCGTCGCCGGATCGAGCACGGTCAGATCGATCTCCGGCCGGACGCTCAGCGCATTGACCACCAAGGCCGCGCCCTCGAAGGCAGCTGGACCCTCGGCGACCGTGACCGACCCTCCGAGGTCGGCGGCCAGGGCTTCGGCCCGGTCGCGGGTGCGGTTGACGATGCGGACCTGGGCTCCCGCGCCGGCCAGGGTCGCGGCGGCGGCGCGGGCGGCCCCGCCGGCGCCCAGCATGACCACCGGAGATCCGCCCAGAGACAGGTTCGGCGCTTGCTGCTTCAAAGCGCGCAACAGACCGAGGCCGTCGGCGCTGTCGGCCCGGACGCCCCCGTCGCGGAAGACGAGGATATTGGCCGATCCGCTGTCGCGGGCCGTCTCGGACGCTTCGTCGGCCAAGGCGAAAGCCTGTTCCTTGAACGGGGCGGTGACGTTGACGCCGCTCAGCAGGCCCGCCCGACCGGCGGCGACCAGGGTCTTGAAGGCGGCGGGGTCCCTGGGCGAGAAGGCGACGTAGGCCGCATCCAGCCCCATGGCCTTGATCCAGTAGTTGTGGATCACAGGGCTCAGGGAATGGGCGACGGGATTGCCGACGATGCCGCCGACCTTCACGGCGCCGGTGATGCGGGCGCGGCTCATGTCCTGATCACTCCGGCGCGGCGCAGCTCGTCCAGCACCGGCCACAGGGGCATGCCCAGGACGGTGAAATAGTCGCCCTCGACCCGGTCGAAGAGCTGGGATCCCATCCCCTCCAACCGATAACAGCCCACGGAACCGAGCAGGCCCTCGCCTTCGGCTTCCAGATAGGCGTCGAGGAAGTCATCGGAGAAGCGCCGCATCGTCATCCGCGCCGTATCGACGCCCGACCAGACCACCGCGCCGTTGTTGGCGAGGGCGGCGGCGGAGTTCAGGTGGTGGGTGTGGCCGCGCAAGGCGTGAAGGCGGTCGCGCGCCTCGGCCAGGTCCGGCGCCTTGGAGATCATGTCGCCGTCGAAATCGAGCGTCTGGTCCGATCCCAGCACCCAGGCTTCCGGATCGTGACGTGAGATCGCCAGCGCCTTGGCCCGAGCCAGCTCGAGCGCCAGTTCGGCCGGGTCGATGCCGGCCAGGGAGGTCTTGATGGCGTCCTCGTCCACCCCGGCGTCCTGGGCGGTGAACGGCACGCCGGCGCCGGTCAGCATGGCGCGGCGTGCGGCGCTGCGGGAGGCGAGGATCAGGCGTTCCCCGCGCTCAAGGCGCCCGACGGGCGGTAGCGCATCAAAAGAGCTCACCAGGAGGCTCCCAGACGTTTCGTCCGACGCTCATTGAGCAGGTTGAGGATGGCCGCCGCCGTCTCCTCGACCGAGCGCCGGGTCACGTCGATGGTCGGCCAGCCCCGACGTTCGAAAGCGCGGCGAGCCTTGATCGTCTCCTCACGCACGGCGTCGGGCTCGACGTAGGACGAGGCGTGGGTGGCGTTCAGCCCGTCCAGTCGGTTGCGCCGGATCTGGACCAGCCGGTCGGGCGAAACGGTCAGACCGACCACCAGGGGGTTCTTCAGCCCCACCAGCCGCTCGCCGTCCTCCTGCCCGGGAACCAGGGGAACATTGGCCGCGCGCACCCCTCTGTGCGCCAGATAGATGCAGGTCGGGGTCTTGGACGTCCGAGACACCCCAACGAGAACGACGTCGGCGCCCTCCAGCTGTTCGGCCGTGCCCTGGCCGTCGTCATGGGCCATGGCGTAGTCGAGCGCGCTGATCCGGTTGAAATAGTCGTTGTCGAGCGCATGCTGGGCCCCCACCCTCGTCGACAGGGCCGCGCCCAGGTAGCGGGACAGGGCCCCGACCAGCGGATCCAGCGCCCCGATGTGCGGCATGTCGAGCGCGCGACAGCCTTCCTCCAGCTGGGCTCGCAGGTCGCGATCGACGATGGTGTGCAGGACGACACCCGGCGCCGAGGCCACCTCGCCCAGCACCCGCTCCATCTGCTTGTCCGACCGCACCAGGGCGTAGATGTGCTCGATGGGGATGACCCCGTCGAAGCGGGCCGTCACCGCCTTGGCCATGGCGTTCAGCGTCTCGCCGGTCGAGTCCGAGACCAGATGGACATGGAAATAGGTCGCCAGCCGCGACGCCCCCGCCGGCCGTGTCGGGCTCACCGCGGACCCCGCGACGGGAGGGCCGAACCCGGCCCGGGGGAAACCAAGATCAGGGAGGTGCGAATGGCGACGAATCCTGTGGATCGGGGCGGGCGCCGACCGGTCTGGCCGGGGCGCCGAAATCTATAGCGCGGGCCTGGCCGCCCGGCGAGCGGGGACAGGGGTGGAGCACCGCTCTTGTCCGATCCCGGATGATCCCAAGGCCTCGAACCACCGCCCTCACCGCTGGGGAAATGCTTAACGAAAGGTAAACGGCCCCCAACCCGACCTCGGGTCAAACGCCTGCCGGGGCGCCCGGCGGTTAAGGGTTTGTTAAGGGTTTTGCCCGGTTTCCACAGGCTGTCATCCAGCCGTCACGTCGTCCTGACGAGCTTTGGGACAAGGCCATCTGACGTGGGGAGGACGGCGGTTCTGTCCCCGCCGTCCCGCGCCCTAGCCACTTCCTCAAACCTTTCTAAGATTCTGATCAGGATAAGAGGAAGACCGTGGGGTTGAGGGGATGCGCTCATCGCCGTAGAGCCGGGGTCATGAGCATCACGCCTTCGTTGATCCGGGTCCTGCAGGGCGAGACCCTTGAACGCCCCCCCGTCTGGTTTATGCGTCAGGCCGGTCGTTACCTGCCCGAATACCGGGCTCTGCGGGCCGAGGCGCCGGACTTCATCGCGTTCTGCCTGAACCCGGAGATGGCGGCCGAGGCGACGATGCAGCCGATGCGCCGGTTCGGTTTCGACGCGGCCATCGTCTTCGCCGACATCCTGCTGATCCCCCAGGCGCTGGGCCAGGACGTCTGGTTCGAGACGGGCGAGGGACCGAAGCTCGGCCTGATGCCGTCGCCGGGCGCGATGGCCGAACGGGCCGAGGCCGCCGGGGCGCATCTGCATCAGGTCGGCGAGACCCTGAGCCTCGTGCGAGCCGAACTGGAACCGGAGCGCGCCCTGATCGGGTTCGCGGGCGCGCCCTGGACCGTGGCGACCTATATGCTTGATGGCCATCACTTCACGATCGGCAAGGGCGAGCGGGCCCAGGCACGGTCCTACGCTTATTCCGATCCCGAGAAGGTCGATGCGGTGCTGGACGTCCTGGTCGAGGCCACCGCCCGTTATCTGAAGATGCAGGCCGACGCCGGCGCTGATGCGCTCAAGATTTTCGAAAGCTGGGCCGAGGGCCTGCCCGACGATCTGTTCGAACGCCTGGTCATGCGGCCGCACCAGAAGCTGGTCGCGCGAGTGCGGGAGCTGGGCGTCACCGTGCCCCTGATCGGCTTCCCGCGCGGCTCGGCCTTGCATGCCGAACGCTATGCGCGCGAGGTCGATGTCCAGGGCGTGGCGCTCGACACCGCCTGTTCGCTGGAGCGGGGTCGCGAGGTGCAGAAGATCAAGCCGATCCAGGGGGCGCTCGACCCCCTGCTGCTGCGCGCCGGCGGCAAGGCGCTCGACAAGCGGGTCGATGAGCTGGTCGAGGCTTGGGGCGCGGGTCCGTGGATCTTCAACCTGGGCCACGGCATCCTGCCTGACGTGCCGGTCGCCCATGTCGAACAGGTCCTGAAGCGGCTGGGCGCGCAGTAGGATGGCCGGCCGCCGGATCGCTGTGGTCCTGTTCAATCTGGGCGGACCGGATGACGCCGCCTCGGTGCGGTCGTTCCTGTTCAACCTGTTCAACGACCCGGCCATCATCGGCCTGCCGGGGTTCGCCCGGACGCCGCTGGCGAAGTTGATCTCCTCGCGCCGCGAGAAGAGCGCCCAGGCCAACTATGCGATGATGGACGCCGGCGGCGGCTCGCCCCTGAAGGCCGAGACCCTGAAACAGATGGCGGCGCTCGACACCCGGCTGGCGACGATGCTGCCCGGCGACGAGGTTAAGAGCTTCATCGCCATGCGCTACTGGCATCCGCTGACCGAGGAAACGGCCTTCGATGTCGCGGCCTTCGGGCCGGACGAGGTGGTCTTGCTGCCCCTCTATCCGCAGTTCTCAACCACGACGACGGCCTCGTCGCTCAAGGCCTGGAACGCCGCCTACGCCGGATCGGGCCGGTCGCGCGCCATCTGCTGCTATCCCCGCGCCGCGGGCTGGATCGAAGCCCAGGCCGAAAACATCCGCGCCAAACTCGCCGAGGCCGAGCGCGACCATTCCGGCCGCCCCGTGCGCGTCCTGTTCAGCGCCCACGGCATCCCCGAGAAGCTGGTCGTCCAGGGCGATCCCTATCAGGAACAGGTCGAGACCACGGCCGCCGCCATCGCCGAGGCGGCAGGCCTGACCGACTGGAGCCTCTGCTACCAGAGCCGCGTGGGGCCGATGAAATGGCTCGGACCGTCCACGCCCGAAGCCATCCAGACCGCCGCGACCGACGGCGTGGGCGTGGTCGTCGCCCCCATCGCGTTCGTCTCCGAACACATCGAGACCCTGGTCGAGCTCGACATCGAATACCGCCACCTGGCCGAGGGTCTCGGCGTCGTCCCCTACCTGCGTGCGCCGACCGTAGGTATCGCCGTCGCCTTCATCGACAGTCTGGCCGGCGCCGTCGCCGACAGTCTGGGCCGGACCGGGTCGGCGCCCTATGGTCCCGGCTGTCAGGCCCGCTGGAAGGCCTGTCCGTTTCAGGCGGAGGCCGCATGAACTGGTATGATCTCGCACGCGGCCTGCACATCCTGGCGGTCATCGCCTGGATGGCCGGCATGTTGTTCCTGCCGCGCCTCTACGCCTACGACGCCGAGCAGAACGGCAAGGCCGAGCCGCTGAAGTCGGAGATGCAGACCCTCCTGCGCCTGTGGCAGGCGCGGCTGCTGCGCATCATCGTCAACCCGGCCATGGTCTTGGCCTTCATTTTCGGCGGTTGGCTGATCTATCTGGATGCCGGTATCCGCGGTTGGGGCTTCCTCGCCGAGCCGTGGATGATCACCAAGCTGGTCGGTGTCTTCCTGCTGGCCGGCTGGCACGGCTTCCTGTCGGCTGAGCGGAAGAGAATCGCTGCGGGGACTTCCACCAGGACCGGCCGCTTCTGGCGCATGACCAATGAGATTCCCTTCATGCTTGCGATCATCATGGTCCTGTCGGTGACGACGGAGTGGTCGTTCTAATATCTGTCTCCTCCCCGTCCGAAGGAGGGGGAGGTGGCAGCGAGCCTCTTCGCGAGCTGACGGAGGGGTTCTTGCCGCCGCCCAGAACCCCTCCGTCTCTCCGCTTCGCTTCGAGCCACCTCCCCATCGCGAAGCCGCGACGGGGAGGAGACTTGTGCCGCGACGCTTGACCCCGACGCCCGGAATGTGGTTCCGCTGACCTCGAGGCGTCGTTCGCGGCGCTGCCCTTCTCTTCGCGCCGACCGATCGCAGAGCCTTTAGGCCGCCTTCGGACCCGACGCTCCCCCTCCGGCCGCGAGGCCAGACTTCTCCAATCGTCCCCGCCTGACGTCCCTCGACGCCGGGCCGTGACGGCGTGAATCCAGAGTTCCGACATGACCGACGTCCGCGACACCGACAACACCGCTCCTGAAACCGAAGCGCTCGAGGGCCTGACGCCTGAAACCGCTGAGGACACCTCTCAGGCGGACGGCGCCAATGACGCCGACGTGGCCGCCGACATCGGCGATGACGCCGAAGGCGCCGAGGAAGACGGCGAGCCCGTCGTCCCGTCCGGCCGCATCACGCTTCAGGAACTGAACGACAAGACCCCGGTCGAACTGGTCGCCTTCGCCGAACAGCTTGAGATCGAGAACGCCTCCAACCTGCGCAAGCAGGACCTGCTGTTCGCCATCCTCAAGACCCTGGCCGACGAAGAGGTCGAGATCATCGCCTCCGGCACGTTGGAGATGCTGCCGGACGGCTTCGGCTTCCTGCGCTCGCCGGACGCCAATTACCTTCCGGGTCCGGACGATATCTATGTGTCGCCGTCCCAGATCCGTCGCTTCGGCCTGCGCTCGGGCGATACGGTCCACGGCGCGGTGCGCGGCCCGCGCGAGGGCGAGCGCTACTTCGCCCTGCTCAAGGTCGACACGATCAACTACGAGGACCCGGAAACGGTCCGCACCAAGGTCAATTTCGACAACCTGACCCCGCTCTATCCCAACGAGCGGCTGACCATGGAAATCCAGGATCCGACCCTGCGGGATCGTTCGGGCCGCGTCATCGACATCGTCGCCCCGCTCGGCAAGGGCCAGCGCTGCCTGATCGTCGCCCCGCCGCGCGTTGGCAAGACGGTGATGCTTCAGAACATCGCCAAGTCGATCGAGGCCAACCACCCCGAGGTGTCTCTGATCGTCCTGCTGATCGACGAACGCCCCGAGGAAGTCACCGACATGCAGCGCACGGTGAAGGGCGAGGTCGTGGCCTCCACCTTCGACGAGCCGGCCACCCGCCACGTCGCCGTCGCCGAGATGGTGATCGAAAAGGCCAAGCGCCTGGTCGAGCACAAGAAGGACGTCGTCATCCTGCTGGACTCGGTCACCCGTCTGGGCCGCGCCTACAACGCCACCGTGCCGTCGTCGGGCAAGGTCCTGACCGGCGGCGTCGACGCCAACGCCCTGCAGCGGCCCAAGCGCTTCTTCGGCGCGGCGCGGAACGTGGAGGAGGGCGGCTCCTTGACCATCATCGCCACCGCCCTGATCGACACGGGCTCGCGCATGGACGAGGTCATCTTCGAAGAGTTCAAGGGCACGGGTAACTCGGAAATCGTGCTGGACCGCAAGGTCGCCGACAAGCGCATCTTCCCGGCCATCGACGTGCTGAAGTCCGGCACCCGCAAGGAAGAATTGATCACGCCGAAGGACCAGCTGACCAAGACCTATGTCTTGCGTCGTATCCTGAACCCCATGGGCCCGCAGGATGCGATCGAGTTCCTGCTCGACAAGCTCCGCCAGTCCAAGAACAACGCCGACTTCTTCCAGTCGATGAACACCTAGGGGCGACCGCTCCGGGGATTCGCTCTATGTTTCACGTGAAACAAGGAGACCGTGATGAAGGTGAATGTCGAAGTCGAGTGCACGCCCGCCGAGGCGCGCCATTTCCTCGGCCTGCCAGACGTCCAGCCGCTGAACGACCATCTCGTCGCCGAGATGCAAAAGCGGATGGACGCAAACATGTCGGCCATGCAGCCGGAAGAGCTGATGAAATCCTGGACCAGCTACGGTCTCCAGGCCCAGGAGCAGTTCCGCCAGCTCATGCAGGCCGCGACCACCTCGACGAAGTGACCCGTGTTTCTCCTCCCTGTCGCGCAGCGATGGGGAGGTGGCGCGACCCCGCTTGGGGTCGTGACGGAGGGGGAGACTCGGCGTCGACGAGCAAGCCCTCCCAATTTTCACATCGCCTCGCCCCCTCCGTCACGGCGCGGAAGACGCGCCGTGCCACCTCCCCATTCGCCAAGCGGCGAACAGGGAGGAGATAGTGCCCATGACCGACACCGTCTTCGCGCTCGCCACGCCGCCCGGTCGAGGGGCCATCGCCATTATCCGCCTCTCCGGCCCGGCGACGGATCAGGCCCTCGCCGCCCTCGGCGCGCCTGACCTCAAGCCACGCCTCGCCTCGCTACGCACCCTGAGCCATGACCACATCGTCCTCGACCAAGCCCTAGTCCTCCGCTTCCCCGGCCCAAACTCCTACACCGGTGAGGATTGCGCCGAGCTTCACCTGCACGGCGGTCGAGCCGTCATCGACGCCGTCTCGTCGGCCTTGATCGTGCTCGGCCTACGTCCCGCCGAGCCCGGCGAGTTCACCCGCCGTGCTTTCGAGAGCGGCCGTATGGACCTGGCCCAAGCCGAGGCCGTCGCCGATCTGATCGACGCCGAGACCTCCGCCCAGGCGGCTCAGGCGCTGGGCCAGCTCGACGGCGCCCTGAGCCAGACCTACGCCGGCTTTCGCCGTGACCTGCTGACTGCGTTGGCCCTCGTCGAGGCCGAGATCGACTTCCCCGACGAGGACGTGCCCGATCACCTGGCCCAGTCCGCCGGGCCAGTGCTGGATCGCTTGACCGCCGACCTGAACGCGGCCTTGGCCGACGCCGACCGGGGCCGCCGGGTGCGCGAGGGCTATCGCATCGTCCTGATCGGCGAGACCAATGCGGGCAAGTCCGCCCTGTTCAACGCCCTGGTCGAGCGCGAGGCCGCCATCGTCACCGCCATCGCCGGGACCACGCGGGACGTACTCGACGCCGACCTGGTCATCGGCGGTTATGCGGTGACCCTGTCAGACACGGCGGGCCTGCGAGAGAGCGATGATCTGGTCGAGGCCGAGGGAGTCCGCCGTGCCCGCGCTCGCGCCGAGGCAGCCGACCTGCGCCTCTGGGTTCGCGCTCCCGGCGATGCCGAGGGCGACGCCACCGCCTTCGTCAGGCCCGACGACTTCATTGTCTGGACCAAGGCCGACCTCGGCGCCTCGGGCGAGGGCGGACATCGCATCAGCTCGGTTTCCGGCGAAGGATTAAAGGCGCTGCACGACGCTCTGTCCGACCGGCTGGCCCGCGACTTGTCGGGCGCCGATTTCCCCGCCGTCACCCGCGAACGGCACCGCCGACGTCTGGCCGAGGCGGGCGAGGCCGTGCGCGTCGCTCGCGGTCACCTGACGTCCGCCCCCGAGCTCTCAGGTGACGACCTGCGGCGCGCGGCTGACGCATTGGGCCGGGTGACCGGCGCCATCGGCGTCGAGGACATCCTAGGCGAAGTGTTTTCGACCTTCTGCATCGGCAAGTAGTTTCGAACCTCGGTCAGAGAGTGTTTCACGTGAAACAGCGGGTGAGTGGCGTTTTGGGCCCATCTCGCCTATGTCCCGGCGTATGAGCTCCCCCTCTTCCTTCGACGTCATCGTGATCGGCGGCGGCCATGCCGGCTGCGAGGCTGCGGCCGCTTCCGCGCGCGCCGGCGCCCGCACCCTTTTGCTGACGCAGAAGCTTGAGACGATCGGCGAGATGAGCTGCAACCCGGCCATCGGCGGATTGGGCAAGGGCCATCTGGTGCGCGAGATCGACGCGCTCGACGGCTTGATGGGCCGACTGGGCGACAGGGCCGGGATCCAGTTCCGCCTGCTGAACCGCTCCAAGGGCGCAGCCGTGCGTGGCCCCCGCAGCCAGATCGACCGCCGCCTGTACCGCGAGGCCATGCAGGCCGAGTTGGCCGACTATCCCAACCTGACCCTGATGGCCGGGACCGCCGAGGCCCTAATCCTTGACGGTGATCGCGTTGTCGGCGTCACGACGGGGGACGACGTCGCGCTGCGCGCCGGCGCTGTGGTCCTGACGACCGGCACCTTCCTCAATGGCGTGATCCATCGGGGCGACGAGCGGATCCCCGCCGGCCGTCACGGCGAGGCTCCGTCGACCGGTCTCGCCGCCGACCTCTATGGCGCGGGCCTGCAGATGGGCCGTCTCAAGACTGGGACACCCGCCCGTCTTGATGGCCGCACCATCGCCTGGGACCGGCTGGAGATGCAGCAGGCCGACGCCGAACCCGTGCCGTTCAGCTTCCTGACCGACAAGATCGACGTGCCCCAGATCGCCTGCGGCATCACTCATACGACCGAAGAGACCCACGCCATCATCGCGGCCAACCTCGGCGAGAGCGCGGTCTATGGCGGCAAGCTGACCGGCGTCGGCCCGCGCTACTGCCCCTCGATCGAGGACAAGGTCGTGCGCTTCGCCGACAAGACCTCGCACCAGGTCTTCCTCGAGCCCGAGGGTCTGGATGATCCGACCGTCTATCCGAACGGCATCTCGACCTCGGTCTCGCCGGAGACGCAGAGCGCCTTCCTGCGCACCATGCCGGGGCTGGAAAAGGTGGAGGTGTTCCGGTTCGGCTATGCGATCGAGTACGATTATGTCGATCCGCGCGAACTGACCCCGGCGCTGGAGGTCAAGCGCCGTCCGGGCCTCTATCTGGCCGGTCAGATCAACGGTACGACCGGGTACGAGGAAGCGGGCGCTCAAGGGTTGATTGCCGGCCTGAACGCCGCTCGCGCCGCCGCTGGATCCTCGGAAATCGTGCTGGGGCGGGACCAGGCCTATATCGGGGTCATGATCGACGATCTGGTCACACGCGGTGTGACCGAGCCCTACCGGATGTTCACGAGCCGCGCCGAGTACCGGTTGACTCTGCGCGCCGACAACGCCGATCAACGGTTGACGCCACTCGGAATCGAGGTCGGAATCGTCTCGTCAGAGCGTCGCCGCGCCTTTGAGACCAAATCGGCAGCCTTGGCTCAGGCCACGACCCTGGCGAGGGACACGAAGTTCACGCCGAACGAGGCTCAGGCCTTGGGTATCGCCGTCAACGCAGACGGTCAGCGTCGCTCGATGCGCGACCTGCTCGCCTATCCGGGCGTCGATCTGTCGGCGTTCGAAGCCGCCTACCCGGTCATCGGCGACTGGGCGCCGGCCGTGCGCGAACAGGTGGAGATCGATGCGGGCTATGCAGGGTATCTGGATCGCCAGACCGCCGACGCCGAGGCCCTGCGTCGCGAGGAAGCGCTGATGCTTCCCGCCAATCTCGACTACGCGGCCATCGGCGGCCTTTCCCACGAGGTGCGCGAGAAACTGTCTCTGGTTCAGCCGCGTACGCTAGGCCAGGCCGGACGCATCGAGGGTGTCACCCCCGGTGCCCTGACGGCGCTTCTGTCGCACGTGAAAAAATCTGCGATCGCCGCCTGATGACCGCCGAGGAGTTTCAGAAGGCGACCGGAGCCTGGCCGGAGCGGATGGCCGATCTCGAACGGTTCCGGGTCATGCTGACCGAGGCCAATGAGGTCATGAACCTGGTCGGGCCCGACAGCCTGCCAGACTTCTGGAACCGCCACGCCTGGGACTCGGCCCAGCTCCTGGATCTCGCCGGCTTCGCGCGGACCTGGGCCGATTTAGGAGCCGGCGCCGGTTTCCCCGGAGTGGTTCTGGCCATTCTCCTCAAGGGGCGGCCAGAGGCCCATGTGTGGCTGATCGATTCATTGCAGAAGCGCTGCCGCTTTCTCCAGACCATCGTCGACGAACTTGCCCTTCCGGCCACTGTCGTCTGGGGGCGGGCCGAGGAGCAAGCAATCAAGGTCGATGTCGTCACCGCCCGCGCCG
>Ga0247737_1001186_pt1 | contig 11184 bp, 8 predicted proteins | sample UWRJL028104C2_FD_180937 | JGI IMG/M metagenome (GOLD analysis project Ga0247737, IMG submission 180937) | Plant litter microbial communities from Arlington Agricultural Research Station in Wisconsin, United States - UWRJ-L028-104C-2 | ecosystem: Environmental > Terrestrial > Plant litter >...
CTTCGCCTTCGACCGATCGACGAGTTCTTCCACCTTCGGCAGGAACGCGTCGATCAGCTTCGGCCGCGGCGCGGCTGCCCGCACCAGCGGGTCCCCGCCACCGGCATCGCGCAACGTGACATACCGGTTCACTGTTTTCGCGTCACACCCGGCCAGCTGCGCTGCGGAATGCGCGCAGCGGGTCAGGTCGTACGACTCCAAGATTTCCATGATCTCCCTGGCAGACTTGGTCACGGTCTCTCCGGCTCTGGTCGGTTGCAAAGGTCAGCAACCAGCAATCGAACCGGCCGGAGAGATCCACTTTCACGTGGCCGAGACGGAGATCACCTGACCGCCCAGCAGGAATTCTGCTGTCCACGAGCAGGGACTCAACTGTCCGTCAACAAGGATTTTTCACTGTCCGCTAGCACTCGGTCACGGTCACCGCGTCGAGCCGGCTGGCGGCCGGCGCGCTGTCGCTCGGCGTCGCGAGGTCGGCCACGGTGAGCCGTCCCGGCCAGGACGTGACGCTGACCTACGCGGGCACCGCCGGTCAGTTGCTCGACTTCGAGTTCACCGCCTACACGATGACCTACGGCCCGCCGCGCCTCGAGGTCTACCGGCCGGACGGCACGCTGCTGACCAGCCTCAACCCCGGGCTGTACCGCTACGAGCTGCCGGCGCTGCCGACCACAGGGACGTACACCCTGGTCTTCGACGTGTTCTCCAGCACCGGGTCGCTCACCGGCACCCTGGCCCAGCGGCAGAGCTCCGGCACGCTCACCACGACCGGCTCCGGCGTGGCCGTGACGATCGGGCAGGCCGGCGTGAGCGCCGAACTCACGTTCACCGCGTCGGCCGGTCAGCGGCTCGCGTTCGGCTTCACCGGCTGGACGTTCCCGACCGGCGCGACCGTCCGCGCGCAGATCCTCGACCCGAACGGCCAGGCCATCGTCCAGCAGACCGTCGCCTCGCAGTCGTGGTTCTGGAACACCCTCGCCACGGCCGGGACGTACCGGCTGGTCCTGCGGGCCACCGACGGGGTCAGCACCGGCGCGGTCACGGTAACCATGTCCGAGGAGATCAGCGGCGGGGCCCTGACGATCGGGACCGCCCGGACGATCTCGGTCACCCGCCCGGCCCAGACGACCCGGTTCACCTTCTCCGGCACGACCGGCCAGCGGCTCAGCCTCTCATTCGGCTCGTACACCTTCCCGCACGCACTGAACCTGCGGTTCGTCAACCCGGACGGCACCACCCTGCGTGACGCGACCCCGTCGACCACCCAGCTCGACCTCGATCCGCTGCCGACGACCGGCACCTACCAGGTGGTGGTCGAGCCGATCGCGGAGACCGGATCGGCGCAGCTCACCCTGCTGGAACGGGTCGACGCCGGCACCCTCGCGCCCGGAGCGGCGGCCAAGACCGTCACCATCTCCTCGGCCGGGCGGTACGCCGAACTGGCCGTGACGGCCACGGCCGGTGAGCGGCTGACCGCCGGGTTCAGCAACTCGACGTTCGCGACGGGGACCCTCCTGCGGGTACGGCTGATCAGCTCGGCCGGCCTGGAGATCTCCGATTCCCAGATCAACATCGCGAACCGGGGCAGCTGGGACGCGACCGTGCCGACGGCCGGCACCTACCGGCTGATCATCGGGTCGATGACGTTCGGGGCCGGCGCGATCGCGGTCACGCTGTCCGACCAGACCAACTCCGGGACGATCACGCTGAACTCGGCGAAGACGGTGACGTTCAGCCGGCTCGGCCAGAGCACCCGGATGACGTACTCCGGAACCGCCGGGCAGTTGCTCACCCTGAACAGCACCAACGTGACCCTGCCGTTCTACCCGAACGTCCAGGTGCTGCGGCCCGACGGCACGGTGCTGAGCTCGACCTCCGGACAGGCGAGCTTCCCGATCGCGGCGCTGCCGTCGACCGGCACGTACACGCTGATGATCTCGCCGTACTCGGCCACCGGCGCGGCGACCTTCACGTTGGTGACCCGCACCTCGCTGGCCGAGGCCAGGACGACCGGCGCACCGGTCCGCGGATAGGACCTCCCGCGGCTGCAGCCCGGCCCGGCCGCCCGCCCGATCCCGGCCCTGACGGCCAAGCGGCCCGCCGAGACGGTTCCGCTGCCGGCCAAGGGCCCGGTGCCGGCAAGCGCCGGTGGTGAGATCTGGGCGCCGGACAAGCGCAACCTGGCCGGCCAGGGCTGGACCACCCACCGTGCGGCCGCCCCGGCCGCCCGCCCGGCGACCCTGCGCGCCGGGGCCGGCGTCACCGCGCTGGCCGGACGGATCCTCACCCTGGACGGCAGGCCGCTGGCCAAAGTCACGGTCAGCATCGACACGGTCCGGGCGACCACCGACGACACCGGGCAGTTCCTGCTGGCCGGGGTCGGCGCCGGGCACCGGGTGCTGCGGGTCGACGGGGCGAGCGCGAGCCGTCCGGGCCGGGTCTTCGGCCTGCACGACATCGGCGTCGACGTCCTGGCCGGCACGACGACCGCGCTGACGTACCCGATCTGGCTGACCCGCCTCGACACCGCGCACACCGTCAGGTTCCCGTCGCCGGCCACCAAGGAGGTGGTGATCGGCACCCCGGCGATCCCCGGCCTCAAGGTGCACCTGCCGGCCGGCGCGGTTGTCCGCGACGTCAACGGCAAGGTCGTCACCGAACTGGGCATCACCGCGATCCCCGTCGACCGGCCGCCGTTCCCGCTGCCCAAGTCCCAGGTGCCCGCGTACTTCACGGTCCAGCCGGGCAGCGCGTACGTCTTCCCGACCGGCGCCCGCATCGACTACCCGAACTTCACCCACAGCCGCCCCGGCGCGGTCATGGACTTCTGGCACTACGAACCGAAGGACCGCGGCTGGTTCGTGTACGGCCACGGCACGGTCACCCCGGACGGCCGCAGCGTTGTGCCCGACCGGAAGACCGAGGTCTACCAGTTCACCGGGGCCATGCTGATCACCCCCGGCGTCGACGCCCCGCCCGTGCAGGCGCCGAAGCCCGGCGGCGGCGCGATGGACGCCGACCCTGTCGACCTCGGCAGCGGCCTGCTCGTCGACACCCAGACCGACCTGGCCGTCGACGACGTGCTCCCGATCGGGGTGACGCGCACCTACCAGCAGTCCGACGTCGGCCGGCGCACCTTCGGCATCGGCGCGAACTTCGACTACGACCTCGGGCTCTACTCCAACAACCAGTGGGTCGACGGCATCGTGGTGCTGCCGGACGGCGGCCAGGTCCACTACCACCGGATCAGCCCCGGCGGGACCGGCGGCCTCGACTACGTCACCGCGGTCTTCGAGGCCGATCCCACCCCGACCGCGTTCAACAAGTCGATCCTGGCCTGGAACGGCAACGGCTTCGACCTGCGGATGCGCGACGGCACCACGTACGTGTTCGGCGAGGAGTCGCCGCTTCAAGCAATCCGCGACAAGTTCGGCAACACCATCACGATCACCCGCGCTCCGATTGCACCCGACCCGGACGGCGCGCCTCGCAACCGTGGCCCGATCACCCAGGTCACCTCCCCGAACGGACGGTGGATCTCGTTCACCCGGGACTCGGCCAACCGGGTCACCGCGGCGACCGACAACGCCGGGCACAGCGTCTCGTACACGTACGACAGCACCGGCCGCCTGCGGACGGTGACCGACGCCAACGGCGGGGTCACCACCTACACGTACGACTCGGCCGGTCGCCTCACCACGGTCAAGGACGCGCGGCAGACGGTCTACATGACCAACACGTACGACACCAACGGCCGGGTCCGCACCCAGACCACCGCGGACGGCGGCGTCTACACCTTCGACTACACCCTGGGCTCGGGCGGGCAGGTGGCCGAGACCCGGCTCACCGACCCGAAGGGCCACGTGCGTCGGGTGGTGTTCAACTCCGCGGGCTTCGCGGTCGGTGACACCGCCGCGTACGGAACCGCCGATGCGCAGGTCACCACGATCACGCGGGACAGCAGCACCAACCTGCCGACCGACGTGGTCGACGCGCTCGGCCGGCGGACCACGGTCGCCTACGACGGCAACGGGAACCCGACCACGATCACGGAACTGGCCGGCACCACCCGCGTCCGCACCACCACGACCGAGTACGGCGGCCCGTTCGACCAGATCAGCAAGGTCACCGATCCGCTGCAACGGGCCACCACGTTCACGTACCAGAACAACGCGCTGCGCACAGTGACCGACCCGGAGAGCCGGACCACGACCTTCACCGTCAACTCGGCCGGCCAGGCCACCGCGGTCAGCGACAACGCAGGCAAGAGCGCCACCTTCACGTACGCCGCCGGGGTCCCGGTGACCGCCACCGACCAGATCGGCCGGGTCAGCCGCCAGTTCACCAACGCGGCCGGGTACGTGACCGCCGCGTTCGACGCCCAGGGCAGCGCCGATCGGAGCACCTACGACGCGATGGGCCGGCCCCTGACCGTCACCGACCCGATCGGCCGGCTCACCACCATGGAGTACGACCCGAACGGCAACCTCGCCAAGGTCACCGACCCGCGGGGCGGGATCACCACCTACACATACGACACCTCGGACCGGCCAACCCGGCAGACCGATCCGCTGAACCGGGCCACGTCCTACACCTGGGACCGCAACGGCAACCCGGACACGGTCACCAGCGCCCAGGGCCGGACCACCACGTTCGCCTACGACAACCTCGACCGAAAGACCTCGATCCGGTACGGGTCGGACAGCTCGATCACCTACACCTACGACGCCGGCAACCGGGTCCTCTCGATCGCCGACACCACTGGCGGCACGACCACGTTCACACCCGACGACTTCGACCGCACGACCCGGGAGACCGGGCCCCGCGGGCGGATCGACTACACCTACGACGCCGGTGACCGCCGGACCACGATGACGGTGGCCGGGCAACCCACGGTGACCTACGGCTACAACCGGAACGACCAGCTGGTCTCCCAGACCGACGGCACCCGCACCGCCGCGATCGGCTACGACACCGTGGGCCGGCGCAAGACGCTCGCCCTGCCGGGCGTCACCCAGACCTATGGGTACGACGACGCGGGCCAGCTCACCGGCATCACGTACACCAACGGCAGCGCCACCCTCGGCAACCTCACCTACGGCTACGACCCGGCGGGCCGGCCGATCCACGTGGGCGGCAGCTACGCCCGCGCGGACATCCCGGCCGCCTACGGCCCGGTGTCGTTCGACGCGGCGAACCAGCTCGCCGGGAACACGTACGACGCCGACGGCAACCTCACCGGCGACGGCACGACGACGTACACCTGGAATGCCCGCAACGAACTGACCCGGACCGTCAAACCGGGCTTGACCGTCGAGTACGGATACGACGGTCTCGGCCGGCGCGGCAGCCGGACCAGCAACGACGCCACCACCGGCTACCTGTACGACGGTCTCGACCCGGTGCAGGAGCTGGCCGGGAGCACGCCGTCGGCGAACCTGCTCACCGGCGGCCTGGACGAGACGTTCACCCGGACCACCAGCGCCGGCTCGAAGACCCTGCTGCGGGACGGGCTGGGCAGCACGCTGGGGACGGCCGACCCGTCCGGAACGGTGACCGGCGAATACAGCTACCAGCCGTTCGGGACGACCACCACGACCGGCGACGACGGCGGCAACCCGTACCGGTTCACCGGGCGCGAGGACGACGGCAGCGGGCTCTACTACTACACTACTACCGCAACCGCTACTACCAGCCGTCCGCCGGACGTTTCATCAGCCAGGACCCGCTCGGCCTGGCCGGCGGTGGCACCAACTCCTACGCGTACGCCGGCAACCAGCCGACCGCGTACACCGACCCGCTCGGCCTGAAGCCGCAGCGCCCGGGCGGCTGCGGCTCGCCGAACAGCTTCGTCGACGGCACGCCGGTGCTGATGGCCGACGGCACCACCAAACCGATCGAGAAGGTGGAGCTCGGCGACCGGGTGGCCGCCACCGACCCGGAGACCGGCGAGAGCGCGCCGCGGGCGGTCACCGCGCTGATCACCGGCGACGGCCAGAAGACCCTGATCGACATCAGGGTGGCCGGCTCGGACGAGCCGCTGATCGCCACCGACGCCCACCCCTTCTGGGTCGACGACGACGGCCGGGCGGAGACCCTCGGCGGCCGCTGGATCGACGCGGCCGGACTGCGCCACGGCCAGTGGCTCAAGACCGCCGACGGACGCCTCGTCCAGGTGGCGGGCACCCACGCCCACACCCAGCACGCCATCGTCCACAACCTCACCGTCGATCAGACCCACACATACTATGTGCTCGCAGGTAACACTCCGGTACTGGTGCACAACTGCGGCGGAGAGGGAGGTGTTACTTTCCGTGGCGACGCGAGGGGACCAGACGAAATCTTCGAGAAGGGGTTCGAGCCTTGGGGCAACGACATGGACTTGATGGGTCATGCGACGGGCGAAAACCACGCCACCAGCGGCTATGTCTCAACATCTTTGGACCGAAAGGTCGCGGAAGGTTTCGGGCCCAATGTGTATACGATCCGGACTGGCAAGGGTGTCGATGTGAATCGAGTGCTCGGTAGCAAGTCTCCATTCCCAGATGAGGCCGAGATCGCAGTACCGGGTGGTGTTAGTCCTAGTTGCATTTTGGGCTGTACGCTGCCATCAGGCAGGTGGATTCCGAATCCGGGGTATGGGAGATGACAACCGAGAAATCACGGGTGCCGGTTAGCGGTTCGTCACTTTTTCACGACGCGAAGCTGACATTTTCTGTCGCTCCACCGTGGCAGCTGGAGGTCTGGCTTGACGACGGCACGGTGGTGGAGGCGCAGGAGAACGATTTGTTCGAATGCCTTGTGGTCGTCCGGCGACAACTAGAGCTACGAGGCATATCGCTGTGTTGCGAAGGCGCTCGGTGTGACGTATACCCGTCAGGGATGGCGCGTCAGATGGGCGGCGGCCGAAAGGCGTACCGGCATTTTGCCGGCGGCGAGCAGCGTCCACAACTCGTTGACATCTTCGCATCGACTGATTGTTCCGAAATTTGCACGGTCGATGAGCAACTTGTGTCTGTGAGGAAGCTGCGCCATGGCTGAGCCGCGCAAACCGAAACCACAACTGGTGGAAGAAGCTCGACGTGTGCCGGGCGGCTGGGTTTACGAGATAGACGGTGACTTTCACCCAGACCAACGGGTGCCCCCAGAGGCAATTATCGGCGCGTGGAAGGTCGATGATAACGGCGTGTTGACAGGCGAGTACCGGCCCAATCCCCGCTACTTAGGGTGATGGTTTGCTACGGCATCACCGGAGGGCACGGCCGACATATGTTCACCGAAAGTGACGCTCGCGTGCGCTGACGGACCTGGGTGGTTGTGTGGGTTGCCGTCAGCGTTGCCGTCGTGGGCGGATCATCATCGATGGACCTCGATGTCTTTGGGCTACGTGGTGGTCTACTCGAGGGCGTGCCCCGTAGCGGGGCGGCGTCGATCGCCGGAAGCACATCGAACACTGCGTAACTCAGCGATCGTCACGGCCTGGCTCGGTAGATCGCCTGCTTCTGATCTGCGCTCCGGACTGCTGGGCGTGCGCGCGGGGCCGTAGGCCTGTAGTGCGTGCGCGTGGCCCGGCTTCAGCCGGGGCCGTTCTTGATTACGTGAAGCAGTTTTGGACCAGCGCCGCCCGTGGTCAGGTCGTCGGCTTTCGGGGGCGACGAGTCTTCTTGGCGGCCGGCGGCTCGGCGGTCGGCTCGTCTTCCGCGCTGCCGGGGGCGTCGTCGCGGATCAGGTGCGCGGGCTGCTTGGCGTAGTTGCCGTGGTCGGCTTGGTACCTGATCACGTCGTCGATGAGCTGGCTGTGCGCGTCGGCGTGCCGGACGAGGTCGTTCAGGGCGGCGTTGCGGTCGTCGGCGGTGCGCGCGGCATGGAAGCGTCGAGTGATCACCTGTTGGTCGGCCAGGTACGTGGCAACTCGGCCACGCAACTCCGGATCGGCGATCGGTTCTTGCAGGACTGCGCCGCGGAGTAGGTCGAAGGCGTCGGGGTGCACGAAGGTGCCTTTGCCGGCGACGCTGTAGGTGATACGCCGGTTCTGGAGTTCCCGCAGCGCGCGCTGGGCGGTCATGGAGGCGACGCCGTAGAGGTCGGCCATCTTGCGAGCTGAGGGAAGTGGGGCGTTGGGCAGCAGGCGTCCGTCGCGGATCTGGTCGAGGACATCGTCGACGACCTGTTGGAACAGGGCGCGTTTGTCATCGGGGTCGTGCGGCATGCAGGCATCGTAGCGTCTCGCGGTCCCCGGGCGAGATAGGCGTCACGTGACAGTTACTGGTCGAGCTCTCTTGACTGTCTTAGGTGTCACGTGACACCTTATACGCACGGGACGCACGCCGCGGTGGCGTGGACCGGAGTCAAGGAGTGTTGCTCATGCTGGTGTTGCCGATTGAGGGCAGCCACACGCTGCTGGTGCTGGCCTTGCCGGTGCCGCAGTTCAAGGACAAGGCCAACGGCGTGGCCGCGACTGACCGGGTGTCGGGTGCGCCGCTGGTGGAGGTACCCGTCGCGTTGACCGTGGACGGTGGACAGCCGCAGGTGTTGCGGGTGTCGGTGCCGCAGCCGGCGGTGCCGAAGGATCTGGCGGTCGGGCAGATGGTGAGGGCGTCGGGGTTGATGTTCGTGTCGGGGGAGAAGAACGGCCGAACGTGGCAGATCTTCCGAGCGTCGGCGTTGACGGCGGTGAGGCCCGGATGACGAGTTCTCCCGATCTCACCCTGATCCGGCTGCTTCCGGCGGTCGTGATCGCCGCCGTCCTGCTGGTCGTGCTGGTCCGCAGTGCGATCCTGGTGGTTACGTATCTGCGCGCGGACCGCCGGTTGCGGCCGGTGCTGCGCCGGACGTGGTGGATCACATGGACGTGGCGGCGCACTGCCCGCCGGGTCGGTCTGGTGCAGACCGAACGGTCCCGGCCGCCATGGTGGTCCAGCCGCCCGACCGGCACGGTGATCATCCGCGAGTTGGTGCCGTCGGCGCGGGCGGTCGCCGAGTGGTGGGGTGTCCGCGTCGACGTGTCCACCCTCGGACGTCTCGGTGTGGACGAGTTGACCGCTGCCGCACCGCATCTTGCCGATGCGTGGCGGGTGCCGCAGGTCCGGGTGGCGCAGGTCCGGCCCGGCCTGGTGCGGCTGCGGGCGCTGCTGCACGACCCGCTCACCCAGCCGACCACCTGGACCGAACCGACTGACCCGGCGGCCGGGCTGGAGGTATGGACGGCGGGTGTCGACGCCGACGCGCAGCCGGTGGCGATCCGCAGCTCCGGCGTCTCCGGCGTGGTCGTCGCTGGGCTGGCGGGCTACGGCAAGACATCGTTCATCAACGCCCGGTTCTGCCAGCTCGCTCCCAGCGGGGCGGTGCAGTTCGTGTTGATCGACGGTAAGGGCGGCCCGGACTACGACGACTTGTTCGCCCGCGCGTGGCTGCACGCCAAGGACGACCCGCAGCAAGTCCGCGACCACCTTGCGCGCGTCCGGGATCTGCTGGTGGCCCGGCAGCGGTGCATCCGCACCGTTCTCGGAGTGAAGAACGTGTGGCACGTCGACCCGTCGGCGGTGTGGCCGCTGGTCGTGGTGGTGATCGATGAGGCGCACACGTTCCTCAACGAGACCAAGGGCAACGACGCCGATTCCAAACGCCTCGACGCGCTCGCCAGGGAGACGGCGCGGCTGGTGGAGGAGCTGATCCGCAAGGGCCGCAACGTCGGGGTGCAGGTCGTGCTGGCGACGCAGAAGGCGACCGGTGACGCGATCCCGACGAAGATCCGCGACAACTGCCAGGTCGCCGTGTCGTTCGCGCAGCGCACCAGCGAAGCGGCCACGGCGGTGCTCGGTTCGGACATCACGTCCGCGCCGGATGAGCATCCGCGCCGCTTGCAGGACCCGGCGTATGTCGGGGTGGCGTCGATGGTCGCCGAAGGTCGGCCCGGCTTCACCCTGGTCCGCTGCCCGTATGTGCCGGACACCATCGCCGACCGGATCGCTCGCGAGACGGCGCATCTCGTTCGTGACCCGCTCGCTCTCCTGCCCACCGTGAGGAAGGTGGTGGCTGATGCCTGATCCCGATGACCGGAGTACCGGACAGCCCGGCGGCCCATTCCGCCAAGAACATTCCGCCGTGCTGCCCGGCCCCGATTCCTCACCCGGCAACGAGCAGGAACCAACCCCGATGATGCCATCTGACCCCGGCGGCCCGGTCGACACCGCAGAGCTGCTGCGGGTGGCAGCCTCTACCGAGACTGCCCGGCGGGCCGGTGCGTGCGGGCAGCCGGTCCACCTGACCGGTAAGCGCCTGCTGATCGAGCGGGACACGGGCCGTCTCCTGGACGATCCGGCCGGTGTGCGGATCGCGGTGCGGTGCCGCAGCCGCCGGGCCGCGGTGTGCCCGTCGTGCGCGGCCCTGTACCGGCTGGACGCCTACCATGTGATCGCCGCCGGACTGACCGGTGGCAAGGACACCCCGGCAGCGGTCGCCGACCGGCCACGGTTGTTCGTCACCCTGACCGCACCGTCGTTCGGGCCGGTGCATCTCGGTCCCGGCCCGCTGGGCCTGCCCCGGCTGTGCCACCCGAACGACGGCCGGTGCGGGCGCTGGCACCCAGCCGACGATCCGCTGATCGGCACGCCGCTGGACCCCGGCGGCTACGACTATGTGGGCCAGGTCCTGTTCAACGCCCATGTCGGACGGTTGTGGGCGGCGTTCACCGTGCGGACCCGCCGTGCGCTGGCCGCCGATGCCGGTCTGGCACGGGTGCAGGCCGCCGAACAGGTACGGGTGGTCTTCGCGAAGGTCGCCGAGTTCCAGACCCGCGGCGTGGTGCACGTACACGCGGTCATCCGTCTCGACGGCCCGGCCGGACCCGCAACCCCTCCCGCCCGGTGGGCGACAGCTGACCTGCTCACCCGAGCGATCCGGACCGCCGTTCCTGCCGCCGGGTGAAGGCCCGCCGTCTGACCTGGGGACCGCAGCTCGACATCCGCCCGATCACGGCGGCAGGTGTGTCCGAGCAGACGGTGGCCGGATACGTGGCCAAGTACGCGACCAAGGCCGCCGAAACAGCCGGTGCCGAGATCGGCCCGTTGTTCTGCCGCACCTGCACCGGCCGCGGCACCACCGGCCGGACTGGTCGGCTCTGTCCCGGGTGCGGCGGAACCGGCAGGCGTCCCGGTGTCGACCTGGACCGGGTGGGTGGACACA
>Ga0247737_1001187_pt1 | contig 11184 bp, 9 predicted proteins | sample UWRJL028104C2_FD_180937 | JGI IMG/M metagenome (GOLD analysis project Ga0247737, IMG submission 180937) | Plant litter microbial communities from Arlington Agricultural Research Station in Wisconsin, United States - UWRJ-L028-104C-2 | ecosystem: Environmental > Terrestrial > Plant litter >...
CCTCGCGGACGTCGGTGACCTCGAGACCCGCGGCGGTCAGCGCCGACGTCGCGACATCGGCGTTCCACGGCTGGCGGTGCGCCGGTGGGGCGCCCAGCGCCACGTTGAGTTCGGCCAGGTCGTCGCTGCCCACCTGCTGACTGAGCAGCCGGCCACCGCGGCGCAACAGGCGCACGATATCGGCGGCAGGCAGACGGCCGTGCCGGCTGAGCACCACGTCGAACTCGTCCTCGTCGGCCGGAAGCTCGGTGAGCACCGAGACCCCGAACGGCCAGAGCCGGTCGCGGGCCACGGGCGTGTTGCGGGCCCAGCTCTCGACAGCGACGCTGTGCGGCGGCAGCGGCGCGAGCTCAGCCAGCAATTCGCCGCTGCCGGTGTCGAGGTCGAGGACTGAGGTGGCGCGGCGCAGCAGGGCGCGGGCCAGAGCGGGATAGGACCAGGACGGCTCGGAGCCCACGTCACGCCCGTCCAGCCACGCGAACTCCCAGCCGGTGGCGCGCTCGCCGGCGGAGTCCTCGTACTGCTGCCCGATGCGCACGTGTCGACCGTAGCCACTGTCCCTGTGCGTCGAGCACCCGGTGTGACATGGGTCAAAGGTTGGATCCGTGTGAACCGGACGTAAATTTTCGCGACCTGGCCGATCGGAGGCGGAGCGACCGCTCATCCGCGGACGGGCATCAGGATCGAGAAGCGGGAGTCGTCGCCCGGAACCCGAACGGCGAGGGGCCTGATCGGGCCGTCGAGTTCCAGAACCAGCTGCCCGGCGGCTCCGGCGTCGAGGGCTTGCAGGAGGAACTCGCGGTTCACCGCCACGTGCGCGGAGACGTCCCAATCACTTTCGGGGATCAGGTGCACCTTTCCGTTCGGGTCAAAACCCAGGACCGCGACCTCGTACGTCGTCCCGTCGTGTTCCCGCGTCGCGGCCGGGGCGGCAGCGACCCGCGATCAGGCGGGCCGCCCGGATCTGGTCGTCGGCGTATCGCCGGTAGCCGGTGACCGGGTTGACCTCGGCCGGCACCAGGACGCCGGCGCCGTCGTAGAACCGCAGGGCGCTGACGCTGAGCCCGCTGACTCTCGCCAACTCGCCGATGCCGCGCATGTCTCCTCGCACGTGGATGACCCTGTCGCCTCGACCTGGTCGAGGGTCAAGCCGCGGCCTGCTGATCTTGCTCGGGGCGGCCACCGGCAAAGCGGTGGCCGCCGCGTTCCTTCGCTGGCGGTCAGGAGTTGGCGTGCAGGGCCGCGTTCAGCTCGATGCCGGTGCCCTTGCGCGGCTTGGCCTCCAGCGCGCCGGTCACCGAGTTGCGCCAGAACAGCAGGTTGTCGACCGCGGAGAGCTCGCGCGCCTTGACCACCCGGCCGTCCGGCAGCGTGATCTTCGAGCCGGCGGTGATGTAGCAGCCCGCCTCGACCACGCAGTCGTCGCCGAGCGAGATGCCGATGCCCGCGTTCGCGCCGAGCAGGCTGCGCTCGCCGATGCGTACCTTGTCCTTGCCGCCGCCGGAGAGCGTGCCCATGATGGACGACCCGGCGCCGATGTCGGAGCTGTCGCCGACCACGACACCCTGCACGATGCGGCCCTCGACCATCGACGTGCCGAGCGTGCCGGCGTTGAAGTTGGCGAAGCCCTCGTGCATGACCGTGGTGCCCGAGGCCAGGTGGGCGCCGAGGCGCACCCGGTCGGCATCGGCGATGCGGACCCCCGAGGGCACGACGTAATCGGTCATGCGGGGGAACTTGTCGACGCCGAAGACGGCCAGGTGGCGGCCCGCGGCGCGCTCGAGGAACCGCAGCTCGTCGACCCGCTGGGGCGGGCACGGGCCGGCCGACGTCCAGGCGACGTTGGCCAGCGCGCCGAAGATGCCGTCGAGGTTCAGCGAGTTCGGCACGGTGAAGCGGTGGGAGAGCAGGTGCAGCCGCAGGTACGCGTCGGCGGCGTCCTTGATCGGGTCGGCCAGCGACGAAATCGTCGTGCGGACCTCGACGGTCGACAGGCCGGGCAGCGCCTTGGGGCCGGTCAGCCCGGCCGGCAGCACCGGCGTCACGGCCGGGAAGTCGCCCAGGCCCAGAAAGCCCTCCGGATACCACGTGTCGAGTACCTGGCCGTCAGCGGTGACGGTGGCGAGGCCGAGGCCCCAGGCGGGCGAGGTCGAAATCGCAGTGTCCACGCGGCGAAGACTACTAAAGACGAGGGGATTCACGTCCGGCCGGTATCGTGCGCCCTATGGCCAACCCGCTGACCCCGGACGTGCTGGTCGACCCCGTGGAGCTCACCCGTGCTCTGGTCGACGTGGAGTCCGTTTCCCGCCACGAGCAGGCGCTCGCCGACCACGTCGAAGAGGTGCTGCGGCAGACGTCACACCTCAGCGTCGACCGGCTGGGCGACACCGTGATGGCCCGCACAGATCTGGGACGTGAGCAGCGCGTGGTGCTCGCCGGCCACCTCGACACCGTGCCGCTGAACGACAACTTTCCATCCACCGTCGTCGATGACCTGATCTACGGCTGCGGCACCGCCGACATGAAGTCGGGGGTCGCGCTCGCCCTGCATCTCGCGGCCACGCTGCCCGATCCACGCTACGACCTGACCTTCCTCTTCTACGAGGCCGAGGAGATCGACTCGAAGTACAACGGCCTGCGTCTGGTCGCCGACTCGCGTCCCGAGTGGCTGATGGCCGACTTCGCGGTGCTGCTCGAGCCGACGTACGGGGTGGTCGAGGCCGGCTGTCAGGGCACACTGCGGGTGCAGGTGCGCACGACCGGGCGGCGGGCGCACACCGCTCGGGCCTGGCGAGGCGTCAACGCGATCCACGCGGCGGGCGAGGTGCTGCGGCGACTTTCGGACTACCGGGCACGCACGGTCACGATCGATGGCTGTACGTATCGTGAAGGGCTCAACGCCGTACGCATCAGTGGCGGGGTGGCCGGAAACGTCGTGCCGGATGAGGCCGCGGTCGAGGTCAACATGCGCTTCGCCCCGGATCGCACCGAGAAACAGGCGATCGAACACGTCCACGAGGTGTTCGAGGGTTTCGAGGTCGTGCTGACCGACTCGGCACCCGGTGCGCTGCCCGGCCTCTCGGCGGCACCGGCCCGCGAGTTCCTCACCGCCGTCGGGGCCGAGCCGGCCGCCAAGCTGGGCTGGACCGACGTGGCTCGGTTCGCGGCCCTCGGCATCCCGGCGCTTAATTACGGTCCAGGTGATCCGCTGCTCGCGCACGCCCCCGACGAACATGTCGAGATCGGCAAGATCCGGGACGGGGCGGCGACGCTGCACCGCTGGCTGGCCGACTAGAAACTGTTGGCGGAGCCTCGGGAGAACTACCGGGCGTTCAGCGAGCCGGCCGGACGGCCACCCGCCCGATCGCCTTGATCGCGGTGATCGGCGGGATCTCGACGGTGGTCTCCGGGTCGGTCGCGACCTCGGCCGATTTCGGGCGCACGCCGAACGCCATCCGGCGCTCCTCGACGACGAGGCGGATGCGCCGTTGCATGCGGCGCTGCATCTTCAAACGTTCGGATCGGCTCGTCACGGTGACTCCTTAGGCCCGCGACCCGGCCGTGGAACGGGGCGTGAGTGGAGAGACGTTGGTAACTGAACAGACGCGCTGGGCTACCGTCCGTTGCTTCAATCTGGCAAAAAGGCCGCGCACCCGCAATCCTCTTACCGAAACCCGCCCGGTTGTTCACCGGGTATCTGACCGTCCGCACTACCGTTTAGGCATGACGGAGAGCACCAACGGGCGACACAGGGGTGGGCCGGAGCGTCATCGGGGCGCGGTCACGCTGCGGCGCGAGTCGGTTCCGGCGAGCACCGCCGACGAGAAACTGCTCGATTCGCATTACCGGCGGGAGTGGAAGACCAAGGACGCCTGGCGGGCGCTGCGCATCCTCTCCGAGTTCGTCGAGGGCTTCGACACCCTGGCCGACCTGCCGCCGGCGGTGAGCGTCTTCGGCTCGGCGCGCAGCCACCCCGACAGCCCCGAGTGCGAGATGGCCGCCGATCTGGGCGCCGCGCTGGCCGAGGCCGGCTACGCGGTGATCACCGGTGGCGGCCCGGGTGTGATGGAGGCGGCCAACCGGGGGGCGACCGAGGCCGGGGGCATGTCGGTCGGGCTCGGCATCGAGCTCCCCTTCGAACAGGGCCTCAACGACTGGGTCGACATCGGCATCGACTTCCGCTACTTCTTCGTCCGCAAGACCATGTTCGTCAAGTACGCCCAGGCCTTCGTCGTGCTGCCCGGCGGCTTCGGCACCCTCGACGAGCTGTTCGAGGCGATCACGCTGGTGCAGACGAAGAAGGTCACCCGGTTCCCGGTGATCCTCATGGGTACGGCGTACTGGTCCGGCCTGCTCGACTGGGTCAAGGGGACATTGCTGGCCAACGGCAAGATCAATGAGGCCGACCTGGAGCTGATCCAGCTCACCGACGATGTGGACGAGGCCGTTCAGATCATCGTGGACGCCGACGCGGCGCTCGCCGAGACCAAGGGACAGCGGTGACGTGGCCGCCATCTGCGTCTTCTGCGCGTCCTCCAGTACCCTCGAGCAGAAGTGGCTCGACCTCGCGACCCGGACCGGTGCGGAGCTCGCCACCCGCGGGCACACGCTCGTCTCGGGCGGTGGCTGTGTCGGCATGATGGGCGCAGTCGCCGACGGGGCCCGCGCCGGCGGCGCCCACACGCTCGGCGTGATCCCGCAGTCGCTGGTCGATCTCGAGGTGGCCGACCTGGCTTCCGACGAGCTGATCGTCACCGACGACATGGGCGACCGCAAGAACATCATGATCGAGCGGTCGGACGCGTTCCTGACGCTACCCGGCGGACTCGGCACCCTCGACGAGTTGTTCGAGGTGTGGACCACCGCCACCCTCGACCTGCACGACAAGCCGATCGTGCTGCTCGACCCGGAGGGTTTCTACGGCGGTCTGCTGGCCTGGCTCGACCAGCTCGCCGATACCGCTTTCGTACGTTCCGAGGCGCTCGAACGGGTGATCGTGGTCAAGTCGATCGGGGCCGCGTTGGACGCCATCGAGGAACGGGTAACTCTGCGCTGAGGCGTCACGGCGAGAGGGTGTCGCGCCGGGTGGGCGTCACCACACCCACCCGGCGCGACCAGGGTCCCCGGCAGGCCCGCCGAGCGATCCGAGAGCGCGCCAGGCGCGCTCTCGCCGGGACACGCCGATGCGCTCGCTCCGGCAGCCCGACGGCGTCGCGCCGGCCGGGGCACGCGCTGCTGGATCGGCTGAGCCGGTTGGATTGTCGAGCCGGTTGGATTGTCGAGCCGGTTGGATTGTGGAGCCGACAATGCTGGACGCCCGCCGACACGTCAAGAGATGTCGATCAGTGATCTGGTGATCGCGTTGCGGAATCCCCGCTCGCGCGCATGGTGCCCGGTCAGGTGACCGTGGAACACTGCGAGCATGCCGCCGCAGAGGGCGACCCTCCTTCAGGTCGCACAGCGGGCCGGTGTGTCCCGCAGCACGGCCTCCTTCGTCCTGGCCGGTCGCCACCTGGACATGAGGATCTCGGAAGACGCCCGGCAGCGGGTGCTCCGGGCGGCCCAGGAGCTGGACTACCGGCCCAATCTCATGGCTCGCAGTCTGCGCACCAAGGTGACCCGCACGATCGCGCTGGTCTCCGACACGCTGGCCGCCGATCCGTACGCGGGCCGGGCGATCAACGGCAGCCTGGCCGCCGCCGTGGCCCAGGACCACCTGCTCTTCATCGGCGAGAGCGAGGGTGACCCGGTCGTCGAGCAGAAACTGATCGGCGACTTCCTGGACCGGCAGGTCGACGCGTTCATCTACGCCAGCATGTTCACCCGTCAGGTCCGGGTCCCCAAGCAGCTCAAGGGGCATCCGGTGGTGCTTCTCAACTGCCTCACCCGCGGCGTACGGCCGACCCACCACCAGATCGTCCCGGACGAGCTGGCGGCGGGCTGGAGCGCCGCGTCCACCCTGCTCGAGGCCGGGCACCGGGCCGGGATCTACCTGGTCGGCCGCCCTGACGAGCACGTCTTCGCGGGGCGTGAGCGGCTGGCCGGCATCCGCGAGGGGCTGAACGCGGCGGACGCGCGGCTGGCGGGCACGGTCGAGTGCGACTGGTGGCCCGATTCGGCGTACGAGGCGGTCAGCCGGGCCCTGGCCGAGGGGTGGTCACCGGCGGCGCTGATCTGCCTGAACGACCGGGTCGCGCTCGGCACCTACCAGGCGCTACGTGCGGCGGGGCGGGCGATCCCGGAGGACGTGTCGGTGATCTCGTTCGACGACTCCGAGATGGCGGCCTGGCTGCGGCCGCAGCTCACCAGCATCTCGTTGCCGCACTACCAGCTCGGCTGGCAGGCGGTCGAGAAGCTGCTCGGCCCGCCGACCGACCCGGCGGTGCTGCGTGTGCCGATGCCCGTCCGTCGCCGCGCCTCGGTGACGAAACCGGCCGTTCGTTAAGCGTCGTACCCTCGTGGTTTCCTAGATGTCGTGACCACGCCGGCCTCCTCCTCCGCCGCGGTGCGCCGCCCGGCGTACCGTCTGGTCCGGCGTCCGCCGACGGCGCGGCCCGCTTTGGTCGAGGATCCCCTCCAAACATATGTGGCGTCGCACGTCGACGGTCCGCTCCTCGTGGTCGGCGGTCCCGGCACGGGCAAGACCAGCACGCTGGTCGAGTCGGTGGCCGCGCGCATCGCCGAGGGCGTCGACCCGGAACGCATCCTGGTCCTGACCTTCGGCCGGCGGGGGGCGGCGGCGCTGCGTGACCGCATCGAGGCGCGCATCGCGGGCGACCCGGGCCGCATCGTGCACGAGCCGCTGGTGCGCACCTTCCACGCGTACGCGTTCGGTCTGCTCCGCCGCGCGGCCGCCGAGCGCGGCGAGCCGTCCCCGCGCTTGCTCACCGGCCCCGAGCAAGACCTGATCATCCGTGAGCTCCTCGAAGTCTCGGGCGCGACCGACGAGCCCGACCCGATCGGCTGGCCCGTCGCGCTGCGCGCCGCGCTGCCCACCCGGGCCTTCGCCCAGCAGCTCCGCGACCTGATGCAGCGGGCCGCCGAGCGCGGGGTCGGCCCGGTCGAGCTGGCCCGCCTCGGCGAACGGCTGGGCCGCGACGACTGGCCGGCCGCCGCCCGGTTCCTCCGCGAATACGTTGCCGTGCTGGCCCTGCGCGACGTGACCACCCGCGGCTCGGCGGCCTACGACCCGGCTGAGCTGGTGCGCGCGGCCACCGGTCTGCTGTCCGACACGCCCGACCTGCTCGACGCCGAGCGGCGCCGGCTGGCCTATGTCTATGTGGACGAGCTGGCCGACACCGACCCGGCCCAGGTCGAGCTGCTCTCCCTGGTCGCCGGTCGTGGCAAGCCCCTGGTCGCGTTCGGCGACCCCGACTCCTCGATCTACGGTTTCCGCGGCGCCGACCCCGGCGCGGTGAGCGGCTTCCCGTCCCATTTCCGCACGGCCTCGGGCGCCCTCGCCGAAACCCTGATTCTCCACACCAACTACCGCGCGTCGTCCCCGCTGCTCTCCGCCACCGCCCGCGTGGCACGCCGCATGCGTGGTCCGATCACGCACCGCCCGATGCACCCACCCCTGCCTTTCATCGGCCCGCAACGCCCACCGGCCGACGACCAGCCACCGTCATCCACCAGCCCGTCCACCAGCCCGTCCACCAGCCCGTCCACCAGCCCGTCCACCAGCCCGTCCACCAGCCCGTCCACCAGCTCGTCCGCCGGTGTGCCGACGGCCGAGGCGGTGGTGCGGATCTTCCGGGCCGCGACGGCCGAGGCCGCCTATCTGGCGCATGCCCTGCGCGAGGCCCACCTGCTGCAGGGGATCCCCTGGTCACGGATGGCGGTCCTGCTGCGCAGCACGTCGCTGCAATTGCCCTCGTTGCAGCGGGCGCTCGCGGCCGCCGGCGTGCCGACGGTGACTCACGCCGAGGACCTGCCACTCCACCGGCAACCGGCCGTGGCGCCGTTCTTGCTGCTCCTGCGGTGTGCGCTCGACCCCGCGGCGCTCAACGAGGAGACGGCAGTCGCCCTGTTGCATTCGTCGCTGGGTGGGGCCGACCCGCTCGCCGAGCGGCGGCTGCGCCAGGGACTGCGGGCGCTCGCACTCGCGGCGGGCGACCGGCGGCCGTCGGGGGAGTTGCTGGTCGACGCGGTTCGCGATCCGGCCGGGCTCGACCTGGTCGAGCGGCGCTGGGCGATTCCCGCGCAAAGCGTCGCCCGGCTGCTGTCCACCGCCCGTGCGGCGGCCGCCGCGCCCGGCGCCACCGCCGAGGAGGTGCTCTGGACGATCTGGCGGGCCAGCGGCCTGGCCGACCGGTGGTATGCGATGAGCACCCGCTCCGGCCCCGCGCCCGACAACACCGACGTGGGCCGGGCCCGGCAGTGGCGGGCCGAGGCGGCCGACCGCGACCTTGACTCGATGGTGGTGCTCTTCGACGCGGCGGCCCGCTTCGTCGACCGGCTGCCCGGCGCGCGCGTCGAGGTCTTCCTCGACCACGTGCTGGGCCAAGACCTGCCGGCCGACTCGATCGCGCCCAGCGCCGACCGGGGTGAATCGGTCCGACTGCTCACCGCGCACGCCGCCAAGGGACTCGAGTGGGACGTCGTCGTGCTGGCCGGCGTGCAGGAGGGCATCTGGCCCGACCTGCGTCTTCGTGGCAGCCTGCTCGGCTCCGAGCGGCTGGTCGACGTGCTCGCCGGCCGGGCGGCGTCGGGGCCGGCCGCCGTGGTCGGTGAGACGTCCGCGCTGCTCGACGAGGAGCGCCGGCTGTTCTATGTGGCCGCCACCCGCGCCCGCCACAAACTCATCGTCACCGCGATCGCCTCGGCGGGCGTCGGCGGCTCCGAGGGCGAGGAACAGCCGAGCCGCTTCCTCACCGAGCTCGGCATCGCCGACAGCGACCCCGGCACCCCGCCCCCGCCCGTCGACCCGCCCGACCCCGGCCCCCGGAAGACCGGTCCACCGAAGCCCCCGCTTCCCCAGGGAGCGCCGGGCTCGGGTCCGGGCGACGAGGAGTGGCCGACCGAGGAGCCGCCCGACGACGGCCCCGACGGCCCCGACGGCCCCGACGGCCCCGACGAGGCGGGCCCGGTCGAGCAGCCGGGCGAGCTCCCGGTGGGCCGGCCACCCCGGGCTCTCACCCTGGGGGCGCTCGTCGCGGAGCTGCGTACGGTCGCGGTCGGGAGTGACCAGACGCCCGGCCGGCGGCGGGCCGCGGCCACCGAGCTCGCCCGCCTGGCCGCCGCCGGAGTGCCCGGTGCCCACCCGGACGAGTGGTGGGGGCTGCGCCCGCTCTCCGACGACCGGCCGCTGGTCGACGAGGGAGAGCCCGTCAAGGTCACCCCGTCCTCGATGGAGAGTGCACTCCGCTGCAGCCTGCGCTGGCTGCTCGAACGCCACGGCGGCGCCGCACCGGCCGGGCCCGCCCAGGGCGTCGGCAACCTCGTGCACGCCGCCGCCATGCTCGCCGAGGACGCCAACGCCGACCGCGAGAAGCTGGTCGAATATGTCAGCGCCCGGTTCGACGCGATCGAGCTGGCCGCCCGCTGGCTCGCCGGGCCCGAGCAGGAGCGCGCCCAGGGCATGGTCGACAAGCTGCTGCGCTGGCTCGCCGCCAATCCGCGGCGGCTGCTCGCCATCGAGCACGAGTTCACCGTCCGGCTCGAGGACGAGAAGCGGCCGATCCAGCTCACCGGCCGGGTCGACCGGCTCGAGATCGACGACGCGGGGCGCCTGGTCGTCATCGACCTCAAGACCGGCAAGACCACCACGGTCGCCGCGGCCGACCTCGAGGAGCACGCCCAGCTCGCCGGCTACCAGACGGCCGTGCACGCTGGCGCCTTCGCCGACTACGGCGACGAGAGCGGGGGCGCCGCGCTCGTACAGCTCGGCCCGGGCAAGGACGCGCGCGAGCAGATGCAGCTCCCGCTGGCCGACGCCACCGACCCGCAGTGGGCGCACGCGATGGTCCGCCGCACCGCCGAGACCATGGCTGCCGCCACCTTCTCGGCCGTGGCCAACAGTCGTTGCCGGATGTGCCCGGTGCGCACCAGTTGCCCGGTCTCGGGCAAGGGACGCCAAGTCGTAGAGCAGGGCCAGTGACCCAACCGAGCCTCTTCGCCGACGAACCGGCGGCGCCGCGCCGCCGTGCCGATTCGGGGCCGCGCTACACCCCGGAGGAGCTGGCCCGGCTCCTGCGGCTGCCCCGGCCCACCGCCGAGCAGTCCGAGATCATCTCGGCGCCGGTCGAGCCGCTGCTGGTCGTCGCGGGCGCCGGGTCGGGCAAGACCGAGACGATGGCGTCCCGGGTCGTCTGGCTGGTCGCCAACAGTTACGCCCACCCCGACGAGATCCTCGGTCTCACCTTCACCCGTAAGGCCGCCGGTGAGCTCGCGCACCGCGTCCGCACCCGGCTGGGCCAGCTCGTGCGCCGGCTCGGACGCGACGATGCCCTCGCCGGCGACGCCACGATCTCGACCTACCATTCGTACGCCGCCCGGGTCGTCACCGAGCACGGCCTGCGCGCCGGATTCGAGCCGTCGGCGCGGCTGCTCACCGAGGCGGCCCGCTGGCAGATCGTCGACTCGTTGGTCCGCTCGTACACCGGCGAGATGACCGGGGTGAATCGCGCGCCCGGCACGGTCACCGACGACGTGCTCGCGCTCTCCGGGGAACTCGCCGAGCACCTGATCTCCCCGGACGACCTGGCAGCCTGGACCGGCCGCTTCTTCGCCGAAGTGCAGGAGCTGCCCGGCAAGGTTTACAAGGACGTCGTCGACGTGCTCGCCCGGCAGCGCCTGCGACTCACCCTGCTTCCCCTGGTGCGCCTCTACAACCAGCGCAAACTCGACTTGGAGGCGATGGACTTCGGCGACCAGATGGCCCGCGCCGCGCTGGTCGCCCGCGACCATCCCGAGGTCGGCGAGATCGAGCGGGGCCGCTTCAAGATCGTGCTGCTGGACGAGTACCAGGACACCAGCCACGCCCAGGTGGTCATGCTCAACGCGCTCTTCGGCGGCGGGCACCCGGTCACCGCGGTCGGCGACCCCTGCCAGTCGATCTACGGCTGGCGCGGCGCCTCGGCCGGCACGCTCGACCGGTTCCCCGACGAGTTCATCCGGCCCGGCGGTGACCCGGCCCGGGTGGGCAGCCTGACCCGCAGCTGGCGCAACCGTCCCGAGATCCTG
>Ga0247737_1001192_pt1 | contig 11163 bp, 9 predicted proteins | sample UWRJL028104C2_FD_180937 | JGI IMG/M metagenome (GOLD analysis project Ga0247737, IMG submission 180937) | Plant litter microbial communities from Arlington Agricultural Research Station in Wisconsin, United States - UWRJ-L028-104C-2 | ecosystem: Environmental > Terrestrial > Plant litter >...
TGGGCCAGTGACGCCAGCACTAGAAAGAGCAGCCTTGAGCTGAGTCAATTGGGATCCCTTGGGCATCGTCTGTAGAGCAAGAATTTTTTGTGACAGATAATTTGTGATCTATATGATGGAGGGTCGGTGTCACGCCTCTGCGTCGTTTTTGTTTCCGCTCAGGGTCCTCCGCATCAGTTGCGTCGCTCAGAAGACCAAGAATCTGGTCGTTGGACTGCAGTACAGCGTCCACAAAGCTCAGAAAAAGATTTAGAGGAATTGGCAGCAAGAATTTACGAGATCCGAACGGCACGTGAGCGCCTCCAACGTTGCAGGAGTACCTCGTTCAACGTAATTGTTGACCTTTGACCACCTCCACCAACGACTATCTACATGGATTCCCCACCACATTCACCTATTAACATCGTACCCTTTCCGACGCGCTCTATCCACGCCAGATCGCCGAATTTGTCCATGGTTTCCACAAGAACGACGGCCCTTGACGTCTGTTTCTCAGTGTATGGCGAAACCTCCGCATCGGCGGAAGCGGTAGAGCACCATTATGAACCTAATGCCAGTAAGTATCTAAATTCTCTATATTCGTGCCGATCCTGACGTCGTGCAAGTGTAAGCGCAAACTTCTCTTCTCTATTCAAAGGTTGGCCTGACACGTCTTTATAAGTTATGAGAACCCGTTTATCACAGCGACTTCACGCACTGTCATTGGAGATATACACAGACTATCTCGTCAGCTGAGCGCCGTAGATGTGCCTAGACCTCTGGCAATGCTTTGCACGCTCTTTCACCTTCGACCGCCAAACGCCGGCCAATCGAGCGATCCGCTTTTTCAAGGGATGCGCGTATGGACAGACGTCCTCGATATTTGTGAGAATGACTCCTTTGGTATGTTTCATGAAATTTCCCATATCAAAGCCGATACTTATGGTATTCTAGATGGTCATCACAAAGTTATCGTCGAGCATACCCTCAACATCCTGCTGCTCCCTGGCATTCACTGTGAAGGCACCATCTCGCATAGAGCCAACGCTTCAACCGACTCACTCATTAATATCCACGGCTCCCCCATCATACCCCCTCTATCGAACAAACATCCGTTCATATCCCCATCCTTGCCTATTCCCGGAACCTCATTATCGGTACCTTCGCCACTCCACTCTAAGCTGCGGATAGTTACCCGCCTTTCTTTCAACGAGCAAGGCCTTGTTACCCACCACCGAGACATCTGGGACGTAAAAGACGTCATGGGTCTAGTACCCGGGGTGTCTTTGGCACAATGGGTCGGTACAAGATTAACAGCGGTGGGACTGTCATATATCTCAAGATTCCTGCCGACCAGCAAACACGAACGCAGCTCGGAAGGCTCCGCAGCTCATTCTTTAGAAGGTGTGGATCTGGAGCATGGTCACTGACTGTGCCTGGCCTTATCGACTCTCCAATCGACGACCTCGGAGAACATGGCGTCTGTGCGGAGGTTCGGTACGTTGAATTCGACAATGCGGCCATTTAAGGTTGACTCGATATGTGGTGCACGATTGTGAAAGGGTCCTGGACTTTCAAACCGTCGGCACAACCCCGGTCCATAGTCATCGTATGACCTTTGCGGCCACCTTAGCCCTTAGGGAATACAGAACGCCGGACGGAAAAAGACCAAAGTCTTACACTTATTGAGTCGTTCGACGTGCGTACCGCATGGCGTACTCGCCTTGGATTCACAGGAATGTCCTCATTTGCTACGATCGAATTCATTTTGACCCGCGTGGACTTCGCTCCAGTATACAAGTAACACTCTCCGACTATAATCACATTTTAATTCAAAGAAGCTTCGAGGATGGTTATGACTGCAGTGCGAAAGAAGGTTGGCCAGTCAGCGGGACTGACTTGGGTGAGATCAGTGACGCGTTCAGCCGAGCCTTATGCATCTCTGGCTATAATTAACTTTATCTTAACCCTAGTACAGCCTGAAAGTATTGTGTTGGAAGTTAACGAGCCAAAATCCCGAAACGTTCAGCAAACACAGCCTGGCTGTTTCTCCGCGTTTTGCAGCTTATCTTTGTCGAACCATGTCATAAACCTGGTAAGGATCATCGCAAATATCTCCGTACCTACAACAGGAACTTCGGCGCTAGAGTGCAGTTGCCGGGTGCTCACCTACGGCCCAGGAAATAGAAGATCTCGGAGACTCTGGTTGCTTCAGCAGGCCCTGACTCACGAACATGGTCATTCTGTTCAGCTGACTGAATTATGTGCTCCCACCGGGAAATACTTTTGTATCGCTGCTCATGACGGGGTCGGTTCCTGAAACAATTAATCTACGACGATCCTCCTTGATATCAAGCTCTGGATTTCGGCCGCCATGGTGGAGTCATTCTATGATTCCGACCACAATATCCTTTTTTTTTCGAACAGGATACAAGTCGTCGATCTAACAAGGTCGTCAGTTGCTCTTATCCTCCATTTAACACGCCCACTTAAAGATTCCTCGCGTTTGTAATTCGCAGGTTCGATAAATCTAACAAAGGACTCGGTTGTGAATAATTCTGGGAGTTTTTCCATGGCCTCTAGGTAATGCAATCCACTCGACCGTGGTCCGGTGCAATTGACTAAAACTCTGCCTCACCAGGGTTGTTGGTCGATAATGTCAGATCCTCATCCCTGGATGATATGAATGCCTCGATCTTCTTCAGTTAATGTGGTCGAGCTTCTTTCAATCCATTCATGAAAGTTCTTACCTTGCAAATCCAACCGAAATACCATCATAACCTCCGAGCGAAGTCTCTGCAGCTGCGATTCTCAATTATCAGAAACTTTCCATCCCGAGAGCGGGCACTAAGTATGGTTGAAAGAATCCAAGTAGGCTGCTTCTCCAAGGTTTCTCCATCAATGCATCAGCGCCGACACTTATAATAGTAGCGCGATGACCATCCTCTTTCGCTCGTATCTCTAACTAGTCCTTCGATCGCGTTACAGGTGGGTCAGACCGTTCACGAATGCGGCTCTGGTCCGAAATCCACGCTGCTTCACATAGCAGTAGGAGAACAGACGGTTATTGCCCGTGGTCGAGGCCCAACCAAGTTCTACGATCCTCACGGCCGTGGAATAGCAGAAGGTTGGTTTCACTAGGGGTCTACTTCTAAAACCATCCATATAATTGAGCGCTGGCCGAAGCAGAGCCAAGTTCCTCATCCGGTGGTAAGATTAACTTCCCTCTCCTCCAACGGATCCCCTGGACACCCCTTCTTTGCCGAGCGCTCGCCTCGAACGTCATGAAGGTCAGTACGTCCTTCTTACTTCTCCCGAGTGGTTCGGCTTTCGTTTCAAGGATAGCACCTAATCTTAGGACTTAATCGTAGGTGAGTTGGTGTCTCCGGTGGACATGCTGAAGCGCTGCGGTAGTGAAGAATTTGGCCAAAGAGAATATCTTGGCCCAAGAGTCCAATTTTATCCACCCAAGCATGTACCCACTGTCAAAGGGAAAAGAAGTGGGCCGAATTTGGAACATACTCAAACACATACTTAGGCCCCTTCATTTTCATTCACGGCTTCTTTACCCCTGATCGAGGCGCGAAAGGCACCCGACACAGCGCCGACCAGATGATATTTGACTTCCAACGATGGCTTGGATGGTTACTTTTGGAAAACTCCGCCGAGTTCTATTTCAACACCACTCAGCCCGCCAGGTCACAAGTCTGTCCGGATATAGATCTTTCTCATCCAGCTTACCTTGAACCCCGACGGTTAAACCGATGCACGGCTATGTTAACCAAGTACACGTGCAGTGCTGTTCCTCATGGACTTTCAAGCAATAGAAGTCCTGCCTGAAAGGTTCCCAGAGCTCTTTCACTTTTTTCTTTTTTTTTGGCGAAATTGCTTGGAAAGACACAAATTGCGTCGCGACCTAAATATCTGGGCATTATGATTGTAGCACATAGTCTCGGGTCCACCTCGTGGATGCAATTATAGTAAACGAGTACGAGAGGTGTACAAATGCGCTCAGCGCTTCTGAAATAACTCCCCAAGAACGAATAGCTGCAAATCGAGATACCTGGGCCATGGGCCACCTATGGTAATCCCGAGACTTTTCGGTTAGAGGTAGTCATCAGCAATCGGTGGATGAGAGTGGGCGTAATAATTCAGCCAGATGCTCAGCGCATCAGTTTAGAACTACAGAACTTGGAGAAGGGTATTCGCGTCACGCCTACCGGCACCCGTGTCGGATGCGCTGCAAATAGGCGCTCATGGGAAATGCTGTCACCGCTGGTCACAACCTCGGATATTCATGTATGAATGACAAACATTCAATTATTCTGGTTTTCATTCGGATACTCTCGATCTAAATATTAGCTCCGAATAATTGGTATTTAATTAATCAGACATCCGCGTTTATAGTGAAGAGAGCGCAAAAGTTGCGGACGGGAGATCTGACATCACTCTCGATGTTCTTCTAACAGCTGCTTAGCTCTGCAGTCCGCCCGGTGTTATTCCGTCTCAAGGAAGTACCCAGTCTGAGGTGTGCTTGCCCTTGTAATTTATTCTGCAGGTAAACCGACATTATAAAACTTCCGGTCCATGTCTACAAATGGATGTTCTGTACAACAAGCTTCTGATCTTGTCTGTTCTTTGTTTCCAGATGGACGTACCCGCTCCTCCATGCTGCTTGTGGATATGCGCGTCTCGGATCCTTGACTACTCAAAGAATGTGGGAAGTGTGGTAACAATTGAAAACCACCTTTCTATAAAATTTCAAATGTCAAGGATATGACGGAAGGTGCTTTGGACTCTCACGACTTCAAAGTGCTTGAGCAGCCGGCGAAGAAACTTCCGGAGACATGCTAGATAGAATATAGCCCGACTCTATTCCCCCAAAAAAGAGCCACAAGCATGTCCTTGTGGCTTTTTGAGTTGCGGGTCGCACAGAGCGGCGGCAGCCGAAGCTGAGTGGCGTGTGGTGCCACGACTATAAAGGAAAACATACCGCTTTGGGAAATCAAGGGCGATAGTAGGACCCCAGAAGCGCGTCTACTTACTCGCTGTCCACAAATTGTCAACACACGATGCAAAAAAAGACATTAATCGATGCTAAACGCCAAAAAAATCGTCGTTTCTCAAAATTCTATTACATTCTATTCCAATGATAATACTTTCTTAACTGCTACAACGCGAGTTTATTGAGCAGTTGGTTTCGGTACATAAAGCTTGTATAAATCCATTGCAAAACTAAATATAATAAACGGGCTCAGCTCCAAGACAAAGAACTCTCGAATTGATTCCGACCGTCTGTTCCAGACCCGACGTTAAATATAATCTGTAAGTACAAATAGAGACAGTAATACACTAGCAAGTGAGAATCACCCTGACAAGATAGATAGCATAACGCTATCTATCCCAACTGGGAAATTTCAGGAAGGTCATTTCAATTATTTATCGCAGGATACTCGGATAGGTGCAGTCTTACGCCTCGACTTCCCTTCTTCACGCGATGTGCACATCTCGCGATGGCGTAGAAGGAATGTGCATAAAGGGGCCCTCAAGCCACTGCGACTTTATAGAAGGTTAAGAAGAAAGCTGGGTGCGAATCCTGATCCGATTCTCACTGAAGTCCGAGTGAGGCATTAGAAGCCAATGTACAATTAAATCCGATTCCGAATGGAGCGCAGGTGTCCGTGTAGTACCCAATAGGTCATAGGGAGCCACCTTCAATTTTTGATAACCAGGTTGAATGAAAGGGTGAGTACAACTGCAGTCAAAATACACATAGGGCCATCCCTGTCAGCTGGTGAGAGTGGCGCAACCAACACAAGGCTTTCCAAATATGAAGTTTAACCGATATTGCATCCCCACGTCTGCCCACTCGTAAATACAGAATGTCTCATTATCAACTACCCCGACAGCGGCGGTGACAATTAATGCTTCAAATAACTGCTATGTGGTTTTCTGTTGGGGATCTTCTTAGAATGAAAATTTCGGAGGTGAAGAATCTGTGCCTTTTTACCTATTTCGAAACTCAACTGCTTAACTGGCATGACTGACGGTGTTGATGAAACTACTTGTTGGGGGTGGCCACTGGGTATAAGTCTTTGTATCTGAACACTTGCCGTCGTTGGAATTATGTCTTCTTCGGAGGGTATGAGGTACATCTCGTTAGCCGAGACAATGAATAGCTCGCGTCGAAGTAACTCTTCACTGAATAATAAGATTCTGCCCTCAAAAAAAATAGGGTTCTTGCTTCATCTACCGAAATACATGGTTTACAAGTTGTCCCAACTAGACTCTTCTGAAAGGTTACTAGTGCATCTACACGCCAATAAGCTTGGACTTCTGCATTGTTGCCCCATCGAATAAAAGGATCGTGTAAGCCTACGCAGCGTTTGACGCGGAGCCGGATCGGCAAAGTAAGCCATGTCAGGGTGGCACACGCCGCTCTTACATTTCTTGTGCATCCCGTAATCTCAATTTGAAAGCGCTGAAACGGCGTGAAAGCCAATAAACCTTTTGAGAAAATTTTAGGGTATGATCACCCACCGTAGATCCATAGGGCCACGAACCCGCTACCTGGCCCTCCATTCATTTCCAAATTGAAACTCATCTTCTCGAAAGCTGCGCATCACATCACCCGCACTACTCGCTACATCGGAATTGAGCGATTGAGTATGCACTCAGTGCATAAGAATAGCCCGATTTTTTCTCCATGTCGCGGGGTAAAAATTACATTCTGCTTGTCAGAATCGACTGTGCCATAAGCCGGGCGAAGAGGCACTTCACTCCTGACAGACCATGGAACCGAAGGAGTTGACGCCTGTGGCTGCTCTCCTCTTCAAAGCGTGAGAGCCCGAGTCCAGATCCATTCTTTATGCAATGCCTAGGACCCAAAACAGAGTCGACGTGAACGTCCGTCGTTTCTTGGCCTGTCAAAAGTCAAACTTTCATGGGAGTTCCTGTGAGCTCATGAACTGAGCGGTACCTATAGCGTCAGCGACGTACATTACATTACCAAGTCACTTACAGCTGTAATGTCATTGGGACGCCGTATGGAGCCTTGAGCGGTGGCTGGTGGACGTCGATATTCGGGGTTGAGTCAAAACCTCACGCATACTCATGGTCTGTCCCCGACCTCTTCGACCGATCAATGTGGGTTTAGTTAGAGGCCTTGCCGGAGAAAGCATCCTGCGGATTCCATTATTCGGACCAGGAAGAACCATTTGCTGGCCGAACATCTGAAGACAGAAAGGACACTTCGACGGCCCTACACGTAGCCAGGCCCGGTAGGCCGCACAGAAACCTCTTCGTCGGCTGCCATTGGTGAGAGCCCTCGAGGACAGACGGATATAACCGGATACACATTGGGCATGAACCGTGGGCGCCAATTGACATCCACCTTCAGGTTTTAGCCATGGTGGGCGTTTCATACGGTGCTTCACGCTTCCTCGAGGACTCCCAGAGTTGCCAATTCGGATTATGACGTAGTCGTATAGACGCCCGTGACAGGGAAAGTCTTGCGCAGGCCTGGACTGGTTTGTAAACATGCAAACACGAAGCGCAAACGCCGATTTTACTCACCCAGCTTTGTACCACTCATGCTGTGAGCGAACTTCTAAAGCCTACAGAATGTGTACGTGCTAACCTCGAGGGTCTCGGGGTCCTCTGGACGTGGACATGCGCGCCACACAGGTATGTAATGTGGGCACGCTGCACCACTTGTATGTTTTCTGCATATACCTGTAAGTAGTTTAGTGATTCGGGTGCGCTGTTAAAAACGTCCTTCACCAACTAATGACCTGTAAATCTCCAGCCTGGGCGACGTCGGCGAAGTAGCCGAGTTCTACTCGACAATTCCGTCGGTAACTTGTTTAACATGCGAGTCTGGGCCTCACATGTAAGTAATACGCATCGTGAAGTAACGTTTAACGCACATCCCACGATAGGCCGACGTCGGCGAGGGCTCGGTGGAAGTAAGGCTGCAGGTACCTTTATGGGAGAGGAAGAATAAACGAGAAGCAAGGTTTTTGAGCATGGCATAGTCCGAGTCAGCTACTATGCGCATACGTGGACTGAACACCAGAGTATACAATTCAGGCCTTCAAGCTTCAGCCCATCTCCATTTCTTCAAAGGATATTCGAGTAGTTCCCTTTGACAAAACGAGAATGGATCGTCGACAACCCAAATTGCGCAAAGCATATACGGACAAGGCGGCATTCCCTGCACAGACAAACAGCGGATAAACTATCTTGAATGCTCTCAGTGGTCAAAATACAAAAGGGGAGAGAACATGAGGCAAAGGATAAAGATCATGGACAGGGCTCCGCAATTTGAAGGACCTCAGGGCTGCTCACGTTTTTACTGTCGAGAAAATGGTCTCGTGGGAATGTCCCTGAAGCTGCCGAGCGGCGCGCGCTTCCGGAGGATTCACAGGGTCGGAAGTGATGCGCCTTTTGAGCGAACGCAATTTCGATTATCTTCCAAGTCTCCTGCCCACCTGCCATATGCCAAATATTCCGCCGACTTGAAGAAAGCCGGCCACTTCCCACCCCAGATCTCCTGTTGCTTTGGGATATTTCTCGTTTCATGTCCTTCTCGATCAAGAATGGCTCCAGATTCCAGAGTTCAGGTATTCACCAAATGTAAAGGGAAACCAGCGACGTTACTACCCTCTACACATACAATAGAGGCCTTCCTCATCTCCAAGGTTTAGGCTGAGGAAATCCTCTGGGTCTCTAGTCACCTGCATTCTCCGGTTGTGGGGGAGATTGAGGGCCTATTCCCTGCTACTTGCAGATAACAGTCGAAGATGTCGTTTGACAACCTAGTAATTGAAGTGAGGACCCCGGCCCGATCTACTTGAGTAATTCAAGAAGTAGAATGGATCCTGGATCCAATAGCTAAGCTTTGCGTGTTTAGCGGTATCTCTGACATGAAATGGCGCCGCCGCCGTAGAGGCGGTGAAGTGCTGAAACACTGAGGACAACGTTAAAGGTACCTCGAGGCTCTCAAGCCCACTTAGGCATGTCACCGTAGATGTGTCATTTATCAAAAGTCCCACCCACCGACAAGGCTCCGTGCTTAATGGATTCAGTTGATAGACCAGTGAGACTACATATAGCACATACGTGTACCATATGTACCCATGTATTTGTGGCGTTAAGCCGTCGCCTGAGTGGACTTCTACAGTAGAACTTGCATAGAGTAGAGCGAGGTACATGCGCTCAGACGGCGTAGATGTCAGCTGTCTTGTCAAGTTTTACCTCAGAAATATGTATACTTCCATACGAAAGATCGCGACAGAGGCGCAGCTCTGCACCTCGAGCTCATAGCCTAACCCGAGGGAGTCGATCCTAGGCTGTTATCGCATTTAAACCTGGCAGACCCACAACTCGGACGGCAAGCCATGAGAGGCACATGGAGCACGCCTTCCGCCAAGTAGAAGCTCAACTGGAGCTCTACTATCTGCAGCCGGAATAAGCGAACATTAGTTCCAACTTGGACTTTATCGCGCCGAGCCCAAATGCCCAGTGCGGCCAACTCCTGGACCCGTTATCTAGGCGAATTTTCGTATGCCAACGAGGTGGACGTTGCAGGTACCCTCAGTTGGTTCCCGGAAGAACTACACAGCAGTGGCAGACCAGACTCAGTAACGTGTAACAGTCCGCACTCATAAATGATGTGTAATAAGCGGGGGGACAGCTGCAACTTTGAGCTTGATGAAATCGACGAAGGTGCAAGGAGTAACTTTAGGCGCCGGCGTTTCATCTGAATACAGTATCCGTCATTTGATTGCGATGACAGCCAGCGTACATATTATCCTTAGGACCTTTAGGACCTATAAGAGCTCGGCAGACGGTCTCGATATTTGAAGACGATCTACGAAAGGGAAGTCATAACTATCGCCTATGATAGTTTTGAAGGTCTAATGCTTAGGCGCCGGCTTTGTTTCATCTACACATGTCCGATGGGTCACCCGGTCGGTCACTGGAGTCCGATAGTAGTTCGATATCACCACTTCTAGTACAAGCGCTACGTGGTATTCTATGTGATAAGTACTTGCGCACTATGGCCCATCCCCTTTAAAATCGGAAAGCGACCCGATTCTCTGTGGTGCACTTTCAATTCAAATACCGACATTTCACGCTTCTTCTTCTTCTATTCCTCGTCAGAGTGGTGCACAGACTGGTGACCGGTGACCTCTTCCAAATAATCCCTCCGTTAAACGTTTCATAATATAACCCGGGTATCCGGCCCCCCTCTCATTGCTCGAATAGGGGAGACAAGAGGAGAAGGTTTCTCGCCAAGCGACTCGCCCAAGCGTTTCTCCTGAAAGTCCAATAAAATATTGGTCTTCTGATATCCCGCAGCCGGCTGCCCATGGCCAATCATGAACTCCGAATCCGTGAATCTGAATGGATCTGCCACCCCCATATCCGGGGAGCCCTGTCCTGTGTAGGCATCCCTGTTTGCTGGTATGGTGAGATGTTTATTTTACAGTTCAACGTCAACTCTCTTTCTCTCGCTCAGGTTCAAGCTTCTTTGTCGTATACAACGTCCAGATCAGTAGAATCGGGTGAGGTAACTTTACGGACATTTACGTTGATAAACTGCGGTTGAATTACTTATGCGGTCATTGGTCTAGAATCGTCATTACTCACCAGTGGCATAAAATTGTCAGACTTGGATAGAATACTTCATACTTGCTTGCAGATAAGGAAGTGTTTCATGGCACCTGGGTCAGTCGCATAAAATTGTCAGACTTGGATAGAATACTTCATACTTGCTTGCAGATAAGGAAGTGTTTCATGGCACCTGGGTCAGTCCGATAAGATATGAAATACATGTGTCTTCTTCAATTCAGATCCGGCATGACTGGGCTCGAGGAAACAAACGTCTACGGATGTATTCAACATATGTATTCATAGAATTCGAAGCCGCGGTGAGGTGTGTGGGTATGCCTTGTGCCTTATGCTTTAAGTGGTAAGCTGTAGTACTAGCCTAGCCTGGAGCTTGAAGGGCCTGCTCAACAAAAGAGAACGGCGGAGAACGATTTAAATTTTCGAAGAGAGAACAAGGAAGTGAAAGAAATGCCAATGTGGGCGAAGAGTGGGCTCTCGGGAGGATTTGGCGAATGTGACGGTGTGTCTTTGAAAGGGGAGTGAGGGGCAACAAAGGCGGCACTGACG
>Ga0247737_1001193_pt1 | contig 11157 bp, 17 predicted proteins | sample UWRJL028104C2_FD_180937 | JGI IMG/M metagenome (GOLD analysis project Ga0247737, IMG submission 180937) | Plant litter microbial communities from Arlington Agricultural Research Station in Wisconsin, United States - UWRJ-L028-104C-2 | ecosystem: Environmental > Terrestrial > Plant litter >...
CGCGGATATGTAAGCCCTCTGGAAGCTGAATCAAATAGTTACATAGAGAATCAGTATAAATTGTGGTCTAGAAAATGTAGAGCTACAACTAATGGTATCAAAGAGAACGCAAAATACTCGCTAATTGAGAAGAATACAATAATCAATACATCAACCTCGGGAATCGAACGTACACTTTCTCTGTTTATTGATCAATCCAAAAGTCATCATCAAATTCTGTCCCCACCAGCTCCTCCCAGTATCCCTCAGGTCCTGCAGGGGGATATAGAGATAGACGAACTCCTCCGTCACCAGAGTTCTCCTGACATTCTTCTCTATCCATTGAAATTGAGCCAGTTAACTCTAACCTGTCAATGCTTTCTTCTGTGGTTGCTAATGAGCCATACTGTCTCGGTAGTATCGGTGACTCTAGATGAAATGTGTCGCCTTCCTGGCCGGTTCCTTCGCCGGTTCCTACTCTAGGACCAATATATGGAAGCGGCTTGTTATAGTGACAAGCCGACGGCGATTTCACTATACGAAGCGGCACGACGGTACAATCGCTGGGTGCACGACTTGAGTGTAGAACATGCATGCTTGCTGTGAGGTCGGACATTTGGTCACATCTTCCAGTTTTGGAAGAGAATAGACCTGCGGGGTAGAGATCAGGTTCGTGCGTGATATGGGCTTCTTTGGGAGTCCTGAGGAGCTGCTTTTTGTATAGGGGTCGGAAGGCATCTTTGCTGCTTGGGGAAAGTTGTCCACTGGTATGTGCAATGTCCTTGTGAGATGTTTCTGATGACCCACATGCAAATAACCGATCTATATGAAATCTTGGACTTTCTATTTTGTTTTTAAAGGCTGGAAGTAAGACAGGTCGTGAAGCGGAGGCCACATTCCCCTCCACGTTACCAGGGCAGTGAAATGATCTTGAGGCTGTCGGATCTCTTCTTTCTTTCATATTCTTGTACACAAGATTGTGGTGCAGCATCCATTGATGCAACTAACGTAGGTTAGCGTTTGCGTAGCCATTGGTATCAAAATTAGTTGGGAGCAACATGCAAACTCCAAAATTTAGGAAGCTGGGCGAGGGTCGCAAAGGTTGAGACGCGAGATGAATGCACGTACTGTTTTGAGTCCAAAGACAATGGTGATAATGAGTGCGAGAGCTCCAATCACACAGCCAAGAACAATTCCTATTCTCGCTGCTTTACTGAGTCCGCGTTCAATATCGCCAGGTCTTAAGTGTGATGATATACTAAGATTTTCTGTAGAGCTCTCTGTGGGAGCAGGATGCCGCAAGGGTGTACTAATACTGGTGAGATCATAAGTATCAGTTCGTGAGCCAGGTCTAAATTCAGCGGACCTGTATCCATCAAGTGGATATGCATATGCCTGAGCACCAGAAGTTGTTGCTATCCATGTTGTTGTACCCAACAAAGTGGTGCTATCGTATGCAGTGATATCGATTGTCTGGCCCATTTTTATATCAGTGTAACAAGTGCCACCTGCAGCTGGTCGATCAAGGGGGGCATCCGAGCGGTTGCCTAGTCCATAACCGCTACTATATGTTAGCAATAATTACATGTTTGAAGACTTGACACCTCACCTGGGACAGCAAGCAATATAGCCGGACGATGCGCTAAATGCTATGGTGTAATTCTCTGGGCATACCAAGGGATCAAAGGTAGAAATAAAGACCCTTCCCTGATCATCTCGGACTATATTATCTATGAATTCCTTGGGATAACAAGATCCAATTGTCGAACTAGGAACCGGGGCCGGAGCATTGAGCCATAACTCATCTTTCAGCATTCCCAGCATTGTCAAATGGTTTTCCGTACAACTGGGTGGAGCAACGAATGTAGTGGTAATTGCAAGTGGGGATGCTGTAAGAAGTGTGCCTGCAGCGACAGATGTCGCTGTAGGAAGAAGTGAAATTATCATTATTATTTTATTTTGTCATATGATTGAATACAAAGACAGATTGAAAAGAAAAGAAGAATGGCAATCAGTATACATTGAGAGAATAGTAGTGAAGATCTTCTAAAGCCTGATAATAGTACTTCTGACCTTTGAAATATGAGTAGTCAGTATGAAACGCTAGCAGAGAAGTAGACGCTCAGACACGAGGCTGCATGCTTTCTATAGTCTGTGAGTAAGTGAGTAGAATCTGCAAGCCTTTCACACGCGTATCGAGTTCTTGGGGAACAAAAAATAAAGGACCCCCAACACTGTGGCTCCCTTCAAGGTCAACCCCAAATTCCTAGGTAGGATCAAACCAGATCAAATAAAATCTTGGAATCGGGGAAAGCCATAGCAGACGGAAAAGGTCACACCAAGACGTGAGTCAGCGGTTTCAAGTGATTGTATTTGGCAAGCTCGGCCAGCGAGGCAGAATGTATGCTGCCTACAAAGCTAAAGCCAATGAAAACTGATCAATTTAGGAGGCATGCATCCATATCTAATATCCGACCTCTTTTTTGGGACGAATATCTCTGGATATATGGCTAAAGTGAGACTGAGAATCCCAAAAGGCAAAAGGATGTATACGAGGTGGTGAAAACCTAATTAGAAATGATATGCAAGTAGCACATGGAAGATCAAGGGGATGCTGAAGCAAGTGTTCGTTACACAGATCCTCATTCAATATAGCCCCCCCCCCCAACTGAAGGGAGGCATATTTACAAGTAAAACCAAAAGTAAAAAGAAGATGTTTCGGATTGGGAGAGAGCCGTGTCAAACATTACTAGCCCTCGCCCAATTACTGTCAACACTTTGCAACAGTGTGTTGCCCATTAGTGGGTAGTATCCGCTACTTACGGACAGTTGCTGGTGGCTAAAACCATGAAGGCAGTGCTCTCGGCGAGCAATCCGCAGTCACCGCAGGGCTATGGCTGCACAACATCAACTTTGGGGTCGATGCAAGAAGCAATGCAAGTAACGATGCAAAAAACGATGCAAGAAGTGACGCAGAAAGCGACCCTTTTGAATGGAATCCATAATGCAAGGATGGAGGAATTGAAGGACTCGAAGGATGATCAGAAAGCACCAAAGCCAATAACATCTCAGTCTTGACAAGCGCCGTGGTCAATCAATGTTTTCAGATCATCATCAGCTAATCCTTCTGGAGTATCGCAATAAGGTAAGGCGGAGAGACCTGGATGTGTGAAAACTCTATGATATAGTGCTGTGATGGATGTGGTAAGTCGTTGGTGCCAAGACTTTGTGGAAATACGCGAAGATTACGGTATAGACCTCGGTATGCCAACCATTATATAGACTCAGGGGAATCTCCTATGCGTGACTACTAACTAAGTCAAAGCTGTAGTAGATGTTCTATAAAATTAGGGAATCATGTGAGCCTCGAAGTTACTGTAGCTCTTGAAAACATAGCTTTACATATCCGGCATTTCAGACCCTGATGTTGCCAAGTTTCGGCGACATCTTGCACGAGACTACGTGATGAAACTCACCGAGGTACAAGAACACTACCGCCGGATATCACAAGGCTGATGACACCCCCGCATAGAATAGACAACAGACCCTCATTAACTGAATCTTATGAACTGACTCCTGTTGTAGCTAATCAAATATCGAATCGAATCAGCATTTTTTTAAAAACTTGTATCTGTCTCTCTTTCTCTCACTTTATTTCTCTGTCAAGATACCCAATTGCTCTATTTAGAACTTCAAAATATAATGTCCGCTGTACCTATACCATTCTCTGAGCCACCATGGCTTATGGGACTTCCATCAGCCTATTATAATGAATCGCATAAGAAATGGCAAAAGACCTGTCGGGCGCTCGTCGACGAATTGCTCATGCGAGAAGGAGGGGAGTGGGAGAAAGCCGGTGACGTCCCATGTAAGATGCCCACCTACATATAATAACAAATCAGAAACGACAATTTAGCTAAACATAAAATCTTAGCGGATCTCTATCAGAGGTTTGTAGACGCCAACTTTCTGATTCCCAATCTCTCCGCCCCATTACCAATCAAATGGCTTCACAAACTCGGTATCTACGAACTCCCCGGTGGACTAAAGGTTGAGGATTTTGATTACCTACACACCCTCATCTACGTTGATGAAATGGCTCGCACGGGGTCCCTAGGACCTTCGGGAGCCGTGACGACAGGAATTGCGTTTGGTCTACCACCTATCTTGAAATTTGGAAACCAAGATCTTCAGGAGAGATTCGTGCCTGATCTGATGACCGGACGAAAACGTATCTGTATTGCGATTACGGAACCTGAAGCTGGCAGTGACGTCTCAAATATTGTCACGACGGCAAAGAGAAGTGATTGTGGGAAGTATTTCATTGTGAATGGAACCAAGAAATGGTATGTTTCACTGTTACTCTGATTTTCAAACCTTCCAAATGGGACTTTGGCTCGTGAACGTAGAACTGACAGAAGCAGGATTACCAATGGTCTCTGGAGTGACTACGCTTCCATGGCCGTCCGAACAGGCGGCCCAGGTCCTTCAGGTCTCAGCATGCTCGTTGTGCCCCTTCTCAACACCGAAGGTGTATCTATGCGCCGTATCAAAGTTGGCGGCCAAACCGCCGCCGGGACAACTTTCATCGAGCTCGACGACGTCAAGGTGCCCGTGTCCAACCTCATCGGCGTCGAAGGCCATGGCATGAAATACGTCATGCAAAACTTCAACCACGAACGCCTCACCATCTCCATCTCCGTGAACCGCATCTCTCGCGTTGCCATTTCCGCGGCGTTCGAATACTGTCTGAAGCGCGAGGCGTTCGGCAAAACCCTCATGGAGCAGCCTGTCGTGCGCCACCGTCTCGCGAAGTGCGGAGCAGATCTCGAGGCCCATTGGGCGTGGATAGAGCAGTTCACTTACTGCATGACGAAGCTGAGCGAAGAGGAAGCAAACAAGGAACTCGGCGGGTTGACGGCATTAGCAAAGGCACAGGCGGGAAGGGTTGTGGAGATATGTGCTTCCACAGCGGTGCTGCTGTTTGGAGGAAATGGATATACGAGAAGCGGGATGGGCGAGATCGCAGAGAGTAAGTCCTTTGAACCCTCCCGTCGAACCCCGTGGAATGCATTAAACACGTAAAAGTCCTCTTACACCTAGATGAAGTTGTAATGTGTGGCCCAAGAGATGAAAGACTGACAGCATAAAATTAGGAATCTACCGTGAAGTCCCAGGCGCACGCATCCCCGGTGGAAGCGAAGACGTGATGCTCGATCTGGCAATCCGGCAGCTGGTCAAGAACTTCCAACGCAAGACCAAAGAGCTAGAGGCCGAGATGGAGCGGCCCGGTGGGTCATCGAAGCTTTGATTTGGTACTATGTGTGTACAATAAGGATATGGCAATCTGGACACAAGGTTTGTTACAAAAGTAGACAGTGGCTTGTGGGGAGTAATTGAAATATCTTGATACTATGTATTTGTGCCACTTTGCTAGACTTGTGATATGGCTACCACCACATAAGTGAGAAGTCAAGAGGCGCAGAAGTATTCTAGACCAATACTCGGATGCGGGCTTTTAGATTGTAGGGAATGGTACAAGAGCCAGTGTGTAGAATCTTACAATTTTTGGTGTCACAAAAGGTTGGACGTTCGAAAAGAGAAACTCTATCATTAAGTACGCGGAAGACGAGAAAGGGACCTTTAAGATGAACTTGGGAATATTTTAATTTTTATCGTTGTAGTTACCCCAACTATTTATTTATTAGCAGTTTTTGGTAACTCTCCAAACTGCCAATCCACGTCTCCCAACCACTCTCTTGAGTGTCGGCCAAACCCCATCATCACCAAAATCCAGATCATCGAGGTTTAGATGTCTTCTATATCTCCAAACCTCGTTGAATTGCAGACCTGATGTTGTTTTGCCTACGTAATCATCAAGGAATGATGCTGAAAGAGGTGCAACTAAGTATGTGCCCTCTTTCGCCGTAGTTATGTTTTCCCCAGATTTATAACATGTGGCTAAATCACCGAGCTCTTTGATTATGGACGGTCCAGGCTTACTCATTGCATCATGAGTAGTTAGAACTGCATTCTTGCCATTGAGCAGCCAAACTGGCGGACTATAAGTTTTCCACCAGATGGCGTTGGTAGCGTCAGCTTGGTGACTGAGGAAGAGCTGGGTAGGGACCACGCCTCCCTGGTGATACACTCCCATCAGCAAGCCAAAAAACACATTGAATACAATCCAGATAGCTACCCAAATACGCAGGTGAGTTTTGTTTTTCGGAAGCTTAACAGAAGAGAGCATCAGAGGAATGGTTGGGAGAAGGAAGCGCGCTTCTTGATGCTGGAAGATGGAGAGCACGAAAACGCCGGATATTGCAGAGTACAGACGAAGGGACAGGTGTGGCTGCGTGAAGAGGAGGATGAAGGCCGGGCCGAGGAGCTGTGGGAGATTGCACGCGGCGTGCTGGTAATATGGGTGAATGCCATGCTTTGCGAGATTGCTGGATGCTAGGTTGTAGGTGAGATTGTTGAGGGGTGTGATCACCGGGTTGTTAATTAGAGATGCCCAAGTAACGGAGCTTTGTGTGTAGAATTTCGTGTCTAGGTAGATTGCAATGAAAGTTGCAACAAAAGCAGATGCAATCATGGCAATTAAGGAAATGGGCCTATTCAAGATTAGTCAATTTCTTCAACTAGACATGGTTACCTACTTCTTGATGAGATGGGGTATTAGACGAAGACCGGGTATTATTAAAAATGCTGGAAACGTAATGCGATTAAATACTCCGAAAACTACGACCAGCGCAAGTATGGAAGAGGTCAAAACGGAAGAGCGCTTTTGCTACATGATGTTAGCCTCTCTCGACTAGTAACGGAACTGGTAATACCTTTGTCTCTACAATCCTCTGAATAAGAACCAAACTCCATGCCACGGCCAGCGTTTCTATGGAATTGGAAAATGTGTGTGTCTGATACGTCCATGTCACATAGGAAGATGCAACAAGCATAACGGCCACTCTCCGATGCCGTGGAGATTGCACCAGCTCATGAAGCGCCCAGTCCTCGAGTACAAAACTCAGCGCAAACATGAGAACCCGCAGAGTCCAGAATACAACCGCCGGTGGTATATCTCCATCATTTCCATTCCCACTCCACAGCCACTTCAGCACCAGCATCGGCAGACCGTACACCGGCCATAGTGGAAAAACGCTTCGGACTGGAGCAGCAGATGTGAATTCCCACGTCAACTTGACGGGATAGCTGAATATTTGGCCTGCAAACGCGCATGATGTCAGTAAATGCCAGATGTGTAATGGCGAGGCTACACGTCCGACGCGGCATCGTCAAAACATCTAACCAGGCAAATTGTGTTCCAAAATAAATGGCACAACTCCCGGAAGCTGTAGACTTGCCAAAGAAACTTACCTGCGATAACCTCAGGTCCCTGGAAATTTTCGTCAGGGTGTAGATAGCTGGGCGAGAGGGCGAAGTATAGTCGCACTAGGAGCAAGGAGAGATAGACGCGTCGCCACATTGTGATGATTACGGTTCGCAGTTATTGCATCCAGAAGATGATGTTCGCATGTGCGAGATGGGAGTATTACAGGAGATAGAAAAAGGCATTGGTGAAGGGCAAGCCGTGATGAATGGCCGAATGCAAATCTTTGAAATCATGGGGGTGATATTGCGTTGGGATTGAAGGGGAGGGAAGGCTGACAAGGATGGATGGAATGCTCCTGGCCCTATCTTCCGGCTACTCCACTCCATTTCTCAGGTGAGATGACATTACCAATCTAACGAATAATTGCCCCCCCAATAAAGAACATAGCCAGAAATAGATGATGGTGATCACAAGTGCATTGAACATCAAGTAGTGTGCAAGAAGAAAGTAGTTGACAGTAATGGTATCATGGAGAGTAGAAGAGAGATATTGGCCTGTACATGTTTCTGTTACTCCTGGACGAGGATAGAAGCACCAGCCACATCTGCAAGCACTTGTGATTTGTACCAAGCTCTGCTGGGCGGGCTTGGACGTGCTAGGACTTCTTTGTAAGTTGCCCTCTTTATTCCTTTCTTGTCATATGTAATTACAGAATCGTTGATGGCTGGATGCTGCTTACCACTCTGCTTGCATTCACTCGCGTGCTTATCAGTGATCCTGCAGACCTCCATGCTATTGAACTAGACTAGAGCGGCATTTGATACTCCTGCATCAAAGAAACACAGTGAAAATGAAGTACTTTACAGTTTAATCTGATCTACGACTGTATGTACTGTACCTCCTATTTACATGGTGCACAGCAGACAAGCTTTCCTATGAAGAAGTGGCGCGAGGCTGAATCCCACGGCGACCTACATACTGTACTGTACTGTACTGTACAATTAACTGCAAGAGATGTCGCCAGATTGACCAGCTCCCGCCAATAGAGGCTCTAGAAAGTACAAGTATGAGGTTTACAGCTATACTCGGCAAAAGACAAAGCGCGCATAGTCCTTTGAACGATGTCACGTGATAAGCGGCGTAGACAAAGTTGTTGCCTCTGCTGTTGTCAGTGGTCGGTTCGCTGTGACTCAAAAGTAGCGTCAGCGTGAATGCAAACGGCGAAATAACAAGATATCTCCATTAAAACTCAAGACAAAGAAGAACTAGGGAGCAGCGCTGCCTAACAAACTTGACCCCCCCTTGGTCCACTTCTAGAGGCTTCCATCCCCAATTTGAGTTGTATAAAGCGAAAGAATCGGGGAACATTAGGTAGAGATCCATTCACCTTGAGCTTCCCGCCTCGCCTGCGCCGTTCCTTAGGCTACTACGCCAAGACTTTGCACCTCCCGCCAATTCTACATAGACACACCACCGCCTCCAATCCCCAACTTTAAACCACAACTTACCAACCAGCCAACAAACAAACAAAGAAATCCTACAACTACCTGAGCCAGCTCCAAGGCCAGCTTCATATACTCGCTCAACCATATACACATCTTTTCACGAAATCTCATCCACCGCAATCATGTCTGAACAGCTCACCATCACCCTCATGTCCAACGACCATGAGGAGATCAAAGTTGGTATGCTCCCCACCCTCCTTGCACCTGCGCACTCTATGGGGCATCGTGCTTTGGACAAAGAAACCTGCTAATGCCCGCGCAGAGAAGGAGGTCGCCGAGCGCTCCATGCTCATCAAGAACATGATGGAAGATCTTGGAGATGAGGCTCTTGGTGTCCCGGTCCCAATTCCTAACGTAAGCGCTAGATGTCCTTGAGACCTCACAGGATAGAATGTCATCTAATACGTTGCCACAGGTCAACGCTCAAGTCCTCAAGAAGGTCATTGAGTGGTGCACTCATCACAAGTCCGACCCCGCTACCCCAGCTGATGACGACTCCGACTCCCGCAAGAAGACCACAGACATCGACGAGTGGGACCAGAAGTTCATGCAAGTCGACCAGGAGATGCTTTTCGAAATCATTCTTGTAAGTGTTCTGCCATCCAGTGTGCGATGAAGCGTTGTTAACCCTCCCAGGCCTCCAACTACCTTGATATCAAGCCTCTTTTGGATGTTGGATGCAAGACCGTCGCAAACATGATCAAGGGAAAGTCGCCAGAGGAGATCCGCAAGACATTCAATATCACCAACGATTTCACCCCTGAGGAGGAGGAGCAAATTCGCCGTGAGAACGAGTGGGCTGAGGACCGTTAATCTGCCTTTCCAGATGGATGATCGGTTATCCCAGATCGCACCTACCATGATGAATGACATTTATACAACTGAAGTGAAAAGCACAATGCATAGTAATTTTTCAGTTGTCGGATGTCTTTCTCGGCTGCATACCCACGGCGTTTCTTTCTACAGGGCTGGCTACGGCTCTCCTTGAATGTCCTGCATGGGTTTTCGCACTTCTCTCGAATTACAATTTGGTTATTCGCATGACAATATACGTTGCTTTTTTACTCTGGTATCTGGCATGGAGTTCAGGCATCAGCGCGCTCGCTGACTTTACGTGGAAACCTCCAAATAAGTTCTAGCACCTAAAGAAGAGGTCTCTAGCTCTTGTGTACCAACCCTATTCGGTAGTTATGCATAACAAAATCAATCACAATAAAGTATATTGATAGTACATTTTCCATCATGTTTCCAAGTTTGGTACCCACTGCACGATTTTGATTTGCTCAGAGCGTAGCGTACTGTCAAATAATCCCTTGCATTTAATCAGTGCTTTGTTCATGTGCACCCTTTCCTACATGATAAGGTATTATCTAGATCGCGAAATGCATCTTAAGCCCTTTGCCCTTCAACATTCTTAAAGCGAGACAGTCTTTGACAAGTTGTACTGGTGTGTATGTTATTACTGAATATGCCCCTACTTAGCTCCAGTTCCAACTAACACCTGCAAAGAATCTCTCGTCTCATTCGTGGATCCAGTCCCTTTGTAGATATATAAGATCCTGAATCCCTCCCCAGCCTCTTCAACCCCAAACAAAGCAAAGGCTCAACTCCCAACACCCTCCTCCATTCCTACTGGTTGCTATTACATCACGCCGAGACGCATATGGCCAAGAGTATATATCCTCAGCCCCACTCCCCGCTCTCGCATGTTACCTATCGCCTTGAGCACTCCGCCATCCCATCTCGATGATCCTTCAAGGAACATCGGTGAGCTGCAAGCCACATCCTATCATGGCCCAAAAAAAGAGAGAATTGTACAACAAGTCTAGTAACAGAGATCCATTAATCAACTTGAAATGCGGGGGCTTTTCTGTATGTATGGCTTGAGTTTGACATGAGAGAATTTCATGATGTGGAATCGGTCAGGAGAAAGAGAGAGATGGGCGCCGCTGCGAGTTTGGTGACGTAGGAGTTCGGTAGGATTAGATCTGTGGCTCGGGATGAGAGAATAGGCTCCGATCTTTGAGCTTAGAAGGTAATATTGGTATCAGCTTGCGGGATATGATGGGGTGCCCTCGAGTGAAGATCACATTCTAACCATGCGTCGAAAATCAGTCGTAGAATATATGACAAAGCTCTAGTTAGTGGTGGGGATTACAAAAGATGCGACGGGTAATGATGGAGAAAAGAGATCTTGAGCAATGAGTCCTGGAGCTCTGGTTACAAAGTATAGAAAATTGAGGTGTATCGAAAAGTTGTTAATAGGTGAAGTTGTGAGGTATACTACCTCTGTAGTATTGGAGATACGGACAAGGCTAAATGGAAAACTGTCTGGCGCATATG
>Ga0247737_1001194_pt1 | contig 11150 bp, 9 predicted proteins | sample UWRJL028104C2_FD_180937 | JGI IMG/M metagenome (GOLD analysis project Ga0247737, IMG submission 180937) | Plant litter microbial communities from Arlington Agricultural Research Station in Wisconsin, United States - UWRJ-L028-104C-2 | ecosystem: Environmental > Terrestrial > Plant litter >...
CAATACGTGCGAGGAAGCATCTTGGTCCTCCACTCGACTCATGGCGGCATGCTATCTTCGACTATAATGTCCCTTCATCTCCGTAGCTGGCTTGCGAGCTCCCGATACCTTCTGTTTGCTTTGTTGATCTGGGCGCTGGTCATCCTCCATTTACGCCTTAATGCCACGAATCCTCCCAAACAATTGCCTTCTTCACTGGGATTGCTTCCCAATTATGACAATGTCGGCATCGCTAATGGCGTATGTGGCGAGGGAACTCAGTCTCGACGCGTTGTTGTAACGGTCAAGACGGGGGCTACAGAGGCATCTGTAAAGATCCCTTCTCAGCTACAAACGTTCCTGAGATGCGCGCCGCACGTACTCATTTTTTCAGATATGGAGGCGGATATTGGCTCGACACATCTGTATGATGCGCTCGACGCCATCCCGGACTCTGTGAAGGAGAAGAATTCCGATTTTGATCTTTATCGAAAGCAAAAAGAGCTGAACGACTCTACTAAAATTGCAACTTTATTAGGAGACATGAAAGACCCTAGACGACCGAGTGATCTGGCTGCTTGGACATTGGATAAATATAAGAACCTTCATATTGTGGAAAAAGCATGGGCAATGCAACCTGATATGGACTGGTATTTTCACATCGATGCCGACACTTATGTAGTGTGGTCAACATTGATGTTGTGGTTGGAGAGGCTTGATCCATCCGAAAAATCCTTCATCGGGTCACTAAGCTATATCAATGGAAAAGCCTTCGCCCACGGAGGAAGCGGGATGTTACTCTCCCATGCAGCGACGCATGATTTCACCGTCACCCATTACGGCACGGTGGCGCGCTGGGATGATAAACTTCATGACAATTGCTGTGGTGACTGGGTACTTGCTCAGGCATTGAAAGAATTCGATATGGATGTCATGAATGCGAATCCGACGATCAATGGGGATCAGCCCCATGTCATACCGTTTTCGTCAGACCGATGGTGCAAACCACTGGTAACTATGCACCACATTACTTCTGATGAGGCCCGATTGCTTTCAGATTTTGAGTCCAGAAGGAAGGATATCAGCGTACGTCAAATATGAACCCCATTCCTCTCGCTCTGAAGGTTTCGTCTGACCTCGTGTATTTAGATACCGTTGACTTACGGTGAACTGTTTGTGGATTTTGTGTATGGTAGAATACCCGATTTCGAATTTGATTGGGATAATGATGCGAAGGACATAACCATCGACAACCTTACGAATCTTGAGGGTTGTCAATTGGCGTGTGAACAAAACAAATCCTGCTTGCAGTATCGTTTCAGAGGCCAAACGTGCAATTTAGGAACAACGCATATCAAACTTGGTGAAAAGGTGGAAGTACAGGACGGAGAGCATTGGCAGAGTGGTTGGAATAGATCGAGGATAGCGACATGGAGTTCAAAACGGAGAAAATGCGTGGATTTTAACTTTCCTTTTCAGACCTAAAATAATCCAGCTTGCTGTTCCAATTCGTCTGGCGAGGTTTCACCCAGAAGACATCCCATGGCTACAGGTATAAGCTTCAAGCGTTCAAAAAGGTAGCCAGAAGAGTGACTTGAGCATATCCGATGACGAGAAGACAAGGTACAGCCTCCACTTTCCCGTGTGGTTCTACATCTATTGATACCTGTGAAAGTGCCGTGCGGTAGTTCCTACCTATAAACAAGTATGGAAGATGTATTGTTGAAAGAATCGTAGGCCTGAGCAAAGGTTATTGAACGAAGGTTGGATAGCTTTTATTCTGCATTTTATTGTAGCGTTTTGTCAATTATACCCACATCAATCGCATGCTTAATTGCTGGATACACCGCCTTGGCAAAGTTGCTCTGCCTCGCTAACACATACTCCAAATTTATGTTCTTAGGCCAGTATGGATCAGATATTCCTTTGAAGGCATGAAGCACATAGCTCGATGAATAGTCTTTCTCCCAATCGGCCTTCCCGGTTGAATCCCGACCCTGCCAGTACTTCAACACATCTTGAAAGCTATTTGGAGATCTGAGTGGTTCATCTGTGCCCGTAACAAGGGTCGAGGATCCTGTATCATTGTGCGGATTGAATAGAGCCTCTACATCATTGACTACCCAACTCGATGGTGCAAATGCCTTGACACCAAGAATCATAACCTCTCCAGGTATAACGTGTAACCGATGTGAGATTGTGGTGAGTAACTCCACACTGTGTGTTAGCCATTCATTATCGAAAACTATATGTTGCTCTCTCATAAAAATACTGAGAAGGGCATTTCTGGGCTTGCTTATGATGACGCCGTTATTAACTCTCTCTACAGGCACAGGTAGAGTTAGTCATCCTGATTTTTCATAATGAAAGAGAGAATGCAAACTCGAGTGCAGTTGTCACTAAAAGTTCAAACTCACCAGTATCTTCATTTCCCACAATATTTGAGAATCCTGATTCTCTTAGCTCACGCACATCACGTAACGGAACGGCATCCGCATCCAAATATATTCCACCATGTTTAAACAGTTGCTGTGTGCGTACAAAGTCAGAGACATGCTCAATTCTCTTGATCTCGAGGCAATTAAGTGTATATTTTGGCGGTTTGATCCAGTGATGTACTACTTCAGGGATGCTTAGCGTCCAACGCGTGGCCTCATTACCTATGCACAGTATCAGTATACTAACTAGGACTCATCACTCTACGCAGGGGACTGTAAGCTTACCAGTGGTCTTCGCTGCTTCCCATAGCTCCGGCGAGGCATCAGTATGGATGTATATTTTTTCCGGCCGAAAGTAAAGACTGGCCGAGTAAACGGAAATAAAAAATTTGAAATCAAGGGAGAAGCCATCATGTGCGTTGAGCCACACATAATGAACGATATTTGGAACGACATCGTTTGATCTCTCAGCCGGTGTTTCGAAAGGTAATAGACTTGGAGAACAATGATCGGGATCTATCTCAGACCCGATCTGAGGTTCGGGTTCAAGTTGGACTGTCGTGGCAAGATGGTAGTGAGGTTCGTTGAGTTTTTGCGTTCTGGAGAGTTCGCTGGGAAGTTGAGAGTGAGATCGAAGTCCTAACTCAAGATTCTGGTGGGCCGCCCGAGCGTATATATACATCAACGAAACGGAAAGGGTCAAGGCGATTAAAATGTGCGAAGCTCTAATAAAACGAGCCCGAGACATGGTGGAAAGGAAATCTTCAGTATGTGTTGTAGGCCTGAAATATAGTACATGTCCGAGAAACCCTACAGTTTTAGGGCCTGGATAAAACAGGTAAAGGAATAGATAGGAAAATGGTAAAGAGAAACAGGCCGGGCACTAAGAAGACACGCAAGTAGCCCTTCCAACATCAGCATGTTGGAATGTGGATTTCTACAAGGGTTGGCGCTTACGCTGCAGGCGATAATTTCTAAATTTATATCAACTAGGATTAGGGCGCAGGCCTGAGTGAACCAGATATTCGGGAATTGTATCACCCTTACATAACCCCAAATCCTTATCTACAAATCCTTATCTACAAAGAAGTTCTCTCTGAATTTTTGTTGAAGAAAAAAGTCACTTTGCAGTTTTGTAACTAACACGCAAGTGACTATTCAGAATAGATATTCTTCAACGCAGATATTTCACAGCGAATATGTATGCGAAATGCAATAGCATCTAATTATTCAGGAAAACATGACTCAACAGTAGCGACTACAGATGGCTGAAAAAGCTGAATCTATCTAAATGGTACAATTGAGCCTCCAGCTCTCAGATTACTCCTTCTTGGTTTTGTCATTCAATGTTGTATTCGCGTACATTTTAGGAATTCGTTATTGACTCTCCATTCCAGGCAATTCTATTGTGGCAGTGCTTAGAGACAGGTAGGTAGTGCTTGTAATTGAAGTTCCTAGATTTTCTCTAAATAATTTGCATTAGAAAGACAAACTCTAAGGTAAGTAATCGGGTTGTATCGGATGATTTCCATAGAGCTTTCTATCGATCCTACGCATTTAATAGCCCACCAATACACTACTCTTCCAAATCATATGGGAGGGAGCCCGAATAGAGTATCGATGTTCAAAGGATACCATTTTACTTGTTAAATGGCCGTTGCACGCGATCAATGTTGTGACTTTGTGCCATTGGGTAAGGTTTTATGATCTCTTAGATACGCGAATGTAAGTAGGCGGTGGAATATATATGCTTTTCCAAAAAGAAAGTCAATGAATTGGTTAGTAGAGTAACGGTAAATAATACTACTCAATTAGAGCTTTTGATATTAAAAATAATTCTCAATTTGATCGAGACCAGAGGCGTTGTGTAATAAATATCGTATATTGGCGAACTGAATTGCAGGCTCTTCGATCAGACTTTCGTTTCCTCAAACTGTATTCATTAGCTAGGATCCGGAAATTATGCTCGGGTTCAAATTATAGTACAACAATAGCCGAGAATCTAATGTGTTGGAAGTTAGTTCTGTTATTATAGGTTCTGGCAACAGTATTGTCGAAAATTGTTGGGGCGTAACAATAGTGTAGAACCCACAAACGTGAGTTTAGTAGTAAGAGGCGCAATATTTTACAGGGAAAAGCTCTGAAGGCACTGACCGAGTGAATAAGAAAGGCTGCGCTATTCAAAAGAATTATTTGCGTGTTCTATTAGAGTCTCCTATTCTGATATTCAATATTTTGCTTGAAGTGGGAGCGAACTTTTTCTTGAGCGACTATCAAAAGATTTTACCGACCACGTTTATCACAACATTGCACCTCTGAATTTAGAAACAGTGGCTACGATGATTGTACTTCTGGTAGAAGAGGAGCGTTCATTTGCTAGAAGCCAATGGTAAAGCGAATAAAGATAAACCCACACGCCTCTCAGCCACATACAACTCAATTATATCGGCAGGCAGTCAAAGAATGAATCAACATGAGATTGGAAAATCGTTCTGACAAGTAAGATGGCATATCAAACAAAAACCTTTGCGTTGTGGATCGTGTCATACTTTTAGTTTCGGTGGAAATATCAGCAGAGAAACTGCCAAGTGAGCATATTAAACGTGGTGAAAGACAGACAGAGATCAGGCTTTCTTTAGAGACTGGGAAGACATTTGGGGGCTGATAAATCATGCATCTGCGATTCATGCTGTCTGTCGTGCTTCACTGCCACTTGGAAATATGCGTTGACACATGAATATTAGTGCCTTAGCCCGCAACTGACACTACGTGAAACATGCAGATAAGCTAATGGAACAAAATGGACTGAAGTTGAGATGAGTCAACAACAGATTCAATCAAAGCTAAAGCCATTTAAGCTAAAGTTAAAGGTACCAACGCCCCTTAATATGGAACATGTATAGGACATATAGGGTCATATTTGAAAGTATTAATCTGAGTTACCACAAACGCAACGAATTTCAAGGTTCGGAAAGACAAGAAGATGGTGGGGGAAACAACGCATAAAAGTAACGGAAATCTAAAGCTTCGAGGATTTCAATCTGTTGTTGCGTGAAAGCAACATTGCCAGTGTTTTGGTTTACTTCCTTGACCGCTTCCCCACCAATAGGCTGAAGCTCGGATTTCAACACGTGACTGGCAGATAGCTTATCTTAGCGCCGAAAGCCCCCAAAAGTTTTCTAGCAGACCCGCTTCTTCGAAGCTTTTTTGTAGCAACACCGCTGCTTCTCGTTCTCCTCCCATCAACAACAACACAAGAGGCACTCAATACACGTCTCTCCTACCGCAGAACAAACTTCTGCGTTATCACTATCTTCTCTTGTACAAAGATAAACCTCGATTACATTCAAGATGCCACTTCTTCCAGGCAAGTATCCTCGCGAATTTCTTGTAAAGCCTCGCCCTAACAAGAAGCACAGTTGCCGTCTACGGTCTTGAGGTCCCATGTGGGGATATCATGGTACCAGCAATTGCAGACTTTCCTGCTACTGTAAGTACTCTCAATTGATTTCTGTCTTTATCACTACTTCTTCTCTTGGTGGCTGGGACTGTTGTACATAAAAAATAAATGTCAAAAAAATGCCACCAACCTCGAGTGAAGTGATACGTATGCTAACTGCAACACATAGTTCCGCATCACCATGGCTGCTATTGATCCAAGCCAAGTTCCCGAAATTGATGAGCATGGAACCGTTCCTACTAACCCCCGCGCTACATTGAAGATTGTTCGCCAGCCAATTGATGAGGATGAGTCGGATGATGAGGATTATATGCAGGCTTTAATCGGTGGCGGCAGCGACTCTGACGACAGCGAGGATGATAGCGAAGAGGAAGAGGCCAATGGAGGCCCTAGCGATCCTACGAAAAGCAAGAAAGCCAAGAAAGAGGCAGCTCTCAAGCAACTCATGGAGTCTCTTAATGCTGATGACGATGAAGAGTCGTCTGATGAGGAGATGGCAGATGCTACCAATGGAACTAATGGAGTTTCCAAGGTGAACAAGAAAGGCAAGGCTAAGGCTTCCAGCGAAGAGGACAGCGAGGAAGACAGTGACGGAGAGGATATTGAGATTGAAGAATTCGTTCTCTGCACCCTTGACCCAGAGAAGGCAAGTCTTCTCAGTAAGTCCAAAGATTTCCGCTAATTACCTACAGAACTACCAACAACCAATCGATATCACCATTGCCGAGAACGAGGCAGTTTACTTCAAGGTCTCTGGTACTCACACAGTCTATCTCACCGGAAATTATGTCATTCCGGATGATGCTGGACATAACAGCCACCACGAGGTCTACGACTCTGACGAAGATGAGGATGAAGACGAGGATGAGTACGATCTCTCGCCAGACGAGGATGAACTCGAGCTTGCGTTGATGGGTGAGGATGACAGCGATGATCTTGACGATCTCGAAGACCCACGTATCACAGAAGTCGAAAGTGATGACGAGGCCCCAAAGCTTGTCAAGAAGGAGAAAAAGGTCGAGAAGAAAGAAGAGAAGAAGGGAAAGAACAAGCGCACCGCTGATGAGCTTGAACCTGCCTCCCTTGATGATATTATCTCCAAGGCAATCAAGTCCGATGCCACCGAGGAACCTAAGCTCAGCAAGAAGCAGTTGAAGAAGCTAAAGAAGAACAACGGTGAAGCTGCCGCTGTCAAGGAGACTGAGGCTGAATCAACTAGCACCCCAGTCAAGTCTGATAAGTCAGACAAGAAGGTTCAGTTCGCTAAGAATCTCGAACAAGGCCCAACTGGTTCCGCAGAGAAAGCCAAGCCTGCCACACCCGCTACCCCAGGAAAAGCTGCGCTAGGACCTAGAAAGGTTGGTGGAATCACCATTGACGACAAGAAGATTGGTAGTGGCCCTGCTTGCAAGAAGGGTAACAAGGTCGAGATGCGCTATATCGGCAAGCTCCAAGAGGGAAAGGTTTTTGATTGTTTGTATCCCTGTCCAAGCTCACATCAATTATAACTGACTATGAAATAGCAAACAAGAAGGGCAAACCTTTTGGCTTCAAGCTTGGTGCCGGCGAAGTCATTAAGGGCTGGGATGTTGGAGTTGCTGGAATGCAGGTCGGAGGGGAGCGCAGACTCACAATCCCTGCAAGCCTCGCCTACGGTAGCAAATCCCTCCCAGGTATTCCTGCCAACAGCACCTTGGTCTTTGACATCAAGTTGTTGAGTGTGAAATAAAGGAATGGAATCCGCATGGTTTACGAATTCCGGTATTAATCTCTCAAGATTTTGTGTTTATCCCCCGCCACTCATTGTTGTACAAAATCGAGCCGTAGAGCTATCAACCTACACTTCTTTGCACTCTTGTTCATTCTCATTACGCAACCTATGTATTGCACCAGTCTCCAACCTGCGTAACCTGTACCTATCTGTATAGATAGCATCAGATAATGCGAGATGGGATGAGGAGTTTTGCATCTCATAGCATTGCAGGCGTTAAAAGTTCTTTTGATCACAGATTGTGTATGTTTTAGGTTAGGAGCTGGCCATTATTTAGTACTGAATGAAGACATCCTTATCGTATTTCGTACTCGAAGTCGTAATTATTGCTAGGGTACAATTTGTAAGGGTTGCCCTTTCCCAGGTGAATCTTGCCAAACTATCCACCACTAGCGGCCACTTGCCTTTCCAGAGTCAAATCATAGGAAATTCGCTCGACATCATACAGTTCCAGTTCCAGTATCAGGATTTTGGTATATTTACACTCAATCACACGTATTACCTGTGCTGTTAGTCATATTCAACTTTTGTTATTGTGCTTTTACTAGAACGGTTACACTTCAACCACGCATCGCTCGTAATGCCCCCAATGAATTACAACACTCTCTCCTACAAACCCCCATCATCCGACCAGCCAGAATATATTGCTTGGTCAAACATATCACAGGTAGAGCCTAGTCCAAAAGAGAATGGCTCTCAACCTTTGTCGAACATTCGTCGCCGCGGATCTAAGATTGTCTCTGTTCTTCGGGCTCTGACGAACAATAGTGGTGAGTACTATCTGACAACTGAACCCGACGACTTATGCTACCATTTGAAATATAACTAATTGTTATCTTGAATATCGACACGCCTGTGCTAATGTGCTTCCGCTGATAACTCTCCAGCGTCAGCCACACGAGAAGAGCCTCCTTCCACAATCCGATCTAAAATTTCACTCTCATATATTACTGGCCAACTCGAGCATACAGTTGTCCATCGATCACAGAATAAGAGTCATCTCAGCATCTTTTCTGTTGCACCGGAATTCGCCAATGATGAAAATAGCAAGACTAAAAGCGAACTCAGCAGTGACCAGTCATTGCTTCATAATTTAAGGGAACCCGCCAGTGAGATCTCAATTGGTCTCAATTACAGCACCAATACTAGTAGACAAACCAGTCCAGGCTCAGATCCCTTTACTACCATTCAAGAAACGAATGCGACAAATAACTCTACAGGTTCTCGGCCAAGTATGCTCAGTTCTTGAGGGAAACCAGTCAGAACAACCCTGCTAACTTTGTGTAGCAATTCAAACCGTCGAGCAAGTTGCTGCAACTAAGATATTCTTCGAGATCCACTACAATAAACTTACTTCTATTGAACCGACATCTCGCTCACTACGACTTCGACATCTTAAAGGAGAATTATATGAAAATAGTGCCTTGAACAATGCCCAAAAAGACGAGAAGCATCAAGCGTTCTACAAGAAAGAAACAGAACATCTCCGTGAGCTTCGAGTCATGAAAGCAGCTCGTTCACAGAGAGCAAAAGAGATCGTTGCTTCAAAATATGAAGTCGTTCGAGTGAGTAGAATTGCTCATCTGGAGGTCTCGCGCGGCTGACTATTGACAAGGTTCTTGGTAAAGGGAGCTTTGGAGTTGTCAGATTAGTTCGTGAAAAAAGTTCAGATATGTAGGTTCAATTTCAATTGTTTAGTGAACGAATCGTGATTGATAATTCACAGGATTGATACTCGGAAGGAAGTATATGCCATGAAGGTCATCAAGAAGTCTGATATGCTTCGGAACTCTCAAGAAGGTCATCTTCGCGCTGAGCGAGATTTCCTTGTTGCTGCAGAAGGATCTCGATGGTAGGTGTACTTTAAGCCTAAATTCCTCAAGCTGACTACGTGCAGGGTGGTACCTCTCCGAGCAAGTTTCCAGGATCTCAATTATCTTTATCTGGTTATGGACTACATGCCTGGTGGTGACTTCTTAGGTCTTCTCATTCGCGATAATATTCTTCCAGAGCCCGTTGCGAAATGGTACGTGGCAGAGATGATTCTCTGCATCGAGGAGGCTCATGCACTCCGATGGAGTAAGTGTCACCAAAACTCTATTGCATTCAATCATTTAAGATAATCAGTTTAAAGCTCTACTGCTAATTTCATAATACGTCTTATAGTTCATCGTGATATCAAACCAGATAACTTCTTGATTTCAGCTTCAGGACACCTGAAGATCTCGGATTTCGGGCTTGCCTTTGATGGGCATTGGTCTCATGACCAATCATACTTCAATAATCATCGCTACTCGATCCTTAGTAAGCTGGGTATCAATGTTGAGGGTGATGCGCTGGATAAATATGACGCAAGGAGCGTTGCAGCTGTAGTGAATACACTGACAACTACCAGTCTAAGAAGAGACCGCCATGAACAGACATCTTCTAGTTTCTCTCAGACTGAAGGTCTACTGAATTGGCGCAACCGGAATGGAAATCGCACACTTGCTCGCTCTGTAGTTGGAACAAGCCAGTATATGGCCCCAGAAGTGATTCGAGGAGAACAATACGACGCCCGATGTGACTGGTGGAGTGTTGCAATTATTCTTTATGAGGTATTGTAACAGGTCATAGAATTTGCAATAGTCCTCTAATAGAACTGACTGATAAACTATAGTGTATCTATGGGCATACTCCTTTCCTTGCCGAGGAGGGTGGGCGACATGCAACCAAAATGAACATAGTGGTCAGTTAGACCTCCAGAACAATTCCCCTGTGCCAATCTAAATAGCTGTCTAGAATCACCAGGAAACCTTAGCCTTCCCTCAATGGCCAGTCGTTAGCAGAAAGTGTCAAGATCTTATCAGGAGCATTATTCGGGCGAAAGATGATCGGCTATGCTCAAAGCGATACAGAAGGAGCCACATGTCTCATTCGTCACAACGGAATAGAGACTATTCTGGCCGCTACGTCTACGCACATGATGCCGAAGACATCAAATGCCACAAGTTCTTTCGTGGTATCGATTGGCAACATCTTCACTTGATAAACCCTCCATTTGTTCCGAACATTAGATCAACAGAAGATACACATTATTTTGACGAAGAAGATCCAATTTCAGATTTTTCAGAGTCGACATTAGGTCCCTCGCCAACAATTGAGAACATCGCGGATGCGTTGAAGCCTTTCAAGCCGTCTATCCAGCTACTGGCAGCCGAGTTCATCGAAAAGCCACATAATTCAATAACATTTCGGAGGTTTGAAAAGCAAATCGAGAATCTGGATATCGGCGACGAGCAAAAAACCTACTTGAAAGAATTTGGAAGACTTTATGGGCAAAAGGAGAGAAAGCGGCCCCGCGATAAGCTTCTCCGAGACCTTGAGACAGCCCCTGAAGTCCTAGAGCTAAGGAAACGGGGAGCATTCTTAGGTTACACATATAGACGGATTCGTGTTCAAAAGAGCTTTACTACGTTGCATGGTGGTGGTGATAGATTTACATCTGAGTCGGCAAAAGTAG
>Ga0247737_1001196_pt1 | contig 11137 bp, 14 predicted proteins | sample UWRJL028104C2_FD_180937 | JGI IMG/M metagenome (GOLD analysis project Ga0247737, IMG submission 180937) | Plant litter microbial communities from Arlington Agricultural Research Station in Wisconsin, United States - UWRJ-L028-104C-2 | ecosystem: Environmental > Terrestrial > Plant litter >...
AGGCAAATACCTAGTCAACCTCGCCAACATCCTCGAGAAGAACGTTGATCTGTTGGCCTCGGTCGAGTCGCTGGACAACGGAAAGTCGTTTGGCATGGCAAAGGGCGACGTCGGAGCCGTTGTGGGTTGCTTGAGATACTACGGAGGCTGGGCCGACAAGATCGAAGGAAAGGTGATTGACACAAACTCGGATACCTTCTCATACACAAAGCAAGAGCCTGTAAGTTCACATGTGATGCTCGAAAATACTCGAAATTCGACTTACTAAATATTATTATAGCTTGGTGTTTGCGGTCAAGTTATCCCGTGGAACTTCCCATTGCTCATGTGGGCATGGAAGATTGGTCCCGCAGTTGCAACCGGAAACGTTGTTGTGCTTAAGACCGCTGAGCAAACTCCTCTTTCCGCGCTCGTGGCTGCTTCCTTCATCAAGGAAGCTGGCTTCCCAGCCGGAGTCATCAACATCATTTCCGGCTTTGGAAAGGTTGCTGGTGCCGCTCTCTCCTCCCACATGGGTGTTGACAAGATTGCTTTCACTGGATCTACCCTTGTTGGTCGTCAAATCATGAAGGCTGCCGCTAGCTCCAACTTGAAGAAGGTTACCCTCGAGCTCGGAGGAAAGTCACCAAACATCGTGTTTAACGATGCAGATATTGAGAACGCTATCTCATGGGTTAACTTTGGTATCTTCTTCAACCACGGCCAGTGCTGCTGTGCTGGTTCGCGTATTTATGTCCAGTCCGGCATTTACGACAAGTTCGTCGAGTCTTTCAAGGCTCGTGCTCTCCAGAACACAGTCGGAGATCCATTTGCCTCCGATACCTTCCAAGGTCCCCAAGTGTCTCAAGTCCAGTACGATCGTATTATGTCCTACATTGAGGCCGGAAAGAAGGAGGGAGCGACCGTCGAGACCGGTGGTGAACGTCATGGCACCAAGGGTTACTTCATCAAGCCCACTATATTCTCCAATGTTACTGAGGACATGAAGATCATGCAAGAAGAGATCTTTGGTCCTGTCTGCTCGATCGCCAAGTTCGAGACGGAGGAGGAGGTTCTCAAGACTGCTAACAACTCCATCTACGGTCTTGCCGCAGCTGTTCACACCCAGAACCTTAACACTGCTATTCGTGTCGCAAACAACCTCAAGGCTGGTACAGTCTGGGTCAACCAATACAACATGTTGCACTGGCAGCTTCCATTCGGTGGTTACAAGGAGTCTGGTATCGGACGAGAGTTGGGCGAGGCTGCCTTACATAACTATACCCAAACCAAGACGGTCTCTATCCGTTTGGCCGATGCGATCTTTTAAAAGGTTTGAAAGCGAATGAATAAAGTAATGAAATTAAACTGGGACGGGGATTATATGTATATAATTAGTTTTGCGATGTCCTATCAAATTACTGTCCTGATTCTACCATCTGATTCATGAGCATCGTGTTCTTTCTACCCAGTCCAATTACAAGGGAAGAACGGGGCCGAAAACCTCATCTACAAGTCTACTTCCAATTCTAAGCTCATTTTCTTACCTATTGTACTCGCTGGGTACAAATTCTTTGTTTTGGCAATACAATGCACATCTTTCAAAAAGGAGACCTCAATCTATGCATATTTCCACGTGACGAGCCACCGAATCGTGCCCCTACTAGTACACAGATTCTATATAAAGTAAATAGTGGCCCTTCAGTTGGAAAGGACGGAGCCTTACGCTCAACTGCAATGCAATTTACCAAACCTTTTGTTTAACGTGTGACGTTTTCGATTTTATTTAGAAGATCTCCGATTCTGGAGAGCTGCCTCTACGGTGACTGATATCAACCAGACAGACACCTCAGTAGCTCCTACGCGGTAGCTCCCTCCAGAACATTTACAAGTATCGTTTATTAGTGGTTGAGCACTTGTCCACAAGTGTTCGATTCATCATTTGTCTCACAGCCTGAAGCAAAATCTTACAGCTCGTATCCAGGTGCGTGTTTTCCACAACTCAAAAGCCGTCACCGCCAGCCGCCGTTCTGAAAGTCACGTCAACCCTCTGGATGGCGAGCTCGCAAACCACGATTATCCGACAGATGATGACCGACAGCACATACCGTGCCAAGATCCCAAATGCATCTTTGGGGCCGACGAAATTGGTGCTGGACAGGATGTACGTTCCGAGGATGATGTGGAAGATGATGAAGACGGAGAGAAACCAGGCAAGGAACGTAAAGCATTGGCCTTCGGGGATGATTACATATTGCAGCCTTTCTTCGGGCCCCTTGGGCCGCATGTCGAATTCTCGCCGCGTGTTCCTCTTCAGTATATTGTAAGCCCGCGAGATGGTGGACCATTGGATGGGTCTCATCATTGCCTTGGTCGCTGAAGCGAGGGTTGAGAGGCGTGAAGATTTGCCATCTTCATCGAGCTGCCGCACCCTCATGTTAAACACCACTCCTCCCATCACATGCACGATGACGCCGATGAGAGACCAGATCGTCGGCATGTATATGCAGTTTGGATTCACCGAGTTGACCGTTTGCAAGCCGAGGTGCCAGTTCAAAGTTGCGATGTTCGCAATGGCCGCGATGACGGCTGCGTACTCCAGCAGGACGAATAACCACCGCCACGCGCCCCTGGTGGGCTTGACATGCTGAGCGCCGACCCGTTCTCGGAGTATCTCATCTGGATTTTGATACTTTGAAGGCTCTCTCTGTGTAAATGGACGGCGATGCGGCAGCAAAAAGAAGCCCCAAGAGCCTTCTTCTTCCAACCAATGCCACAAAACACACCTCCTCGGAGCTGGTGCCAAGCACAGCAATAATTGTTGGAGTTATACCAAGTAAGACTTGGGAACTGGACAGTTGATATTGAATGTAGCAGCCGTCATCGTCATCAACGTGAAGTTACAAATCATCGAAATGCACAACAAGTCGTTCGTCGCAGGGTTTTCGGACTTCCTCTCCACCGGCGCAATACTCCTTTGGAATATCTTGCTTGCTGCAGTTTACCCTCCGACTTCAACCTATTAAGCACGTGGAGGCTTTTTTCTACGGGTTTGGACAAAATCCAACGTGGTGGTTGACGCTGGTTTTCATCGTCGTCTGCGTTCACGTGTTCGAATACACCGTCGGCGCTTATAGGGCATTTTTCCCAACAGGTACAGATGTATATCAAGAGTTGGGACAGGATCCGACCTATAAGATATGGTTTGAAGAAGCTGTTGTGTCTGGATCGCGGCAACGTGGGATGAGATATTCCGATGGACTGATAGACGAGGAAAATGGGTCAGATATCCAACTAGAGTGACTTACCTAGAATAAGATAAAAGCGGCTATATGGAGGCACCCAATACGACCGAGCAAGTGTCGATTTACTTCGAAAACGGGGCAAATCAGGCTCCTCGCCTAACATGCTCGTTGTATTTGTTGGAAATCAAGTTGATTGTATCAACTACATACCGGGCCTGGTGTTGATATAACGTTCAGAGCCCTATTAGAGCACGTGACTTCACCACATGACCATGATGAATATACATTGTAAATACACTAATAAATAAGAATAATGAAGTATTTTAATGACTGATATTTATACTTCCAATTCAGCAATTCAGCTGCTTATACAACCAATCAGCATTATCAAAATCATTCAACCTCTTCCCTCTTGTTATTTGACATATTATATAATATCTACGAGCAGTATTTTTATTGTTGGAGGGCGGGGTCATATTGATTCAATCCACTCGTAAGGAGCCAAGACTGAGTGAGAGGTTTATCGCCTATGCGAGAGGGGGTTGGTGTCATGGCATCATCACCACTTATTACACCAAGGCGCCGGTCGAGGTGCTTGTTACCCCAGAATTCCCATCTGTCAATCGGCATTGTCATCTGCTCTCTTTCTTATTGGAAAAACCCTTGTTTGGAGGAAGAGAGAATGCTAAGATTTATCGGTTCTGCTCCAAGTGCACTTCTCTCCATTATAGCCTTGGGATTGAAGCTGGGGGGTTTTTGGGAAGCTCTTTATCTGATAAGCGGGGTTCATGCTGGACGAGGTTTGCAGGTGACCTGTGAGCCCGTCTGTCATCTCACTCAGCACCACCATTTCTCCCCATCGTGGTTACATGCAGCTTGGACGGGATCATCCAATTGCACAAAGTGCAACTGCAGGCTGGGCACTTCTTAGGGTGGGAAGATGGGTGATAACGAGCTGGAGAGTTGAGCTAGGGTCCTTGCATCCCGTCCTTCGAAAGGGTAAATCACAAGAGGTAACCTTAAAAGGTGCCTTTATTGGTCTTTCCACACCGTCTGCTGTGTGATCCTCTCTTCTTCATCTTCTTCTTTTTTCTCAAATCGTCAGACTTTGAGATTTGAGCCGGAACCGTGCGGTATTGCAGTGATTCGAGCCCGTGAAGTTGTATCTCTGTGTTGTGAGGCTTGTCTATAGCTGGAAGAATTGGCTCTTAGAAGACGAAAGTGGTTGACCCCGCTTGGAGCTATCGTGAGCTGTCGTAGCTATGGCTCCTCTGCTCCGATTACTCTTGCTTGCTCTCCCAATTCGAGCTGCGCTGAATGATCAGATAACATGGTAAGATATCTAGCTATCCTATTATCATTGTTCTCCAAAGTTGTCAGTCTTGAGAATTTCTGAAAGCTATGTGCTGTGTTTGGTGCCCCATGTCGCTCAAGTTCCAATCTTTATATTTCTTCAATTTGATCCTGACTATCTCCAAGGGGATCTGTGGTCTTTACATACCATGGGGAGAAAACCCCCATCCTCTCTTCCAACGGCGATAAGCTTTCCCCTCTCGGCGCTCAGCAAATGCTCCTTGCTGGACAATCCATACGTAATCGATATGTCGTTCCCAACACCAATCAATCTTCCGCCAGCGCTCGTATTGTCAACCTGTCTACAAATAGTATTGATAACACTCAACTGAAAGTTGCGAGTACGAACATAGAATATGTGAGCGCTGGTGCAACTGCATTCATGGGGGGCCTGTATCCGCCGAGGGATGAGATAATTATTGACGACCAAACGAATTTAAGTAATGGCACTTTGATGCAGTATCCTTGGGATAACTGGCAGTTTGCCAATGTAAGCAATGGTCTCGGTGATTATCCTGAGAAGTTTGGCTAATGTACCTGCAGATTGGGACTTTGTCTTTGCTAGATTACAACTATATCTGGTATGTTGTACACTTTTTAGATTATCCCAAGATATTCTAGTCGAGAAAGATCATCTAATGAGTTCAGGATTGCGGGAAATGAGGATTGTACTCTTTACGACACAGCAACAATGCAAGCCCTCAATTCGGACGCATACGAAGCTGAGACATCACGATTATCCGCCTTCTACGACTCCCTCAAACCCGGTAACCACACCGTTTTTGAGCAACTAAACCCAGCCCTGGTGCATTATTACAACGCTTATCCGCTCTATGAATACGCACTTTATCAATACAATCACAATGTCACCATTTTTGAATCCCTCGCTGCAGATGACCTCGCTCAGTTGCAGTTTTATGCCTCCCAACAGCAATTTCAACTCAACACCCCTACTTCTATAGGTACTCTTCCTGCAATCTCAGGTGCAACACTTGCATCTAGAGTCTTGCAGCAACTCAGACGCGTTATAGACTCGTCAGGAAGATCCACAAAAATGTTCTTATACTTCGGTTCTTACGAACCTTTCCTAGCTTTCTTCGCCCTTTCAAATCTCTCCGTTGGTCCTGCAGCATCGAGATTCACATCTCTTCCTCAACACGGGTCACTAATGTCCTTTGAGCTCTTTTCCATTGCGACCGATGACTCACAGACCCCACCCTTCCCTACTTCCACCGATGATCTATGGGTTCGTTTCTTCTTCCGTAACGGCACGGATGACGACGAAATTTTAACGTCTTACCCCCTGTTTGGGCGAGGAAATAGCGAGACAGATATGAAATGGTCTGATTTCGCGAAAGGCATTTCCGATTTTGGACTACTTCAGGTTGGAGATTGGTGTTTGAGTTGTCAAACCTCAAATATTTTCTGTGCGGCAGCAATCGATAACCAAGCAGGGAACAGTACTTCTGCACCCGTCACCAAGTCCAAGAAAACACTGAATCCTGCAGTAGCAGGTGTTATTGGTGCTATTGTCGCCCTTGTAGCCCTAGGATTGGTCATTGGACTATTAGCCCTCCTCGGGTTTCGAATGCAGAAACGAGAGAAGAGAGCTGGTGATGCTGGAGGGCTTGGTGTTTTGAAGAGGACAGGTAGCGGAAAGGGGTTCAAGGGTGCAGAGAAGCTGCCTAGTGATACGGATCTGCGTCTAAAGGGTGGAGCAGGAGCAAGTGTTATTAGACATGAGAGGGTGGGCAGTTGGGAATTGCATGATAGTCCAACTGGGAAACATTCAAGTCTCGATAAGGAGATCGAGGCAGGAGCGCCTGGGTGGAGGAGAGGAAGTGAGGATGGGATTGGAAATGTAAACCCGTTTGGGGATCCGGTCAAGGCAGCTGACCAAGTTTAGTGTGGTCTCTGTTTTTTTCCCGGCGCTACGGTTGAGAAATGGAGTTTGATGTGAAATATTGGGGACGTGGCGTAAGTTTTGGATTTGGTCTGGATTGGAAATATGATATACATGATCTAGAGATACCCGTTCTTGTCATTCACTAAATGGTTATACACCCTAAGAGCACTACAATCGCTCGCATATAAAAATTATACAACACAAATGATGTATTCAATAAAGGTGTGAGATATCGCCCATACAGAGCCAGTTTACTCGAGATAAAAACAATTTTTCACATAACAACTACCAAATTATTACAAAATGCCATCACGAGATTACTTTCAATTAGACAACATTCAGACCTCTGCATCCTTTATTCAATTAAGTGTTATGTCTGCTAACCTATTAATATTACGCAAATGATTATGACGCAAAGCAGTGGAAGGGAAAGAGCCAAGCCGAGTACACCATTGACGCAATTCCAGCATAAAGTTCGCTAGTGGAAAGGATTGCCATTTGCTAGGTAATATCACGCCTTTATGTGTCTCCTCTTTTCCTGAGTACGTGGGATTGGCACACTGCATCTAATTGATACTAAAGTTTTTCGCAGAGTATAAAGACTGTGTAGCACTTTCTAAAATCGCGACATGTTTGTTCCTCTTTACCTGAAGTTTCGAAATCTTTTGTTCTCTAACCATCCACTTTCAAACCATAGCGTCCTATTTATTTGAATATAATACCTAACTCATTCACAGCGCTTCTCTTACGAGAACCCAGGCTGACTAAATCCTGACTACACAAAATGCATATCCATAACTGGTATTTTTCAAAGCTAGCGACCATCTCCCTCCTCGCCTCTCGCGCTTCGGCAGACTGGAGATATAAATCGCGACCCGATCTCTCTCCGCCAACGCTCAACATCACCATCCCGGCCTCCGCCCACGTTTCTCCAGGCTATCTTTTCCTCGCGCCCTTCTCCGGCTATCCTGACGTGTCCTCTGGGCCTGGTAGTACCCGTCATGGCCCCCTCCAAGCCGCTCCGTATATCTTCACCGACACCGGCGATTTAGTGTGGTCCGGCTTCACGTTTTTCAGCATCTGGGCTACGAATTTCCAGGTGGTGCGATGGAAGGGAAGGGATGTGCTGGCGTCGTTTGAGGGGAGCCATAATGCTGCTTATGGACATGGCCAGTTCGTTAGATTTCCATTTTTATCTTCTCCCTGCTTTACGGTGAACAGGCGACCTTGCATTCGTATTAGTACAGCGCAATCTTTTCAAAAGATCAAAACTGATCTGATTTTTTAAACTGTTTGCACAATGCAGTATCCTCCAAAATTGATCTGAGCTCTCAATTTTGCAGGTTTTAGTTTTTACAAAGTATAAAAGGGGGAAATCTGACACTCTACATGTTTTTAGTGGCCACACGACCATCTTGGATGAGAACTATGAGACTATCAGGGAATTGAGGGCTGGTAATCATCGATTGACTGACAAGCATGAGTTTCATGTCATTAACGAAAAGACGGCGCTTATTCAGATATACCATCCTGTGCCGTGGAACTTGTCAGCGTATGGAGGGAGTGAAGAGCAGCAGTGGATCGTTGATGCTAGGTTTCAAGGTAGGCTGTGGTATTCTATCTCCAGTAGATTATTAGAGAGCTGATTTGGTCCAAAACAGAGCTGAATATCGAGACGGGCGAGGTGTTGTATGAGTGGAGTAGTCTTGATCACGTTGATCCTTCTGGTATGTTCCGAATTGCTAGTCCTGTCTAGACACCAAGCTAATACCTCCTATCAAGAGGCGTATCTTCCTTTGAATCCGGGACAGGCTGGATCTGGTTACAGTAGTTCAGACGCTTGGGATTATTTCCACATTAATTCCGTCGACAAAGATTCTGAAGGTATCCCCCTCCCTCTTACAATCTTGCAAGATGCCCTCTGATGCATCTAAGGAAATTATTTCATCTCAGCACGCAATGCTAACGCTGTTTACAAAATCAACGGCACGACAGGCTCAATCATCTGGCAATTATCCGGGAACTCCACAGACTTTAAGCTTGGCAAAGATGTTGAGTTCGCTTTTCAACATCATGCACGCTTTGTGTCAAAATCTGCTGATGGAAAGAAGGAAATTATCAGTCTATTTGATAATTCAGCTCATGGAACTGAAAATGGCAAAGGGAAGGAAATACATTTCTACAAGTACTCACGGGGAAAGATTATAGAAGTAAATACTGAGACTTGGGAAGCCACTACAATCCAGGTACCATCCATCCCCCACATCTCTCCACCCGATTATCGAGCTCTAATGCAGGATTTTAGGCGTTTAATCCACCAGATAACCTCCTCGCCAAATCTCAAGGCTCAACCCAACTCCTCCCCAACGGCAATGTTCTCGTAAACTGGGGTTCCGAAGGCGCAATCACTGAATACACTTCAGACGGCAAACCCGTGTTCCATACCTACGCAGATTCCGGCGCCCTCGGCATCGGCGTGCAAAATTATCGCGGGTTCCGCTTCAACTGGACGGGTATTCCTAATGAAGCTCCTGCCATAGTCGTTCTCAAAGATGACAAGACTTCAAAAACCAGCGTTTATGTGTCGTGGAACGGGGACACGAGAACGAAGAGCTGGCGGTTTTATGAGGTTGGTGATGATAATAGTATTAGTCAGATTCTGGGAGAGGTGAAGCGAGAGAGCTTTGAGACGGTTTTAGATATTGGCACAGAGGAGGTTGGCAAGGTTCAAGCTGACGCGCTAGATGTAGAGGGAAAGATACTAGTTCGGACAGCAAAGGTGAAGCTGGAAACATTGATTCATGAATATAGGAAGCCAGAAAAGACGCAGCAGAAGCATTTGGAGCGAGAGCCGAAAGGTATTTTAGGATGGTTGACGTTCAAAGGACAGAAACTTTTTGGAGACAATGATCTCTGAGCTGGCAGTGTGGTAAAAGCTTTTTGTCTTTCATGTTCTGAAGTAGAACCGAGTAGTGCGTTACAGCTTGATGTATTTATTGATTAAAACAAGTATCTGGCTGATAATCATGAATCTAAAGTCATAGTTACCACCTGTCGTTCCAAAAATCAACGGAGTTGAAGTTCTTTTTTATTTCGAGCAATCGGGTACAGTTTGAATATAAAACTCAAGCACATAATATCTTGTCATTCCGATCTGTTGAGTACATTCTGAACCTAACAGTCACTTTAAGATTAATTGCAGAGACCTCTTCTTAGATCGATCTGTTAGATGACAAATTTTCAGCAACCTGAAAAGAGGGAATCTCAAGCTGTATGGTTAAATCAGTCTTGATTTCTATGTCCACATGAGCTTTGACCCCTTCCCACATGCGACTGCCGAAAAGCTCGCTTAATTAAAGGGGGCTTTACAGCTTTTAATGAGTTGCCCCTCTTTTGTTACCCCCACTCCGTCCGATGAACTTGCTAGGCAAAAATAAACATTCCGGGACTAAAAAATTGGTTGTAAATCAGACTGGGAGCTGTGTATGAAGGCTATTGTGCGTTCCGGTTTTCTGATTCTTTTGATACAGCAGCAAAGTAATTTGGAGGATCTCAGCAATACCAAAGCCCTTTCATATTTAATCTGATGACTTGGCGAGCGTCATCCCAGTGTGTCAATAGAAAAGTGGACGCATTCCGCTACTTTTTATCCGGCCGAGCTACAAGCGGGGTTGTCAGACCCCACGGTTAGATCATGGTATAAACACTTCATTTCCCACTTCCACTCCTGTAAAAATCAAAGCCCCGTAGTCAGTAGTTGTATATTTGATTTTGTTTGAGTATATCCAATATGGCACACGTTCACCAAAGACCTCCTTTCAGGGCCGAGCATCTTGGCTCGCTACTTCGTCCCAAAGACTTCCTCAAGCAACGTGCAGCCTTTGAGAATAAGGAATTGAGCCGGGAGGAGTTGACAAAGGCCGAGGACAAGTCAATTGCAGAGGTTTTGAAGGTACAGACGGATGCTGGCTTCAGTGCGGTGACAGATGGAGAATACAGGTAGAAATATACATCTATAACATAATTACAAGCCCTCGCTTACATGTGTAGACGTGCTGTATTCTGGGGTACATTCTTCGAGGAGCTCGAAGGCATGACCGAGATCCGAAACCCCTCCATGGACCTCTTCCGTCCTTACGTTCCCGATATTGCTGGATTCATCGAGAAAGGTCACAAGCCAGGACAGTCCTGTATCTGCACCGGAAAGATCAAGCACAAGGGAAAGAGCACGCTGGTAGACCAATTCGAATACTTGAAGACCCTAACACCCAAGGAGAAATGGGGAGAGATCAAGTTGACTATGATTGCGCCACCATGGTATCATTTGCGGTACAAGGACGGGATTGCGTTCCCGGCAGATGTTTACGCGAGCGACGCTGAATACTTTGCGGATATATCAAAGGCTGTCAGTGAAGAGCTGGACATTCTCTACGCTGCTGGTGTAAGAAATGTGCAATTTGACGACCCCAATTTCGCTTGTAAGTTGCTGATCCCCTTGTATATATCAGTGCTGACTGTCAGACTTCTGCTCCGAGAAGATGATCCAAGGATGGGCAGAGGACAAATCAAACACCAAAACTCCAGATGAGCTATTAGATGTTTATATCAAGTCTTACAACGACAGTATCGCCAAGCACACCGAGAAAATACACTT
>Ga0247737_1001197_pt1 | contig 11127 bp, 11 predicted proteins | sample UWRJL028104C2_FD_180937 | JGI IMG/M metagenome (GOLD analysis project Ga0247737, IMG submission 180937) | Plant litter microbial communities from Arlington Agricultural Research Station in Wisconsin, United States - UWRJ-L028-104C-2 | ecosystem: Environmental > Terrestrial > Plant litter >...
AGCTTGCGGATGGCGTTGTAGGCGCCGCGGAATTTGAACGCGCCGATCCGCTGCAGGTTCTCGGCCTTCAGGTAGACCTCGGCGCCGACCAGGCCGTCCAAGGTGCGCGAGCGCAGGACCGGGGTGTGGTGGGCGACCCCTTCGATCCGCTTCGCGGCGTCCCGGACATCTTGCAAGGTCACCGTCATGAAATCGCTTTCCTTCCCCCGAGCCGCGCAGGTACCGTGCCCGGCGATGACGACGCTATCTCATGACTGTGACGGTTGCGGGCGAGCCGTTCGGCTGCCGCACTCCATGTTGTAGGGCGGGCCGCCGGTCAGGCGGCCAGGCGCAGGCCCTGCACGTCGGTGGCGGCCAGGCGGGACGACATGGTCGTGCGGGCGGCGATCCTCGCGGCGTAGCGGGCGCGGCGGCGGGCGACGCAGCCGTCCTTGGCGCTGCCGGTCTCCTGCTGCTCCATGTGGGTGGCCAGGCCGTCCTTGAGCAGGGCGAGGGCCTCGGTGCGCAGCTGCGACACGCGGGACTCGGTGACGTCCAGCTCGGCGGCGACCTCGGCCAGGGGACGCTCGCGCAGGTAGGACGCCTCGACGACGTAGCGCAGCCGCTCGGGCAGCACGGCCACGGCGTCGTGCAGGTAGCCGATGCGTTCGCGGTGCAGCAGCATCTCCTCGGGGTTCAGGGACGTCTCGGCGACCATCTCCTCGGCGGTGCCCGCGGCGAAGCCCTGCAGCGACAGGACGGCGGCGCGCTGCACGTCGTCCTGGACGTGGGCGAGCTCGCCCACGGCGACGCCGAGCAGCTCGGCCAGTTCGGTGTCGGTGGGGGTACGGCCGAGTCGGGCGGCGAGTTCCTGACGGGCCTGCTCGGCGCGGCGGGCGAGGGCGCGCACCGAGCGGCTGGCCCAGTCCATGCCGCGCAGTTCGTCGAGCAGGGCGCCGCGCACGCGCACGGCGGCGAAGCGGCCGAACGGGACGCCGCGTCGCGGGTCGAACGCGCGGGCGGCGGTGACCAGGGCGGCGTACCCGGCCGAGGCGAGGTCGTCGCGGTGCACGTGCGGGGGGACCTTGAACAGCATCTCGCGCACCATGTGCCCGACCAGCGCCATGTTCTCGCGGATCAACGTCTCCTGCTCGCCGGTGACGGGCGCGGTCGCGGCGGTGGTAGTGGTGATGGCGGCGTTCATGGTGGTTCCCCCCTCGTCGTTGCTGACAGGGGGAACTTTTGTGGGTGACGGGTGCGCGACCCGGTCGCTACCGGTTGCTGCTCGGGTGCATCGGAACGGGAATCCTCAAGTGAGCAGCCAGCCGTTCTCCGCGGCCAGGCGGACGGCTTCGGCGCGGGTGCGGGCGCCGGTCTTGCCGATCGCCGCGGAGAGGTGGTTGCGGACGGTGCCTTCGGACAGGTGCAGTTCGTGGGCGATGTCGGCGACGGTGCCGCCGTCGCGGGCGGCCCGCAGCACCCCGGTCTCGCGTTCGGTCAGCGGCGAGTCCCCCTGCGCCAGGGACTGGGCGGCCAGGGCCGGGTCGACGACGCGCAGGCCCTCGTGGACGCGGCGCACGGCGTCGGCGAGCTGACGGGCCGGGGTGTCCTTGACGATGAACCCGCCGGCGCCGGCGGCCATCGCCTGGCGCAGGTAGCCGGCCCGGCCGAAGGTGGTGACCATCAGCACCCGGCACGAGGGCAGGGCCTGGTGCAGGGCGCGGGCGGCGGCGACCCCGTCGAGGCCGGGCATCTCCACGTCGAGCAGCGCCACGTCGGGCCCGCTGGCCAGGGCGGCCGGCACGACCTCGTCACCGCGGCCGACCTCGGCGACGACGTTCAGGTCGGGTTCCATGTCGAGCAGGGCGGCCATCGCGCCGCGGACGAGGGCCTGGTCGTCGGCGAGCAGCAGTTTGATCATGTCGGTACCTCCACGCGGACCCGGAAACCGGGTCGGTCGGTCCTCGTCCCGGCGACCAGCTTGCCGCCCAGTGCCTCGGCCCGCCGGCGTAGCCCGGCCAGCCCCTGTCCGCCGACCGGATGCCCCCCGACGCCGTCGTCGACGATCTCCACGCTGGCCGGGGCGAGCAGCACCTCGACGTGGTGGGCGTGGGCGTGGCGCACCACGTTGGTGACGGCCTCGCGGATCGTCCAGGCGAACAGCTCCCGGTTACGCGTGGGGACCTCGTCGGCGGCGCCGGGCAGGTCGGCCTCGACGTTCGCGGCGGCCAGGGCCTCACGGGCGGCGGCGATCTCCCCGGGCAGCGAGATGCCCCGTACCCCCATCGCGGTCGCGCGGACGTCGGCCAGGGCGTCGCGGGCCAGGGCCTCCAGGTCGGCCAGCTCGGCGCGGGCCCGGTCGATGTCGACGTCGAGCAGCCGCTGGGCGAGTTCGGCCTTGACGGTGACGACGGTCAGCGAGTGGCCGAGGATGTCGTGCAGGTCGGCGGCGATGCGGGCCCGTTCGTCCTGTACGGCCCGTTCGGAGAGCTCCTTCTGCGCGGCCACCAGGCCGCGCCGGCGTTCGTCGGCGGTCCGGATGCCGTAAGTGGCCAGGGAGCCGAGGAGCACGGCCAGGCCGTAGCCGCCGTCGGTCCAGCCGTCGACGGTGCGCGTCGAGATCTCGGCGCCCGCGAACAGGATCACCGCCAGCGGCGCGGCCTGGACGATCGGCAGGTTCACCATCGCCAGGGCGGCGATGTAGACCAGGCAGGTCAGGGCGCTGTCGCCGGCGCCGGGCACCTGCGCGGCGAACAGGGCCAGCAGGGCGGCGATGCCCAGCCACGTGTGCGGGGTGTGCCGGGGCGGGCGGACGTCGCGGCGGGTCAGGCGGGCCCGGGCGACCAGGTAGAGGTAGGCCGCGGCGAACAGGACGACGGAGATCAGGCCGGTGACGCGCCACAGCGTGGTCGGCTGGTGCAGCAGGGCCTGGACGTTGCCGGTGAGGTAGAAGAGCCAGACGGCGGCGAACAGCCAGCCGTGGCGCGGTGGGCCACCCGTCGCCGTCATGGCCATGAACCTACGGCTCACCCGCGCGCCGTGTCCCGGCGGAACCGCCACATCGCCCCGGCGGAGAAGACCGTGGCCCAGACTACGACGTTGAGGGTGGACAGCCACAGGTTGCCGGTGTGGGTCAGCGGGTAGCGGGCGATCTCCCCGACCCCGTACGCCGGGGTGAACTTGGCGATCGTGGCGAAGGTGTGGCCGAACTGGTCGACCGGCGCGAACAGCCCCCCGGCGAACGACAGCACCGCCAGCACCGGGCCGAGGATCTGCATGACGTTCTCGCTGGGCAGCAGGTAGCCCATGAACAGGCCGAACGCGGCGAAGACGAGCGCGCAGACCCAGGCCAGCAGGCCGCAGGCCACCCACGCGTACGCCGGCAGCTCGGCCCCGGAGAACGCGCCGACCACGAAGGCGACGGCCACCGACACCGCCCCGATGATCATGGCGATGACGAGTTTCACCGCGATGTACGCGACCGGGCTCAGCGGGGTCAGCCGCAGCTGCCGGCTCCACCCGGCGGCCCGTTCGACCGAGACCATCGCCCCGCCCGAGGTGGTGGCGAGCATCGCCCCGTAGACGGCCATGCTGACCAGCACGTAGCCGGTGACGTTGCCCGCGCCCAGGCGTTCGGTCCTGTAGTCGCCGCTGGTGCCGAAGAGCAGGAAGAACACGGCGGGCAGGACGAAGGTGAACACGACGGTGCGGCGGTTGCGCAGCATGCGCCGCAACTCCAGCTCGATCATGCCGAGGCTGAAGCCGCCGAAGCGTGGCAGGGTGCGGTCGGGGATCGCGACAGCGGTCATTTCTTCTCCTCGTCGGCCGTCAGGGTCAGGAACGCGTCTTCGAGGTTGCGGGAGGCGATCTCCAGGTCGCGGGCCTCGGTGCGGGTGAGCAGATAGCGGGCGATCGGGTCGGTGTCGTTGCCGTGCAGGAAGATCGTGTCGCCGCGGACCTCGGCCCGGTCGACCCCGTCGATCCGCTCGAGGGTGGCCGCCTCGGCGCCGGGCAGGGTGGCCCGCACGGTACGGCCCGACGCGAGGGCTTTCACCTCGGCGGCGGTGCCGTCGGCGACGACGCGCCCGCGCCGCACGAAGACGACCCGGTCGGCGTACGCGTCGGCCTCCTCCAGGTAGTGGGTGGCGAAGACGACCGTGCGGCCGCGGCGGGCGTCGTCGCGGATCGCCGTCCAGAAGTCGTGCCGGCCGGCCACGTCCATGCCGGTCGTCGGCTCGTCCAGGATCAGCAGCTCCGGGTCGGGCAGCAACGCCATCGCGAACCGCAGCCGCTGCTGCTGCCCGCCCGAGCACCTGCCGACCGGACGGCCCGCGATCTCGGTCAACCCGGCCCGTTCCAGAGCCTCGTCGACCGCCGCGCGGGACTTGCCGAACAGCACGGCGATCAGCCGCACGGTCTCGCCGACGGTGTAGTCCTTGAGCAGCCCGCCGCTCTGCATCACCGCCGAGACCAGGCCCAGCGCGACCGCCTCGTGCGGGGGACGCCCGTACACCTCGACGCGGCCCGCGTCGGGTCGTAGCAGGCCCAGCAGCATGTCGACAGTGGTGGTCTTGCCGGCCCCGTTCGGGCCGAGCAGCGCGACCACCTCCCCCGGCCGGATGCTCAGCGAGATGCCGTCGACGGCGGTCACGGCGCCGAAGCGCCTGCCCGACCAGCGGCTGTGGCGCACCGCCCGCACGGCCGACTACGGGCCGCTCGACACCGCGTCACGGAACCTGATCGACCTGGAGAAGATCAAACGCCACTGGCCCGACATCCTGCGCATCGCCGCGTCTGTACACGCCGGAGAGGTGGCCGCATCGGACGTGATGCGCATCCTCCAACGCAGCGGCAACCCAACCCAGCTCGGCGACGCCCTGGCCCACTTCGGCCGGATCTTCAAAACCCTGCACGTCCTGTCCTACGTCGACCGGGAACAGTACCGACGCGACATCAAGCGGATGCGCAACCTGCAGGAAGAGCGCCACCGGCTGGCCAAGTACATCTGCCACGGTCGTCGCGGCGAACTACGCGAGAAGTACCACGCGGGAATGGAGGACCAGCTGTCCTTTTTTCCGTGGCGAGTGGGGATGGTAGGGGTGGCGTTGCGACTATCGACATTTCTCCAGCGAGGTTTGGATCGTTGGCGCGTATAGATAGGGATCCGGACGTGAGAGAGGTTCTGGGAAAAGTGTTCGCGCTCGCACTAGCCGGAATTTCTACCGTGTCCAAGAGTTAGCTTGTCAAATGCAAACTTCGCCCGGTAGTAGCGTGCCGAGTGCGCCCGGAGTGAAATAGCCGGCCACCTTTCTCGGTGAATTTTATCGGCGATGCGCGTGGTTTTGGTTATTGGTGAGCCGGCCCGACGGGAGTATCTGCCCGACGGGCCGGCGTCTTCTTGGTGGCACCATCGTCGGTCTCGGGATGCCGCTACTTTCGGTCGCACACCGTATCGGGATGGGCGTCGATGGTCGCCCGAGTCGGCCTGTGTTGCCGTCACGGTTGCCGTCAGCGTGACCTATGAATCGACAGGTATCTATTGTTGAGACTCGTCGACCGCGAGGTCCAGAGGCTGGGTTGTCGGTGGCCCGGATTTCCGGCGTGCGCGCGGGGCCGTAGGCCCGTAGCGCGTGCGCGCGGTCCGGCTCCGCCGGGCCGTCTTGATTATGTAGAGCAAGTTTGGACCAGCTCCCTCCCGTAGCCGCTGTCTCGGTGCTCGGCGCGCGGTGGCGTGCGCTGGTGTCTGGCCATGTTGCCGTCACCGTTGCCGTCAACCAGGTCCTGCGTCGGTCGCTGGCGCGGTTCCGGTCGATGAAAGTCCAGTTCAACGACTTGCCACCGTAGGTCACTCTCCGTGCTGGCCGTGAAAATGCCACACGTACTATGTGTTGGCTGGCACAACGCCAGTTCTCGTACACAACTGCGGTACTGGTGCGAAGGAAGGCGCTGGCCTATCTGGCGACGAATTGCTCGGACGTGCGACACAGCTTCGCGATGAATATGCCGATTCCCTCAAGGGGCTTTCGCAGAGCAAGCGACCGGCGACTGTGACGGCGGGATATAACAGGGAGACGGGTCAGTATGCGGCTGGGGCTTCAAGGAGAGGTGTTTGCGCCGAGACCTGCGTGGTGAATCAATTGGGCGGAGACCCTTCAAAGATCGTCTTTACTTCTGCTGTCAGGCCGAGAACGGGCGTCCAGGTCAACGTTTGCCCTACCTGCGAGGCGTCGTTTGGTAGGGGCGCCTTCCCTCAGTCAGGTACAACCTTTGATACCGATGTTCTTCGCCTGTTCGATTAGCTTGGATTGTGATGGAACTCGAACTTTCGCGTCACCGATGGTCTAGCCTCGACAGTCCGTATGCCGATTCCGGCGTCCTGCCGGACGCTATTCGCCAGCTTTGCGCGGCCTCTGACCGCCAGACGGCAGAGTTGGCCGTGACCAGGATAAGTAGGGTCTTGCCAACGCATGAGGCTCTGTCGCAGGCCTCGGTGGCGACAGCCTCAGCGCTAGTGAGTGGGCTGTGGCGCTGCGATGACGCGGTGGTAGATCTTGTGCTTGGATTGCTAGCCGACATAGCGGCTGGTTTCGAGGAGGACGCATCGGAGGATGTAAAATATTCGGCGGCCCACTTGGAATGTCTCAAGGAGATCTCACTAGGCTTTGTTGCGTACGTGGAGATACTAGAGACCAGTTCAAATGTGGACGCGCGAACTGCTTGCATCGATCTAATTGCGGCTTGCGGGCTTGCTACTGAGTGGCTTACGCGTCGCGCTGCGTTCTTCCTTGAGTCTGCCTTGCGGCTTCCTGATATGCGGGATTTTGCCACTGTCATCGAAAATTCTCTTTCGGATTTACGAGAGCGGATCAGGGAAGGTGGCACGGATCTATCTTGACGTTCTCTTGATCTGTGTTCGGAAGGTCGGGTCCAGCCGTTAGGTCGGGCGATGCCGGGTCCCTCGGTGCGACTTGGGTCAGTTGAATGTGCGGTCACTCGTGTGCGCTTGTGGACGCCCGCGTTCGCCCCGGTTGCTGTCGCGGCTGATGTCAGATGATCAAATCGATCGACAAGTTTCGATTAGCTCTGCGGCGCGCCGGAATTCGGCGTGACGGGTTCGCGCGATGCCGGCGTGCAGCCTGACGCACCCGTATTGTGTAGGGGCACTACGCCAATCGCTGGTAGTGCGTCGGTGGTCGGCTTTTCGAGGATCTATCCGGGTTGGTGTTCTGAGGTTCACGTTGGTGGAGCCTCGGCATTGGTGGGCGTGCGCGCGGGGCCGTAGGCCTTGAGCGCGTGCGCGCGGCCCGGCGTAGCCGGGCTGTCTTGATCCTGTATAGCTTTTCTTAGCCAATCGGCCACTGCGTCGGCGCCAGGGTGGTGGTCGTGCTGCGGCTACTTGGTCGGCTTGCGGGCGCGTCGCGGCTTCGCTGGCTCGGGTGCTGGTGCGGCGTCGGCTGAGGCGATGCCGGTGTTGGCCTTGTACTTCGCGATGTCGTCGGCGAGGTCTTGGTGCGCGGCCTTGAGGTCCGCGAGCTCTTGGGTGGCGGCGTTCATGGCGTGGACGTCTTTGACCATCATGGCGTCGACGATGCGGCCGGCGATCTCGTTTTGTTTCAGCAGGAACTGGGCGACGCGCCGGTTGAGGTCGGGGTCGTCGGCCATGGTGTCGCCGCGTGCTGGGTTGGGCTGACCTTCGGTGCCTGCGCGTTCACGCGCGAGTGGGTGGACGAAGGTGCCTTTGCCGACGACTGCGTAGGTGAGCCCGAGGTGTTGTAGCTCGCGCAGCGCGCGTTGGGCGGTCATCGACGCGACCCCGTAGCTTTCGGCCATCTTCCGGGCGGTGGGTAGTGCGTCTCCGCCGTGCAGGGTGCCGGTGCGGATCTGGTTGATGATGTCGTCGACGACTCGTTGAAACAGGGCGCGTTTGTCGTCGGCGGGGTGCGTCATGGGCTGATCGTAGCCATCTTGTCCTGGTTGAGCTACACGTGCTTCCCAAGATTCTTCATCCAAGGGCTTGACTCGATCACGATTGTCACGTGAAGCTTAGGCAACTTAGGAACCACGTCGTTGGGGTGTGGTCCCGCTGAGTCAAGGAGTTTCAACCATGTTGGTGCTGCCGATCGATGGCAGTCGGGCGTTGCTGGTGTTGGCGACGCCCGTACCGCAGTACAAGGACAGGTCCGCCCACATTGTGGCGACGGACCGGGTCACGGGTGCCCCTCTGGTTGAATCGATGGCAAGGGCGGTCCGGACTATGACGACCTGTTCACCCGCGCCTGGCTGGCTGCAAAGGACGATCCGCCGCTCGTGCGGGACCACCTTGCGCGGGTGCGGGATCTGATGGTGGCCCGGCAGCGCTCGATCCGGGTGGTGCTCGGGGTGAAGAACATGTGGCACGTCGGCCCGTCCGAGACCTGGCCGTTGGTCGTGGTGATTGTCGATGAGGCGCATACGTTCCTGAACGAGACCAAGGGCACCGACGCCGACTCCAAACGCCTCGACGCGCTCGCCCGGGAGACGTCCCGGCTGGTCGAGGAGTTGATCAGGAAGGGCCGCAACGTCGGTATCCAGGTCATTCTGGCGACACGGAAGGCCACCGGTGACGCGATTCCCACGAAGATCCGGGACAACTGCCAGGTCGCGATCAGCTTCGCCCAGCGCACCTCGGAAGCGGCCACGGCGGTACTCGGCTCCGACATCAGCGGCTACCCGGACGAGCATCCCCGCCGGTTGCAGGACCCGGCCTATGTCGGGGTGGCGTCGATGGTCGCCGAAGGCCGGCCCGGGTTCACCCTCGTCCGTACGCCGTACGTGCCCGACGCCGTGGCCGACCGGATCGCCGGCCAGACCACGCATCTGGTGCGTGACCCGCTTGCGCTGCTGCCGGCCGGGGCGGAGGTGACGACGCATGGCACGACCTGACCAGTATCAACGGCGGCAGCGGCCCATTCCGCCAAGAACAACACCGCTGCCCCCGTCACCTACCAGCCCCGACCCCCAACCGAGGGCGGGAGCCGCCCCGATCCTCGCACCCACCACGAGCGGTGTCGACCTGGACGCTTTGACCCGTCTCGCAGCGGCCGACCAGGCGCAACAGCGTGCGGGTGAGTGCGCTCGGCCGGTGCTGCTGTCCGGCCGCCGTCTGCTCGTGGACCCTGACACCGGCCGGATCGTCGACGACCTCGACGCATCCGGTGCCGGGCATCGGGTGGGGGTGCGGTGCCGCAACCGGCGTCGTGCGGTGTGCCCGGCGTGTTCGGCGTTGTATCGGCTGGACGCGTTCCACATGTTCGCCGCCGGCCTACGCGGCGGCAAGGACACCCCGGCCCTGGTCGCCGATCATCCTCGGCTGTTCGTCACGCTGACCGCGCCGTCGTTCGGTCCCGTGCACTGCGGTCCTGGCCGGGACGGCTCGCCACGCCGGTGTCATCCGCGCCATGGCTGCGGGCGTTGGCACCCGATCGGCGACCCGGAGGTCGGCACCGCGCTCGATCCGGGCGGCTACGACTACCCAGGTCAGGTGTTGTTCAACGCCCACGCCGGACGATTGTGGGCGCGGTTCACCATCGACGTCCGCCGCCACCTCGCCGCTACTGCGGGCCTGACCCGAACCGCGGCATCCGGGCAGGTGCGGGTGGTCTTCGCGAAGGTCGCTGAGTTCCAGACCCGGGGCGTGGTGCACCTGCACGCCATCGTCCGCCTCGACGGCCCGGCCGGGCCGGGCTCGGCACCACCCGGGTGGGCCACGCGGCGACGGCTGACGACCGCAATCCGTGCCGCTGCCACCGGAGTAGGGATCACGGTGTCCGGTTCCCGAATCACCTCGGCGCGGGTGCTGCGCTGGGGACGTCAACTCGACATTCGGCGTATCGGCGGCAGCGGGATGTCCGGTGCGGCGGTGGCCGGGTATGTCGCCAAGTACGCGACCAAGTCCACCGAAGCGGCCGGGATCGACATCCCGCCACTGTTCTGCCGCACCTGCACCGGACGCGGCGTACTGCACACGGGCGGGCGGCTCTGCCGTTCGTGCAACGGAACCGGTCGGCGGCCCGGCATCTTGCTCGATCATTTGACCGTGCACGTTCGCACGCTGGTCGACACGTGCTGGCGGATCGGCGGGCACCCGGAGTATGCCGGGCTGCGGCGGTGGGCGCACCAACTCGGCTTCCACGGCCACTTCGCGTCGAAGTCACGCGGCTACTCCACCACCTTCGCCGCGCTCCGCGCCGAACGCCGCACCTGGAGCACCCTCGGCCAGGTCGAACGACTCGGCCTGCCCGCCGGTACGCCGCTGCTGGTTATGGCCGACTGGCGCTACACCGGCCACCCCGAACCCGGACATCCGAGGTGGTCGGCATGAGCGTCGATCTGTTGACCGTCGATGACGTGATGGCCCGGCTCCAGGTCGGCCGGCACACCGTCTACCACCTGATTCGCACCCGCCGGCTGCACTCCGTGCGCATCGGCCGCTGCCGGCGCATCCCCGCCATCGCGCTCACCGCATACCTCGATACGCTGACCAAGGAGGCTGGCGATGGCCGGTAGAAGAAAGGCCAACGGCGAAGGCACCATCTTCCAACGCGCCGACGGCCGCTGGTGCGGCTCCGGCTACGTCCTGGCCGCCGACGGCACCCGCAAACGCATCTACGTCTACGGCACCACCCGCCGCGAAGCAGCCGACAAACTCGCGGAGAAACTCGCCGACTCCAACCGGGGCCTGGTCGTGGCCGCCGATCCGAACCTGACCGTCGGCGATTACCTGACCGCCTGGCTCACCGGCGTCGCCCGACACCGCCTGCGGGCTACCACGTACGACACGTACGAGTCGCTGGTGCGCCGGTTCCTCATCCCGGGCCTCGGCGGTCGCAAGCTCGCCACCCTCACCGTCCGCGACGTCCGCGCGTTCCTCGACCGGATCGCGACCGTGTGCCAGTGCTGCACCTGGGGCTGGGACACGAAACGGGACCCGAACCACCGGCGGGCGGATCGGCGTCCCCGGTGCTGTGCAGTCGGCGCGTGCTGCTCAACCCGCATCCGACCGGCCACCGTTCGCTACGTCCGGGCCGTGTTGTCGGTTGCTCTCGCCGACGGCGTCCGTGAGGACATCCTCGGCCGCAACGTCGCCTCCGCAGTGCGGCTACCGACTCC
>Ga0247737_1001198_pt1 | contig 11118 bp, 9 predicted proteins | sample UWRJL028104C2_FD_180937 | JGI IMG/M metagenome (GOLD analysis project Ga0247737, IMG submission 180937) | Plant litter microbial communities from Arlington Agricultural Research Station in Wisconsin, United States - UWRJ-L028-104C-2 | ecosystem: Environmental > Terrestrial > Plant litter >...
GGGGCCCGCGTGCCGCACCAGTTCCTCGAGTTCGTCACGCAGCCGGGCGGCCGGTGTGGACCGGAACGCCTCGAGGGCGGCCGCCAGCCCGACCGAGCCCTCGGCCGGGGTGAGGAAGTCGGGATAGTACGCACCGCGGACCAGCGGAAGCAGCAGTTCCAGGTCTTCGCGGCGGCTCGCCTTGAGGGCGTGTTCGCGCCAGCGACCGTAGATCAGCTCGGGGCCCGGGCGGCGCAGACGCCACACGCCGAAGATCGTTTCCCACAGCGGATCGGGTTCACCCGCGATCCGCACGCGGCCGATGTCCTCCGGCGTGAAGTGGATGCGCAACACGTCGGCCCCCCATTGCCGTTCAGCAAGCAATCACGGCAGGAGTCTATCCGGGGAGCATTGCCGTCCGAAATTCGGTACACGACAAAGGTCCGTATGGCCCGTTTGGCCGTACGGAGGAGAGGGTGTCGCCACGAGCAGGCCGACGAATCCAGCAATCTCGGATATACACCCCCGTTAACGGCATATCCGTTTTGAGAAGCTCCGCCGGCCCGACTCGCGGCCGGCCCATCGAGACGACGATCTCTGCCGGCCACCGGCGGCGACAAGACGTTTCATGCGTCCCTGAAACGTTGCACCGGGATTCATCCGAACGGACGACTCATTATTGGCGATCGCACCGAACTAGACATTACCGAAAAATGCTGAGGCTGCGGTACGGCTGCGGCACGACGCGCTCCCCCAGGATCTGCTCGGCGGATCCGATCCTGACCTGACGGCGTACGAGCGGAGGCTTCTGACTTCGGGCGCGCGACTGCCGGGGTGACCTGGTCGTCACCCCGGCGGCGCGTGGATCCCCCTACGTGAACGAGCTGGGGCTCACCTCCACCAGGCGGCCGGCGTCCTTGATGCCGAGCATGCCGGCGATGCTCCACGACGTCGCGTAGAGCTTGCCGTGGGTGAACTGGACCCCGGTCGGCATCGTGACGGCGGCGTGCGTGACCTTGCCGTGCTCGATGCGGGTCAGGCGGCCGACCTTGGACGGGTCGAACCCGGGCGGCGGGTTGCCGGCCGGAGCACCGAAGAGCACCTCGGAGGCGAAGATCGTGCCGTACGGGCTGACGGCGACGCCCGTGAGTGAGGTGAATCCGGTCCACTTGTCGAGCACCTTGCCGCTGCGGCCGTCGAGCTTGAAGATGGTCGCGGCGCCCGGCTTCTCGGCCCCGAGAGTCGAGACATAGACGTACGGGCCGCGGACGGCGACGCCGGTCGGCACCGGGTCACAACCCACCGTTCCCGGGTTGGCCTGCGCGCCCTTGGCCAGACAGGCCGGGGTCTTCGGGTTCGGCGGCACGAAGAACGTGGCGACCTTGCCGGTCCACGGGTCGACGCGCAGGACGTCGTTGGCCCCGCCGTCGGCGACCAACAGGCCCCACTTCGTCGCGGTCAGGCTGAACGGGTTGGACAGCGCGTCATAAGGCTTTCCGGCCTTGTCGAACTGCTTCTGCCCGTCCGGATTGCGCTTCAGCTCGTATTTGAGAAGGTCGGCGACGACGCGCGCGTTCTTTCCTTTCCAGTCGAACATGATCAGTGCTGACGGCGGGAATTTCGACGGTGGCGGCGTGCCTTCCTCGTTGGGCCCGCCGAGCACCGCGAAGATCTTTCCGCCCACCGCGGCGACCCCGGCGACTCCCGGAATTCCCGAGAAGACCGTGGTCTTGGCGCCCGAACGAAGATTGACCGCGGTGACCTTTCCACTCCCCGATTCCGCGACCAGAGCGGCGTGCGACGACAGCACGTCGAGCCCGAACGGCCCGTCGAGCTTGGTGGTGATGGTCCTGATCGCCGGCTTGTCGCCGGCCTGGCTCGCTCCGGCGTAGGCCGGCACGCTCGCGATGACCGTAAGTGCGCCCGCCCCTGCGGCCGCGGCCATTTTCAGCGCATTGGTGATTCTCATCCCTGCCCCCCCGACAGATGCGCTAGTCGGCTGTTTCCCGCCTCCCCGTGGCGGGATCACTATTCGCCGATGAATGTTAGCAAGCCCCAACCTAGGAAGGCTTTGTTCGGGCGGCAACCGTCCTTTCGGCCACCGGATCCAGAAATCGGCCGCCCCGAATAGTGAACATTACGGCCAGGTAAACTCTGATCAATTCCGGTCGGACGTGCCGGCTTTCGGCGGCGCCGCCCGCGCCCCATCGCCGGCGCCGGTGCCGCGGAGTTGCCACTTTGCGACAATCGCGAGGTCGTCGTCCTTACCGGTCCGGGCGCCCCGGAGCCTGCTCCGCCGCCCGCCTGAGCTACCGCTAGTGACCGACGTCGCCCTCGGCGGGGCCGTTTCCCGTCCCCGGTGATCAACTGGTCGAGCTTGGTGGGCTCGACCGTTCCCCTCAGGCGGACCGCGAACTTGGCCAGCCCCTTCGGCTCGGCCGGCCGGATCGCCCCCGTGACGACCGGCGCGTCACCGTCATTCCGCCCGGCCCGGGCCGCCCGGAGGTGATAGATCACCCGCGCCCACGCCCCTACCAGCCGTTCCGGTGGAAGATACAGCCGGAGCGTAGGCGTGAAGCAACCCCGGGTGCGGTACTGTCCGTGCCCGGCGTACGCTCTGATCTCCTGTCGCGCACGTCACTCACGTCAGATCCACACTGGACGCTGGGGTCCATCGAGGTGAGGATGATCGCGTGATCGAAGACCTGTCCAGGCTGGACCCGAACGTTCCGGAGACCGCCCGGATCTGGAACCTCTCGGCCAATCCGAAATATCATCTGCGTAGCCCGGCACGCATCGCAGCGCTCTTCGAGGGGCTGGAACTCGTCGAGCCCGGGGTCATGCCGGTGACCCGCTGGCGCACCGACAGGCCGGAGATCTCCCAGTACCGCGCCGTCGGGCGAACACGTCCCTGACCGTTCCCGGCCGGAAACCCGATGTGTTGTTCCTGATGGAGTTCGCTTCCGATTTAGTTGCTTCCGACTTGATTGTTCCCGACTTGGTTGTTTCCGACTTGACTGCTTTGGACAGGAAGAGCGAGATGATAGGGCGAGGCGACAGCGGAGGGTCGACGGTGCGTCGGCTCCAGCTCGGCGCGCGCCTGCGCGAGTTACGCCTGGCCGCGGGTGTGAGCCGGGAGGCCGCCGGCTACCGCATCCGCGCGTCCGAATCCAAGATCAGCCGGATGGAGCTGGGCCGCGTCGGGTTCAAGCCCCGCGACATCAGCGACCTGCTGACCCTCTACGGCATCGACGACCCCGAGGAGCACGAACGCCTCCTCGATCTCACCAAGGAGGCCAACTCCCCGAGTTGGTGGCACACCTATGTCGACGTTCTGGAGAGCTGGTTCCACAGCTATCTCGACCTGGAACAAGCGGCCGAGCTGATCCGGACGTACGAGATCCAGTTCGTTCCGGGCCTGCTGCAGACCGAGGCGTACGCGAGCGCGGTGATCCGCCTCGCGCACACCGACCCCGGCCGGCCGGAGGTGGAGCGGCGCGCGAAACTGCGGATGGTTCGCAAGGAGACGCTGACCCGGACGGACGGGCCCATCTTCTGGGCGGTGCTCGACGAGGCCGTGCTACGGCGGTTGATCGGCGGCCCCGACGTGATGCGCGCACAGATCGTCGCGCTCCTGGAGGCGTGCGAGAACCCGAACGTACGCCTCCAGGTGGTTCCGTTCGACTCGGGCGGCCACGCGGCGACCGGCGGCGCGTTCAGCATCCTGCGTTTCCCGCATGAGGAACTCGACGACGTGGTCTACATCGAACACCTCACCAGTGCCCTCTACCTGGACAAACGCGAGGACGTGGACGACTACGCGGCGGCGTTCGGCCGACTGATCATCGAGGCCGCTCCCCCGGCGCAGACCCCCGACATATTGCGGGGTGTGCTCGCCGATCTGGACCGCCGCTAGATATTTGTTCGCGCGCAGCTGCCCGGACCTGGCGAAACGTCCCCATGACGGACCAAGGGGCCCCGCCGAGCTGCAGCCGGACGTGCCGCCCGGGGCCCGCACGTGGATTCGGCCGGCACCATGATCGGCGTCCCTCCCCTGCCGTTCGGAACTTGCGGTACAGTCCGGAAGTTACGGGATCCGATCGCCAGGGGGCAACGATGACGCGCGCCGAGGCCACCACCACGCTCAGCACCGCCACCACCGAGCAGCGGGACATCCGCAATCCGGTGCTGCCCGGCTTCCACCCCGACCCGTCGATCCTGCGAGTGGGCAGCGATTACTACATCGCCACCTCGACCTTCGAGTGGTATCCGGGGGTGCGCGTCCACCACTCGACCAACCTCGTCGACTGGACGCCGCTGGGCGGCGCGCTCACCGAGAGGCGCCTGCTCGACCTCACCGGCACCGGCGACTCCAACGGCGTCTGGGCGCCCAATCTCACGTACGCGCACGGCGAGTTCCACCTGCTCTTCACCGACGTCGCCACGTTCACCGCCGGTTATTGGGATCCGCGGAACTTCCTGGTCACCGGCCCCACCCCGACCGGCCCGTGGTCCGATCCGGTGGAGCTGCACGGCCGCGGCTTCGACGCCTCGCTGTTCCACGACGACGACGGCACCACCTGGATGCTGTCGATGGTCGCCGACTGGCGTCCCGGCCGGAACCGCTTCGGCGGCATCTCGATCCAGCAGTACGACCGCCGCGCGCGCCGCCTCGTCGGCCCCGAGCATCTGATCTTCACCGGTACGCCGGCCGCCGTCACCGAGGCACCGAACCTCTACCGCAAGGACGGCTGGTACTACCTGGTCACGGCCGAGGGCGGCACGAGCTGGGCCCACCAGGTGACGGTCGCCCGCTCCAGCCACCTGCTCGGCCCGTACCTCGCCGACCCGTCCGGCCCGCTGCTCACCTCGTCCGGCCACCCCGGGCTGACCCTGCAGAAAGCCGGCCACGGCAGCCTGGTCGAGACCCCCGGCGGCCAGTGGTATCTGGCCCACCTGGTCGCCCGCCCCTACTCACCGCTGGGCCGTTGCGTGCTCGGCCGCGAGTCCGCGATCCAGGAGGTGACCTGGACCGACCAGGGCTGGCCCCGGATCGCCGACGGCCTCCCCGCCGACACCGTGCCCGCCCCGTCGAGTGTCACCGTCCCCGCCACCGCACCCGTCTCGTCGGAGCAGTCCGAGGACGACGATTTCACCACTCAGGAGCTGGGCGTCAACTGGTCTACCCTGCGCCGCCCCGCCACCGCCGACTGGCTCTCCCTGACCGAGCGCCCGTCCCACCTGCGCGTCTACGGCGGCCTGTCCCCGATGGGCCGCCACCGGCCGAGCCTGGTGGCCCGCCGCGTCGTCGCCACCGACTCCGAGTTCGAAGCGGTGATGGACTTCCATCCCCGCAACTATCGGCAGCTGGCCGGAGTAACCGCCTACTACAACACCCGCAACTGGTACTTCCTCCACATCACCGCCGACGACGACGGCATCCCGGTCCTCGACCTGCTGACCTGCGACAACGGCCAGGTCGCCAACGCCCCCGGCGTCCGCGTCCCCGTCCCCGCCCCGGGCCCGGTCCGGCTCCGCCTGCGCTTCGCGGGCCCGTCGCTCTCTTTCGCCTACGCCTTCCCGGGCGCGACCTGGAGAGAAGCCGGCTCACCTGTGGACGCGACCACCCTCTCCGACGAGTACGCCGCCCACGAAGTCAACGGCGAGCCCGCGGCCTGGGGCTTCACCGGCGCCTTCGTCGGCCTGTGGGTCCAGGACCTGGGCCGCGAGAACGCCTACGCCGACTTCGACCGAGCCACCTACCGAACGAGCTAGCGGGGCCTGTCTGGTGGATCGATCAGGGCTGCGGCGTGGCCCCGGTGGTAACCCACCGGACAGGCCCTCGGGGCACCGGGTGGACACCTTCGGGCGTACGGGTGACTCAGACTGTGGAGGTCGACTCCCCCTGGTGGGGGTCGGGCTCGGCTGCCGGTGGCAGGTCCGGCTCCGGCTCCGGCTCACTGAGCTGCTCGCGTACATACACGTAGACGACCGAGACCAGAGCCGCGACCGGTACGGCAAGCAGGCTGCCCACGATCCCGGCCAGGCTACCGCCCAGGGTCACCGCGAGCAGCACCACGGCGGCGTGCAGACCAAGCCCGCGGCTCTGCAGCATCGGCTGGAAGACGTTCCCTTCGAGCTGCTGCACCAGGATGATGATGCCGAGCACGATCAGCGCGTCGACCCAACCCTCGGTGACCAGCGCGATCAGCACGGCCACGAAGCCGGCGAAGAGCGCGCCCACGATCGGCACGAACGCCGTGATGAAGGTCAGCACCGCCAGCGGTAGCACCAGCGGCACCCCGACGATCCACAGACCGAGACCGATGAAGACCGCGTCGAGCATGCCGACGAACGCCTGCGACCGCACGAACGAGCCGAGCGTGTTCCAGCTGCGGGCGGCGACCTCGGGAACGTCGACCGCCAGCCGGCCCGGGAGCTGACGCGAGAGCCACGGCAGGAAGCGCGGGCCGTCCTTGAGGAAGAAGAACATCAGGAACAACGCCAGTACGGTCGTCACCAGGCCGTTGACCAACGTGTTGAGACCGCTGAGGGTGACCGTGACAATGCTGCCGGCACTGCTCTGCAGGCGCCCCACCGCGGCGTCGAGTGCGGACGTGATGTCGTCGTCGCCGAAGTTGAGCGGCGGCCCGGCCGCCCACTCGCGCACGCTCTGGATGCCGTCGGCCACCTTGTCGGCCAGCTCGCCGGACTGCGAGGCGACCGGCACCGCGATCACCACGATGATGCCTGCCATCACGATCAGGAAAAGGATCATGACGACGGCGGCGGCCACGGCGGGCGGCCAGCGCAGCCGGTTGCGCAGCAAGCGGGTCACCGGCCAGGTCAGCGTGGTCAGCAGCAGCGCCACCACCAGCGGCCAGACCACCGACCACGCCTTGCCCATGAGCCAGAGCACCACGTAGGCCATCGCCAGCACGATCAGGGTCTGCGCCGAGAGGACGGCTGTCGCGCGTAACGCGGACCGAGATTTATCGGCGTTCAGTCTGGCAGGCATGCCGATCACCTTAGAGACGGCGCCCGCGTCCCGCCGTGCTCCCGGCTCACTCATTTGCCGTGTCGGCAAGGATGTACCCCAGCCGCACGGGGTTCTGGGTCCGACGCTGGGTGGCCGATCCTCGGCGACCGGCGACGCGCGGCGGCCCCGGCCCGGCGCGGATGCGGGTCTGTCGAGAGTGGGGGATTACGTAGTGGCTTGGGTGCGCATGCGCCAAGCGTCGGTTATCAGTTCTTCGAGACGGGCGACTGTCACCTCGGGTAGGCGAACCATTACCAAGGGCAGGCCGTCGTAGGACGAGATGGTGAAGAACAGAGCCGGCTCGCCGAGGACCAGGGCCTGTTTCTCTGCCTCGTCGCCCACATAGAGGACTGCTATGTCGGTGCGGATCAGCCGGGGCTTACCGGGCTCACGCTGGGGATACGACCAGATGAAGCCGCTGTTGTGCACGCGGAAGTCGAAACCGTCGCTGTCGATTTCGATTACTTCGGGCATGGTCAGGGCCAGGCGGCGTACATCGTCGGCGGTGGCCACGGGGGCGCCTTTCGCGTGTGTTGAGTGAAGGACTGATGGTATGACACCCGGAGCACGTCGCACGGGTTGTGCGTAGGATGCGTCGGCACGGTCGTAACAGGAGGGGAACCGAGGAGCACGATGCCGCTAACTCCAGCCGACGTTCACAACGTGGCGTTCAAGAAACCGGCGATCGGCAAGCGCGGGTACGACGAGGAAGACGTCGATGCCTTCCTCGACGAGGTCGAGCAGGAACTCACCCGCCTTCTCGAGGAGAACCGCGCCCTGCACGACCAGATGCAGCGGCCGGGGCCCGCGGGACCTGCCGCGGGCGGGCCGAACAATCGTGCGCTCGAGGCCGAGCTCTCCGATCTGGCCGGTCAGCTCGGCCGGCTGCAGGAGGCCCGCGCCCGCGCCGAGCAGAACGCGCGCAGCATGCAGAGCCAGCTCGAACGGGCACGGCGTGAGGCGCCCGCCGGTCCGCCCCCGTCCGCCGGGGACGGGCAGGACTCGCCGGTACTGATGATGGCTCGGCGCACCGCCGACGACCACATGCGCGACGCGCGGTCCGAGGCCGAGGCGGTGATCAGCGGGGCGCAGTCCGAGTCGGACAAGGTCACCAACGATGCGCAGTTGTCGGCCAGCACGATCGAGAGTGACGCGCGCCGCAAGCACACCGAGGCGATGAACACGCTGGGTGACAAGCGGGCCGCGCTGCTCGATGAGATCGACAAGCTGGGCCGGCTCGCGCAGACGTACCAACAGGCGCTCGGCGACCACGTCACCCGCCAGCTCCAGGAGCTCGACAGCGCCTCCGGCCGCGACCTGGACTGATCCCCCGGGAACGGAACGATCCCCGGCCGGTCGCGTCAGCTCGACGACGCGTCCGGCCGTGGTCGTCCGCGCGTGGCCGGGCGCCCCCCGCGGGCGGAACCGACGGGTATCTTCGGCGCATGAAGACGGTGAGCCGCCGGCTGGCGCTGTGGCGGGCGGACCTCGAGGCCGGCGTGTGCGCGATCCCCGACGGGAGCGTCGAGGGACGCGAGCAGGTGCGGGTCGTCCTCGAGGGTGTGACGTCCGTGGCCACCGTGCAGCAGGACGTGGAGTGGCAGCTCGCCGGCCTGGTCTGGCCCGACGACCTGCGGCCGGGCGTGCTCGTCACCGTCGTGTGGCACCCGGCCAAGGACGAGATGGTCCTGCGTACCGTGCCGCTCGACGAGCCGATGCGCGTCGACGGGGTCGACTACTTCTACGAGTACGACCCGAAGGTCGTCACCCGCGACTACCGCCCCGATCAGTCGAACCGCGCCAAGGTGCTGCACACCGTCCGCAAGCTGGGCCGGGTGTTCGACGACGGCAGTGCCGTGCTCAGCGAGGAGCTGCTGACCAAGCGTTCCGGGCTCGGCCGCGGCGCGAAAGGCGCGTTCCTGCTGCGCAACGCCGTCGACCAGCTCATCCGCGAAGGTTTCCTCACCCGCGTGACCGGCAGCGTCGACGGTTCGGGCCACCCGTCCTACCCGGCGGTTGACGGTGCGGCGCCGACCGACATGGTGTTCTATGCCCCGATGGTCGAGCCCGTCCCGACCGATTCCGATCGCCGCGATCACTGGGTGACCGGCTTCGTCCGCAAACTCCCCCGCGGCGCCCAGCCGTCGGAGAAGCAGCGCGACCTCTACCAGCGAGCGAGCGAGAACAACGAGGTCGCGCCGCTGGCCCCCGGCTACACATTCGTCAAGAAACACCACCGAAACGGCTGAATCAACACCCGCTGACGTACGCCTCCTCGGCCCCACAAAAGCAGCGTCCCGGGAGGCGGGTCGAGCGATGCCACCAGTTCCTCGACGGTCACAGAGCGCAGGTGACCCCGCGGTCAACCGAGAATCACCGTCTGGAGCTCGGTGAACGCCTCCATCGGGTAGGCCCCGCCGACCCGCCCGAGCCCGCTGTCGGACCCCGACCGGCCGCCGAACGGCAGATGGCTCTCCCAGTAGTTCGACGACTCGTTGATGTTCACCCAGCCGGCCCGCACCGCGTCAGCGAACGCCAGCCCCTTGGCCAAGTCGGCCGTGTAGACGGCCGCCAGCAGTCCGTAACGCGACGCGTTGGTCAGCGCGATCGCCTCGTCCAGCGAGCCGATCCCGACGATCGGCGCGACCGGCCCGAACGTCTCCTCGGTCGCCACCAGCGCGTCCCGCGGAACCTCGTCGAGCACCGTGGCCGGCCAGTAAAGATCCGTCTTCTGCCCCGTCAGCCGGGCCCCGCCGGTCAGCACCGAGGCCCCGCGCGCCACCGCGTCGGCCACATGCTGATCCATCTTCGCGGCGACCGCCTCGTTGTTGAGCGGCCCCATCGTGGTCGCCTTCTCGAACGGATCCCCGAGCCGCACGGAAGCTTGGACCGCCTTCGTGAGCCGGGCCGCGAACTCCTCCCGCACGTCGTGGTGGACCAGCAACCGCTCCCCCGCCGTGCAGCTCTGTCCCGCGCACAGGAAGCACGCCACCAGCGCCCCGGCGACCGCCCGGTCGAGATCGGCGTCGTCGAGCACGACCACCGGCCCGTTCCCGCCCATCTCCAGCAGCGTCGCCTTGCCCGCCGCCGCCTTCGCGACGCGCTTGCCGGTGGCGGTGGAGCCGATGAACGCGACCGCGTCGGTGCCCGGGTTGCGGGCGATCTCGTCGCCGACGACCGGGCCGGGCCCGGTGACCAGGTTGAGCACGCCCGGCGGCAGGTCGGCCTCGGCGACGCAGTCGGCCAGCGCGATCGCGCAGACCGAGGTCGACGGCGCGGGTGTCCACACCACCGTGTTGCCCGAGGCGAGCGCGGGGGCGATCAGCTCGGCAGGCATCGTGTAGGGCCAGTTCCACGGGGTGATCACGCCGACCACACCGCGCGGGCGGCGGATCAGCAGGGCCCGCTTGCCCGGCGACGACGAGTTGGGCAGCTGGCCGCCGAGCCGTTTGCCGTCCTCGGCTGCCATCCGCCAGTAGGTGCCGAGCTCGTCGACCTCGTCGTAGGCCTCGGTGAACAGTGGCTTGCCCTGGTCGAGGGTGAGCCTGCGGGCCAATTCGTCGCGGCGTGACTCGATCACGTCGGCCACCCGGTGCAGCAGCGCGGCCCGTTCGAAGGCGGTCAGGCGGGCCCAGCCCGGGGCGGCCGCCCGCGCGGCCGCGATGGCGGCCTGGGCGTCGTCGCGGTCCCCCTGCGGTATGCCGCCGAGGGTGTCGCCGGTGGCGGGGCTGGTCGCCACGGTGACGGCACGGGACTGCGCGGGCACCCAGGCACCGCCGACGAACATCCGGAATTCCACGGACTCCAGGCTATCGGCCGGTCATCACCCGGTGATAGGCGTGAAACGGCAGCGTCGCCTACAACCGGGCCTGGATCACCTCGGTCGCCGGCGTCTGATCGACAGGCGGGGCCGGAGCGGCGACCGCTCCGGCCCGCTCCGTCAGTTGCGCCGGGCGACCAGGTAGCCCCGCGGAACCAGTTCGCCCTCCTCGGGCGGCCGCCGGCCCAGGAACACCGTCGTGAACCCGGCCGACCCGAGACGCTCCTCCATCTCCTGGGCCGACAACCAGTACGTGTCGAACTCGACGCCCAGCCCGACC
>Ga0247737_1001201_pt1 | contig 11101 bp, 13 predicted proteins | sample UWRJL028104C2_FD_180937 | JGI IMG/M metagenome (GOLD analysis project Ga0247737, IMG submission 180937) | Plant litter microbial communities from Arlington Agricultural Research Station in Wisconsin, United States - UWRJ-L028-104C-2 | ecosystem: Environmental > Terrestrial > Plant litter >...
TTCCTCGTCTGCGATGGTTGTGTTAAAGATGTTGACCAAGCCATCTGTGGAGCCTGAGAGTAAAATCTGAGGTCTTGTTGGATGAAATTGTAGCTAAGGATTATTAACATGAGTGGACTTTGCCAGGGTGAAATATGCGAGGGTTTACTTCTGTGACATCGTCGCTGTGGCTCTCAATATATTGCACTACTGGTTCTCCGAGTGATCGTGTGTCCCTATTCAAATAAGTTTTGAACCTAGGCGAAGGTGGAAAATGCATACCATAATAGTACTGAGGCTTGATGGTTTGTCAATTCAGTACCAGCAGCTAGCCCATATGGTGATGTGCAAGCAACCGACAGAATTGGAGCTGGCGTAGGTCCTTTATCTGCATAAGGTCAGGATTGGTCCTCAAAGGTGTTTCTTCTTCCGCAGAAAAAAAGTAGAGGACTTTAACAACTTGTGGAACAAGTTAAGAAGATGACTTCTCAAAGCTAGGCCAAGACCCAAAACTTCAAGTTATGTAAAAAGCCGGAACTCACCACTTGACACTTCTCCAGCCCTTTCTCCACTCCTCAGGTCCGTAATTACAACCCTCCCATCCCTCCCACCGGTAACTACAATACCCTCCTCATTCAAGACCCTTAAACAGGTTACATCGCGATTGACTTGGCGTACTGAATTCACCGGTGCACTTTCCAACCGCGATGGGTCAAGAAGTCGCAGGCTGTCATCTGAGGATATGGTAGCAAGCCCGGCACCCGTGAGGATAATGTCGTATATGTAAGTGATCTCCTGCGACGTGCCAACTTTGTGCGTTGAAGTGTTATAGAGAGTATACATTTTCGCCTCGTTAAAAAAGTTGGTACGTCTTTTTGAGGTTGGAGTGAGAGAATTTTTGAAGGTCGCTGCAAACTTTTCTTAAGCCAAAACCATCAGGTTATCGTTTCAACTTTCTATTCCGAACCAGTTCTTCAAGTTTCACTTATCTCTTCGAAACACTAAATCAGGCCTTTCTGGAAGATAACCGTTGAAGAAAAGCCTTGTAGCATTGATGATCAAGTCACGTGATGGATCAAACAGCTTCACTTCCAAGATACTTCAGATAGTAACGACAGCCAGGAAAGTTGTCTTATCAGATTGTTGCTTTAGCTGATCTGAAACCACTGACGGAACAGATCAAACGTTTTGCTTTATGAGCTAATGAATACACGATTGGCATCACTAATTCCTGTCAGGCAGTTTATGAAGCCTGGAAGAGATACAATTATTGTTCTTAAGGGTATAAATTTTGATTTAAATATGTATATATAATAAGCCTACTATCCGACAGAGCCCCCCCGAAGTATTCACGTATGTGAAGTTGAAGCTGAAGTTGCAAAGAGTGTGTATTTCCCATGCGCCAAATCCCATTCTAGTTCCCAGTTTTCTCATCTAATTTCCATTCCCAAGGTATCATGCCCAGTTGTTAATTCTCTTTTTCAGCTCTACGAGCAGATCGTTCCAAATTTCATGCTGGTCAGTGGCTGAGGGAAGACACCGTTGTCTAGAAGTGCGAATGCGCTCCACTCATCAGCAGACTCTGCTTTGAAGTTCCAGAACACCCATCCTTGCGTCTGGCTTTCGAATGCGGAGAGCTGAGCTTCGATATATCCTCGCATGTCGTCCTTAAAGGTTTGGTCCCAGGTTCTAATGTCACTTTTGCCTGCGCACGAAGCAACGAAGGAAGAGTCAGGAAAGCTTCCATCATATCTGGAGCCGACACCATAGCCGTTGAGAGCAGGGGCGCAATCGGTCATTGCTGCTGTCCACTCGCCTACAACGACCCATTTATCGGTGCCAGAAGCATATTTTGCAGCGCTATTGCAAACGTGTTGGCGATGTTGCCAAGGTTGCATGGCGACGAATTCATTGGTGAAGACTTGGTACTCATGGTGGTCAACAATAACACTGTGCGCACCATCATATGGAGAAAGGAAGTTATTCCAGGAAGATGGAGTCTCGAAGGCATCATGGATCACAACTGGCGTATCGCTGACGGCTCGGACTTGTCCAAATCCATCTCTGTAGAATTGCTTGAGTGTCTCCATGTCCAAGGCTGACCCAAGAGGCTCGTTCAACAGTTCGATAGCGACTACAACATCTTGATATTCTGCCTTGGCGTACTTTGCGGTAATGGTTTGCAACACTGCTAAGGTCTGTGCAACCGAGTCTCCTTGCTGCCAAGCTGGCGTTGTCTTGTGTCCGCTGTTGTCGAAGCCGTTCTGAGACTTGGGAGCACCATGCAGATCAATCCAGATCTTGAGTCCGGTTCCTCTAGCCCAGTCGATAGCAGCATCAAGATATGGTGCTGCGCCTTGGGTGTAGGGCTCGCCAGCATCAAGCGAAAATGCCCAGTAGCCGATTGGTATCCGTACCGTATTGAATCCAGCATCGGCAATCTTTTTGAAGTCTGCAAACGTACACCAGGTGTCCCACTACTAACGTCAGTTTATTGCAAGAGGCTGTAGATAGAACTATACATACGTGGGGTCTTAAGATGCTGAGGGCTGCTTCAGATCCCAGCTTTTGCGTGAGCGTAAGCTCATCGACTATACGCAATGACTGGTCGACGTTTTCAAAAATACTAGGTGTAATCCATGGTTCGAGAACGAGCCAGCCTCCAATGTTCAGACCGCGCACTTTCTCATCCCCAAAACCAAAGTTGACCGATCTCTTAGACAATGGCTCGTTTGTTGGAAGAGCCGACGCAAGTCCTGAGGCGAGCAACGCCGTGACAGCATTCTTGAATAACATAATTAAGGAATTACCACGTCAAAAGAAGATAACGAATGTGGTGGGATGTGATCAGAAAAGATAATCCTGAGGAATCACCGTAGAGGGGGTTGGCCAAGTATATGAATAGATATGAGGCATTGGGACTTTTGACCAGACAGCGGCCCTATGGAGGCAGGCAAGGACGCAGCAAGATTCAGGAACCAGCCCGAGAAGAGGTGGATCCAATGGACCATCTGAAGAAGATTAAGGAACCATACAAGATGGGGATAGACGTGACTGACGTACAATTCGTCCATTTTCAGCGGGGAATTCATAGATGCATTGGCTGAAACTACGAAAGACCGACTTTATGCTTTGCGCTTTGAATCTGGGCCCACTCTTTGGGATGTTGATGTTGCGCTGCAGCGCCCGAATCTAGTTTCCGCCATCCATATAAATAGCGTATAAAGGCAGAGGACGCTAGCCTCGGGATATTGGGGTGATCAGCCCGGAAAGTCTAAATCCACACGTAGCTACACGATTTACGGTACTTCTCACAGGACTCACCATGCACACGTCTTATACGCCAATGAGACACAACGGCCGCACCACACCGTTCAATTTCAATTAACCTCTAAATTCGATGTAATATAACGGTGCTCTCCTTATTTACTTATTTGTTTATTTTCTTTCAACTTGAGTTTCTTCCTCATTTCATAAATCATGAGACAAACTGCCGAAGAGGTACACCCCAAAACACCTAGAAGGTGGCAAACCAAAGCGTAAAACCCATGACTCACCTATATATATGTGATAAATCATGGTTTCTGATATATACTAAATTCAAGGAAAACCATGGGGTTGGGTTCGGGGCTGGGGTTGGGGGTTGGTAAACTCTCGCCATTTACACCGAATTTATACGGTAGCAATAGCAACATCATAAATGATGTGTTGACGGGGGTATCATTGTACACGAGTGTATTGGGGGGGGAAGTGGTGACGATGTTCAGGGCGATGATATTCAGGGACGAGAGTATAGCTGTGTAGTAAGGACAGGGTTGAGGAGTTACATACTCCATACCATTACCATAAACTCCACACACTCCATACACTCCGTCCACTCCATCTACAGCTTAGTACACATGATCATCGCCAATCTGAATCAAGGAACCGGCCCCGCTTCTGGTGGCGGCGCCAATCGCTGTGATAATTGTCCGTGAATCTATTTTGAACATCTGAAGTCCTGAACACACCATCGAAAACTTCTCTTTCTTAAAAAGCCATATGGGAAGATGACCCGCCTTGAGCTTATGTGCGGAGAGATGGAAGTCCCATAACGCAGATGCTCCTATCCTTAAACATTACATAGTATCGAATGCGCTGATACTCACAATGCTATTAGCCCCGAGAAAACTTGCTACAGGCAACATTTATCCCATGGTCTCATCATGTTTGATATTTTAATCGTGATTCAAGATTTATTTTACCCAGGTTGCCTTCATTTGTTAGAGTCACAGCACGATATTCAAATCCAAGTTTTGAACTGGTGGCGAAAGGGCCATGCAAGCATAGTCTCTCGCTTCAGGTGTTGCTTCGCCACACCAGCTCATGCAGACCGGCCAACGCCCCCATTGGGCGTGAACTGTTTGCTCGGCTCAGGTAGGTAGACCTTCGATCCCTCATCATGATTGCTGGGAATAGTAACATATGGATTGTGTAACCTGGGTGCCTTTTTTATATTTATAGTACCATTTCTATTTGGTGGTGTTCTTCTCTACAATTCCTCGGGCGAACTCACCAAAGGTAATGTCTTGGTCAACATCCACCACCTCTCCCAGGTTGGGCTGCGTGAAGACCGCCAGAGTATTTCTTGCAATCCTTCCTCCTTCGTTCTCCCCATCCGCCACACCAGGTCGAACGCCTCGAACAAAATGAGGAACAGCCTTAAATTTTCCCTTCGTAATTCGTTCCAGTGCTTCGCCAGTTTGGAAAGCAATACAGTCTCTTGGAATTTTAACCTGCACCTTTTCCCCATTTCGAGACTCAATATATAGTCCAGCCGTTGGGTCAGGTGATGTGGGAAGCTCACTCAAGGCTGGCAAGTATTTGGAGCTATACGCATAGCTTACTGGTATTGAAGGAATCTGTTTCGTCTCGTTGATGAACATTGCGGATGTGAGACCAGTCAAGCAGCCGTGATCTAAATGGGTTGCGCACCAATCATCATCCAGCTCATTGTCTTCAGGCTTTGCATCTTTAGGATCTGCTGGGAAGTAATGAAGTAAGCGAGCTTTCGTAGTTGTTGAAGTCTTGACGACGTGCTCCAGATATCCTGGTTTATATGCTGGAATCTCCTTTTCGGCATATTTGTCACAAGCTCGCGCTACCAGGACACCTGTATCGATGATAATCTTGCAAAGGTCCTCAAACGTTTCCTGAAATCCCGGAAGAACGTTTTTTGGCGGCCACAAGTTTGGGCTTAAATACTCAGGAAAGTTCTCCTCGGAAAATTCAGCTGTGGGTTTGGCGCAGGTAAGGGACGGATCAACATAGAAAGCACAATTTGCATAGTATGAGCCTTTCAAGTTGTCGACTTGGCCGTTCTTCAGTGTTTCTTTCCCTAGTGACCAACCGGTCAAGTATTTTGCTGCTGCATTCTCAATTTTTTCTACCATCCATTAGACTTGTTTTTGGTGTGCTAGAATCTGTTTCCACAAACCAAGACGGAAAGGTGGGAGATTTCCAAGATAAGACGAGTAGCTTAGCAGCCGATGCCTCAGTTCCACGAACTCAGAAGGAACGTCTTTGACTATGATTATACCCAACGAAGAGGGTCCAAAAGCTTCTTCTAGTGTAGCGAATGACACATTCCCTGGCCATGTTTAGCCGTTACCTTTCAAAGAGTACGGGAGTCTTACCGCTCTGGAGATCAGCTAAAGTTACAGTTACAGCAGTAGCAGCCATATCTGAAGCAGCCGTAGAGAATGTAACTGAGGAAGTAAATCAAGAACCTCAAAAACAATCGAAATACTCAACTGGAAAAAACTCACATGATAGAGAAAGATTCCGTATATTCGGCCAAATCCGATAGTGAACATTGTCCCGCCAAGCCATTTCTGCCCCGCACCGCCCGCCCTATCGCCCAAATAGCATATTCCATAGCTCTTTAAACTTGACTATAAATCCACCTTCCAAAAACAACCACGTCGTCGCATATCATGGTCAAAGCATTAACGTTCAAGGGCGACAAGAAGGTGAAGAAGCGGAAGAGAGTCGATGTAGATGAGAAATTTGGAGAATCCTCAGATACCAAAGGACAACAAAATTCCAAGCAAGATGAAGCTCCAGCAGAGGTTCATGATGACAGTTGGGTGACTGCTGAAGCAACTGGAGATGTAGTAGGACCTATACTATTCGTGCTACCATCAGATCCGCCAACCTGTATAGCATGCGATACCAATGGCGCGGTGTTTGCAAGTCCTCTCGAAAACATGATTGATGGAAACCCCGCGACAGCAGAGCCACACGATGTTCGACAGGTTTGGGTTGCGAACAGAGTCGCGGGAACGGAAACATTCAGCTTTAAAGGTCATCACGGAAGATATCTTAGCTGCGACAAATACGGGATATTATCTGCGGGAACAGAGGCGGTTTCTCCACTTGAAAGCTTTCTGTCTATCCCTACAGCCGACACACCTGGTACCTTTCAAATACAGACGTTGCGAGATACATTCCTGACCATCAAACCATCCCTCTCATCGAAAGCAAGCGCCTTACCAGAGCTTAGAGGGGATGCTGACTCGACTAATTTCAACACAACCTTGCGAATACGGATGCAAGCACGATTTAAGCCGAAGCTCAAGGCATCTAAAGAGGAGAAGGCCCGAGAAAAGATCAGTCGCAAAGAATTAGAGGATGCAGTTGGACGAAAATTAGAAGATGATGAAGTAAGAAAATTGAAAAGAGCTAAGCGGGAAGGCGATTACCATGAAGCTCTGCTACTCATCAAGGTCAAGAATAAACATGATAAGTATAGTTAAGTCTGGCACCTAGAGCAAGAAGGACAAATTGCATCTATATGTGTGGACAAGCTACAAGAGATGAGGTTTACATGGGACCACCAAAAGTCCCTACTCCAACCATTGTAAGCTATGCACTCACTATAATCGGATTCGAGCTCCAGGCTCGACTTAGTCTGGTATGACCGGAATAAGAACCATTTCAGAGTAACCTCTCCAGCATTGCAAGAATAGACCATAGGACAGGCTCTTCAAGAGACAAAGTGCAATGATTGCAGATAACAACCATAACAATAAAATCAAATTACTCTTCTGTACCTTAGTTACGTCCCTTCTCGTTGAAGCAATCTTTGATTAACCTTAATACCGTATATCTCGTATCTGTAACACATACGACTTCGACGCACTCAAGACAGCTACATTAATTAGATCAGCATTTTCCTGGTTGGTTTTGAGACAGATTATCATATCACGTAAGGTCAAAATCTATTTCAATACATGTGTTTGTCCACAACTTGTGGACGGTTAGGCTCTTGAGTTTATATGACGTCTTCATTTCTCAATGTGGCCAACACTTCAAACTTGTCTAAATGAAGGACAGGAGATTAGAGGAATGAGCGCCTTCAGAAGGTCAGTATATAGATGAGTATTGCCTGTCTAGCTGCATTCGCTCGCTACGACGCTGAAGACGGATACGTGAGGCTAGATTTATTGAAAAGTGTTCTGGCTGCAGCTTTTAGACCTGTACAGTCCAAGGGGAAAGACAAGCATATTATGAGTAAGATAGCCAAAGATGCAGTACATGTAATCTATGTATGCGGTACCAAATATTTTGGACGGTCTACATAGCTTTGACCAAGAACTAGCTTTGTTCCTCATATATTCAAGCGGGATTGAAGCTACCTTTTGTTCGACTATAAAATTCCGTTTAATTTCAACTTTTGTTCCTTTGTATCTTCTCTTTCTCCATATAATAACTCCATGAAGTTCAAAATGATGACCTAGAACATATATATTGCATGAATACTGGCTTGAAAGGCTCTAAGACTTTCTGGTAATACATAAGCTCCTACTAGTCGGCATTTAGTCCCAATTGGCCTTTTCATCAATATATTTAATCACCTCAGCATAAAACTCTCAATGACACTTCAACTCCAGCTAATTCACATGTAACTTATAGAGCTGAGTTATTGCAATACTGCAGGGTACCAGTTACATTTTCTGAGAGGACCAAGTTATTGAGATTCATTCCCGAAGGTCTCAAGTTTGGACTAGTTTATTGATCCATATGACCTGCTTCAATTAGAATACCGCCTAGCTTTACTGATTTTCTATGTGTAATTTTAGGTTTCTTACTCATAAATACCTCACTGATCTTTTAGTGATTATTTTTAGTTGGATAAAAAAACTAAACTTAGCCGACCTTCACCTGTTACTGTCAATTAAAGATCTAGTAGAAGTTCTTTAGAGAGATGTACCCAGCTGCCAGCCAGATTCTATAGGTAACTAGTCAAAGTCGTTTGAGATGGAATGCAGTCAGCTTCCTATTTCTATGTCACAATAGTAATCATAAAGTCCCTTCAACATTGCCACAAGTTCTTTCTTTGGTACAATGCACAGATATGAAGGAGTTGATGTGAGCTTCAGTGAAGATCAACTTTGAATATCGCGCTAACACTCGCTTCACAACAACATTCTACCTAATGTACAAACCCGAAGTCCTTCGCCTTATCTCTTTGTACCCATTCTGACCAAGATATACATTTGCTTTCCGAATTCCTTCCCTCTTTGCCTTTTTCGTATTTGTTTACAGAGAAACCCAATACATTATATACAAGGATTCCGATTCTTCCCTCCTAGCCCTAAAGCATACCATCTTCACCAAAGTCTTTGCTTTGAACTGATGAGCAAACCAGTGTGCAAACCCGAATAGCTACAAAGCCAGCAACTAGACTGGACAGTCACAAATATTCTTGGCCAATAAAGTCACCACCATAATGGCGCTTCTCAATGGTGTTACATCCAGACAGAAGTCCCTTGCAAAGCCTCAAGTTGCTAGACATGTGTACATAAATGCAGATAATCCCCAGTCTTTGCTGGATGTCGTCAAAAGGTCTGCCCAGAGATCTACCGGGGCTCACCTACATGGCTCTCCAAAGCCATCAACTAATGTCAAAGACTTCCCTCGGGTAGGCAAGCAAGTAAAGCACATCCATAATCTTGAGGCTGTTGTTCCGTGAGTTCCCTTCCGAGGCCAGCTTTTGCTACTGGGACTTCTTCTAGAGGCTCGGATCGCGTTCACTGACCAGATCTAGCAGAGATGGTAACTCAGCAGACGATTCTAATTCTTCAAACAACCTCAACGCGTAAGTATTCCTCCCAAAGACTTCGTGTTTTTTGTTTGGTATTATGAGCGAACCCATTCACTAAAGACTGTCTAGAAGCAAAAGCTCAACTCGACTACATCCGATACCACTTAAGCTGGTTGGTACTGCTTGGTGGAACGTCAAGACTACTTCTGATCATCCGCCTTCCAACCTCACGTTCGTTACAAGTACTCTCGATATGCGTGCCACTGGCGATAGCAAGTCTGAATTGCGCACCTCTCGTGAAAGTGTTTCTCCTCATTCTTTCGATCTTACCACCGAACATGAACCTCTAGATCTTGCTAGAGACTCAGATCTTGGTAAATCAGATAGCGTTTATCATCTGGTGGTAAGTTAGTAGCTTAGATTGACGAAATCAAGTATTGAAATTCTTAGGAACACCAATCTGAAGACACAGTTCCAGGAACTAACGTTCAATCTATTTTCGACAAAGCTTCTGCTTCCCAATATGTCGATAAACCACTACCTGCTAAACCCACTCTGCGCATTGCCGAGTCTCCAGAGCGCCGTGGTATCATTGACGCATTCGAGTCTGGTGTTCAGGCACTTAATGAAACGCATCCAGCGCTTGAACCCGACTCTCCACAAGCCGTTAATAGCGATGTTTTCCTAGAAAAGATGGAAGAAACCCACGGAAAGGCATTAGACAAGTCTCCACAAGCAGTACATGAGAAAATGGAGACCGAGAAGCGTCTTTATGAGGAGAATGTTCGCCGCGTATGCAACAAGCAATCCATAAAGAGCATTAATATTTTGAAAGTCGAGGTTGCCGATACTACACAGAAGGATATTGTAGAGATCGTGCAGCAAAACTCTAGTCCATCGGTAAGTACCGATTAATATTCTCACTTACGTGAATGGGTTTGTGGCATTAAAACTCTGCTGCAGCCCATTATGGTTCTTGTTTATAGACTAATGTGTTTCAGGCAAAAGAATCTCCGACAAATGCTCCCCGAAGCCAACAATTCAGCCGGATTCCACAAGCAAACGTATCAATCTATGGGTCTCCAATCGCTCGTAAAACTTCGTTACCTGTTTCCTCGGGTGTCTTCAGTTCAAGAAGCTTATCTGGACTCTCCCGAGTTGCTAGCCGCCTTCAGATTGATGACTTGAAACCACCTGTATCCCCTCGAATTAAGTACGGGCGATCCGCTCCTCGTGTTGACCCAGAGGCCGACAATTTGATCCTAGGAGATGACCCTGCTGCACGGGTGACGAATTCCTTTCGATCTATGCGAAGTCTTCATTCCAGTAAGGAGACCGAGAACTTGATACTGGGCCGATGTAAGACACTGTATCAGCGTTCACCCTCAAGAATCCCTACAGGGTCCGCTGAAGATGAGAAGTTTCCTCCTCGTATTTCCTCACTTAAAGGCTCTCCAGAGGTAGAAAAGATTGAGAAGAAATTTGGGAAGTCCACAAATAGCCCTCAGTCACCAATAAGTAAGTATAGCGGAGTGCGCTATAAATACTACTAATACGTTATGATAGAGCAACTTAATCGTCCCACTGCTTCTAGCACCGCTCGCGCTGCAGATCCATGCGCTTCTACTGCAGAACGAGACAACGTTTCGAAGAAACGATCGGCGTCTGGTACTACTATAATTCATTCTAGTAGAAAGAGCTTCAGCGGTCGATTGTCATCCATGCTTCCTCGCCGCCGTACCAAAAGTTCTCCGAATGTCAAAGAAGCTGCACAACAGACGCAAAAGGCTGCAGCTACTACTAATCGCACACGTCACGATGGAGGTCGCGGAGGCTGCAATATTGATAAAAGAGCCTTTGGTTTCCGCAAATACAAAGCCTTATCTAATTCCATCGGTCGTGACGAGAAAGTAGATACTAACTTTCTTACAGATGATGAATCTGAGCAGAAGCTTAATAGTGCCGCTATGGTTAAAGCTTTGCAAGAACAAGGCAGGCAGTATGATAACAACAATGAGGAAAATGCCAATCATA
>Ga0247737_1001203_pt1 | contig 11084 bp, 9 predicted proteins | sample UWRJL028104C2_FD_180937 | JGI IMG/M metagenome (GOLD analysis project Ga0247737, IMG submission 180937) | Plant litter microbial communities from Arlington Agricultural Research Station in Wisconsin, United States - UWRJ-L028-104C-2 | ecosystem: Environmental > Terrestrial > Plant litter >...
ATATATCTGCCCTGCCGACGCAGCACAGTGCATCACACTACCGCCAAGCGTGCTTCTCAACCCCCTTCCTCCCTTCTCAGGCTCCCTTGTATATGTTATACTAATGCTCCGACTCGTGGCTTAGGCTTCATCCACCCAACTTCCAAGGTAGATTTATAGGTGAGTCTAATGCTACTTCCAGTACCTTTGTCCCGATTCTAAACGGATCGCGTTTACGTTTAAGCGAAAGCCTATTCCTCGCATCAGCAACAGGGGCGCACCCCAGGTGCCTTCAACTGCAACGGCGAATGAGCATCATTTCGTCAGACTTGATTGTCTCTCCTCCTCGAGTTTCATCGTCTCTTTCACCTTTCTCCCACTATACTTTATAATTCCTCCTTCAATCCCCGCCTAACGAGACACCAAAGGACAAAGATACAATCACTCATTGTTGATTAACATCCGCATAATATTCTCGAGCCCCAGTCGTAGGTGTCATAATTCTGTAGCTGCGAATATTGAAGGAGGTGGAGATTGTCAGGTATACATATGTGGTAACGTTACATTTGTACGCATCAATTGAGTACAATGGTTCAGATCATTTGTGATTCATGAATTTGGAGGGAAGCACTTCTTTTCTGATTGAAATACTCGCGAAGCCGAAGCGACTTCAAGTTGCCGGCATTGCCGATATCGCAGCTGCATCTAGTTGGAGATAGCTGGGGGAATCGGGCATGGGCGCTGAGTGGAGATGGGCTCGCCGTAAGTAAGCGTAAGTACTGGTACCGTTTGGTGAGATGTTTATTTTAACCCGAGTAACTACAACGAGCAAGTCAGGACGTACATGAATTCTAGTACAGCTGACAGACAATGGCTATAAGAACTTCGCTACCCACCAACTCTCATCAACATCACTCTTCTCGAACCCCACCTACGCGTCTGATAGGCATTTGTGTGCCAGAATTAGTCCGCGATATCCAAATCGAGAAGCTTGTGGCGCATCACATCTTTCGACTCAGGGTCGGAGTTGGGTGTTACGCAGTAAGTAACTTGAAATGGTCGCACCCATGCTTTTCAGCCCGTCTCCAGAGTTTTTGGCAAGTTTTCTAGCCGTTTTATAGTAAAAAAAACGATATGCGTTCCTTTTTGTAAAGAGTAATATTTTTTACAATAATCAAAATTTCATTATGTTTGCTATCTTTCATTACGGCTAACACACTTCCTTACATCTCTTCTTAGGCGGGTTCAATTTTCGGCAATCACATAGATTGTCGGTCGGTATGGTAGGTAGGCTGTTTTGGGCATCCAGGTTGCCTAGAATGGTTCAGGGTTGAGATCCAACGGTCGTGGTGGCAAATGTGGCAATGCGAGCCTCAATTCACATCAGCAGTAGAATAAACTCTGCTGTAACAGGGAGAAAATATTCAGCAGCGGTCATTTTCAACGCAAAAACGGTGGGGCTGTGTGTGGTGATGCACGACCGGTATGATGCTGAACGTTGATCCAAGACTAGCACGGCTATAGCCTACCGATACTCAATTATGTTGCCGGAAAATGGAGAGCTGGATTTGCGCGAGAATCAAGATGTAAGGTGTTGTGATCAAGTTTGTTGCTCTTAATTCCTTGGTATTTGATTTTCGACCCCATGTTCATTCATGGTTTCCGGATGCATTGCATTATTGAATGTAGAAGTGAAACTAGGTCAGAATAGTACCCAGCGATGCAACCGCCATGCGCCGAATAAAATCATCTTGTTATGAAACCACTGTGAACATCTAATAGTATGATGTTGATGGTCTGTTTAGACCGTGATAAGCTCGTTTACTGGCTCACTGTCCCTGAATGAAGGCAGGTAGCTACACCACAACAAAATCGAGGGAGAGGATGATGTGTTTGGGAACAACTTTCCAGGACCAGGAAGTGCTGAAACAAGCTCTGTTTTACGAAACCTACATACGCGTTGCATGGTAAACACTTAATGAGAGCCAAAATCGCAGACTAGACAGGGCAAGCAGAGTGCTAGGTAACTAAGTACCTTTTTTTACGTCGTTCAGTTCGGGCACCTAAGTGCCCACTGGAAAAAACCACTTTTCCACATCTCCTCGTTTGATATCCTAGCATAAAGCCTCCAGGATAAACTTATATACAATAGACCAGTTTAAATTCACTGGTGAAAGACTGCTCCGTCATCTCTAAGCAGTTGCCTCTCAAAGACAGAGGCCTCGCATTGATTTTCTTGTCTTTATTTTTTGTAAATACCCGGAATGGCGGTCCATCGCCCTGAAATGTTCGCTCGTCGGATCTTGCTTTTGAGCCATTACTTTCTCAAGCCATAGAATCTAGCTTCGCTTTCTGTGCAATCTAATGAGCACTTCTCTCTGTGGGCTTGGTCTACTCCGAAGCGTCGGCTAACTTTCATCTTGTGGTCATGTCTATTCAAGGCATCTTACTCGAACGAGCTGGTGCAAAGCTAACTTATGGTATGGACAGAGCACCGAGGACTCTCTTTATATGTGGGAAGACGAGGCCCTAGGTAAGTGTAAAGCTGGTTCCATCGTGACGGATCCTCAAAAGCTCTCGCCTCCGGGCCATTGTAATTGAATCTTTCCGAATATAATTGGTCACATGGATATCATGGTTATATTTGATCAACCTCTGCAGTGATCAACTGACACAACCGTGCTCGAGGGCCCAGTCGGGCATCCTCCCTTTGGGTGGTGAGCTAAGCGGGATAGATATGACCAGCGGCCTCAAGTCTTACTGAAGCGAGTAATTCTTTAACGAGTAAGCAGTTGCTATGTAGTATACAAAATATTTAATTCGTACATACCAATCAATTACTTTTAAGTACTTGACTCGATTTACCGGCCCACTTATAATACAGCATCCCCATCAGGGAAGAACCACAGCCGGGTGCAATTCGTGTCTTTTGATCACCTGCATCACGAATAAAACCCAAATTGGTCCTGGGACTCCGTGATAACTTATAAGAAGGCCTTTTTTCTCTTTTGGCACAGATGTGATTACTGATTTTGGTCGAAATCCCATGACGGATCTTACCGCATACTTACTTAGAAGCTATCGGCATATAAAAGTAGGAGCGAAGGGCGAATGGTTGTAGGTGGTGGTCCAATTTGCTGCCATTTGTCTCAAGGTCTCCTTCGAAAGACTACATATCGTCCTACCAAGAATAGTGTTCTACGATAACTATGCACCTTCTACTCTCCTCCAAATTTGGATATGAGCAAATTCTGCAGTGTCTTCCTCACGCACATCGAAACTTTTTTGAGGAAAAGCGAAAGGGCACGTGTAAAACGGCGTGTTTGCAGCCTGAAATTACAGCAGCTACTCGCACCAACAGGACGCTCATAATTTTCTTTGTGGGGTAATCCTAGTTGAATTCGAATTCGCGGTACTCCGATAGGCCAGGATAACCCTATAGTAGGTGGTTTAGGGTGCAATGTCGGGATCTCGGTACCCACCCAGAACACTGCAGGGCGAGCTTTACGGAATCTAATACGCGTGGACCCGAAGAAAATCTCTATCGCAGCTAATTGCGAGAGCAGAGCTCAATAACCATGACACAAAGCGTAGGTTTACAAATGGCTGGGAGGTCAATCGGACGAATTAACTATGGAATATATAAGAGGAAAATATTGTCGCCATCCTTTGGCAATTATGGATTCCCCATGGCGTACATCAACATATCGCCTCGAGGCTAGAATCTTCAATCACGTTTGCCTTTGTTCGCTTAGAAAGGTTTAGTGGAGCGGACGCAGATGTGATCCGTTCCACGAGGCTTGACCCGATGGGGCACCACCCTGAGCTTGTCCGATGTTGACCGAATTGTCCATGGATAACTCTCAGCGCTCAGCATCAACACCGAAAATCGCACATATGTTTAACTTAATAGTTCTCTCCGTAATATATACATGCAAGAATCGTCGAAAAGGCATTTCTTCAAATTTTCTTGAGACACTATTGAGAATTCATGACAAGTTTTGGTTAAGGATTCTGAACCTGCAGAATGTGAAGGAGCTTAGCCTACCTAGAGAATAAGCATGTCCTAGCGAATAAATGGTACCTTGGAGTTTTCGAGCCTCGAAAAGTCGTACATAAAAATTTGCAAATTTAATGGTACTTGTAATTTCGGTGACGGAGCTCCTCAGAGTTTACCTTACCTTATATCACGTAACTATTTACAGGTGAAAATGGGGGTCGTTAGTCATGGGTGGTAATATGAGGGCTATTGGTAAGTTCGAACCGGGATGTTGAACTTTGGACCTTGTTCCTCGACATGTCTAATCGGAATTCTATGTGGATCTCATTGCTCCGGATAGGCCAATATGCTGAGAATAGCCACTGAACGACATCACACATACGAGTAGGGGGAGGTGGACGGCAACAGACCATAATGCTACTGAGCATCCGGGACCACACGTAGATTCAGCTGCATTCATGTTCCAAGCTGTCAATGGCCCAGCTGCTTCTGAATCACCACTTCGTCCTGATAAAAAGGTGTGCTTCTTTATTCAAGGTACTTAATACTCCCTGCAGTCGGTACAGTTGTGGTCTACCAAATGGGGATTTCCCCAGAATAGCCTAAATACGTTCACCTCTCGCTCTTGATGCTTGGTTCATAGGTATTTGGATTAGTAATGAGCCAATTCAATGATTTTCGATCACACGTATGATCCAGTCTATCATTAGGGTGTTTCCCAAGCCAAACCTTAAGGTTTATTTGAATATAATCTAGTTTAACCTTTATCTCTCGCAGATATCTAAGATCCCCGCCTTCTTTTAGATCAGAAGAGAATGTTTTATTGCTCGCTACCACTGCTTGATGGCAGCAGAAACATGTTAAGTCGTATGCACAGGCGACTGCAATTCATCTATGAAAGGCGACACATTTGGCGACGAAGGGCTTCCATTTCTTGACCTATGACAGCCATAAATATCACACAATTAAAAAAGGAATAAAACAGACAAATTGTTCAAAGATTTGAGCTTACAAATCTGATTCGAGTTAGATGACTCGGAGGCACAGGCCTAAATACTCTCAGGTTTGACTTTAACGGGTTTCCAACGGCAGCCATTACAGTCGAGAATGGGGCTGAATTAGGGTACACATCAGCAAACCTGCATTTTAGTTCCCAAGTTTCTTGTGTTTTCTTGTGTTTCCGTGTTTCCGGAAACACAGAAACACGGCAACATGGAAAATACGTTACAATTACATTAGAAGTAAATAACGATCAGCCCACTGAACATCTGTGTTTCCCAGAGAAAAGGTCGTAGTTGCTGTGTTTCCCAGTTTCCTGTGTTTCCGCATGTTTTCTCGTGTTTCTGGTGTTGCGCAACACGCGGAAACTAGGTTGCAGGATTCCTGATGCATTCACCTGATTTCAAGACGTAGAGTAATTTGGAAGCCCCGTCTTCTGTCGTGTAGGCATTATGTGCATTCATCAATATTTTACCTCTTGTTGTAGGTAGATATACGTAAACCGATATCTCGGTATGGAAAGGGAATTTGATGGGATCCCTAAAAAGGCGCCAGCGCGCTTGCTTGCACGGTTGCTAATCTCAGGTACGTAAGCGGAACGGTGTACATACGCGTAGTTGGATGGATTTTAATAACATATGCACAATGGTAGATCAGCGAAGGGATGCAATCTATCCGCTAGAGACCACACTTTCGACACTGACACACTGACAGAGGTGCAACAGGCCGTCAGATAATCCCCGCATTCTCGAAGGTGAAAGCAGCTTGAGGTGGTCTTCTTCGACGGATCTTTGAGCCCGGGACTGAGAAGTGGAGTGCGTGTTTCCAGGTCGACTGGCGCATGATATCAAGACCAGACATCCATTCCTCACTCCTTATCTAACTTTCTAGGGAGATTTTCATGGACCTCTGTCGATAAGCACGAGGTTCTTGACAGGCCAGGTCCACATGTCAGACCAGTGTCTGCCGCCTGGTCGTTAGGAGTAAACTTACTCTTTATGCACCAGGTGGCCATTCGGATATGTGGCGGACCGTGACAGTTGATAGCATTTGTTGCAGGTATTAGAATTCAAAGTTGGTCGAAGCTGCTATGTTGCTAGCATCAATGTTGAGGTAAGGTCAGGCGCACAGGGCTTACGCATATGATACTAAGCATGTAGGTATTCAATTCGAAATTTAGTTTAAGAGTTACCGTTAACACAGAGACGCTGAATCGATCTCTCCAAGATCCTAACATTAGGATAGCATCTGTTCTGGATCTCTATACCTGTGAAACATCGATATGGACCACGTTTGAATAATGACGCACAATCGACGATGGCTAATTGTCGTAACTCGCATCTCACCAGCTCCAGCAGCAAGCTAGAAAGTCAAGATTAAGCCTATGTAGGCCTTACAAGTGAAAAAGAACTTACTCGAAACGCTAGGCGGCGGACGACGCGGTTTAGTGGAACTTGTGCGACAAGTGCGACTTCCTTCGAAGCGGTCCCAAATCTGACTATTAGGGCGCCATGTTGTAACTGCCCTGTGGCGCATGCTAGCACATGCACATACAGCGGCACCGGATGTATAGTAGGTCATAGTAGCTGCCTCGTCACGATTGTCGAGTGGCTTGCACCGATCTCGTAAGCTCCAGCAAATAGCTCCTCATGTCTGGGTGTACTTTTAGCGCACAGTAGCGAACACGCTGAAACGGAGACAAATCCAATTCATCACGTAGAACTGAGGGTCAGGTTGGTATAAGAATTGTAATAAGGATATTGCGGTGATTGAAGGAGTATATCTGACCATCCTAATGTCAGTGACGACCTAAGCTCGTCAAAAGAATCTGATGAAGGTGCGTTGTTAGTCTACGCAGGATAATGCTTTGATGTCGGTACGTACTTGGTGTTGCGCATGGAATGGTATTTAAGAGGCCTGAACGTCGACCCCGGTCACGGCCACCGAGTGCTCCCAGAGGAGTTGACCAGCATCCTTCGCTTGTGGAAAGTTCTTCATTCCGATATCGTCTCCTGTAGTGTTGTACCTCCTCAGTCCCTTGTCCGCGTCGAGTAAGGAAAATATCATCCACTCCGCGCAATCTTGCCTCGTCGTCGTGGTAAGCAGGAAGATAGGATGGAGGAGCCATAGGATGAGCTGAAGGAGCAGATTGGTTGAGGTCCATGTGTAGACAAAGCCAGGGTAGGTGTGCACCCAGGCAATATCAGGTTCTCGCTTGGCGAACTCCTAGAAATGCAAGTCAATACGGTGATGTGGCTCAGAAAAGCGCACTACTCGCCGCAAGTATGATATCAGCATATGAGGGGGTTTGGACCATGGCCTTGAAGCCAGTGTAGGTTTTCCTAAGGCCTAGGTCGTCTAGGTCAATCCCTAGAGACATACCAGAGCCACATACGAATTCTACTGCTGCTGGTTCGCCCATCTTCTGTGCCTTGCGAAGAAGAGGCAAGAGATCGTAGCTCAAGGCAAATTTCACATAGTAGCGAACAGCCATCTTCCTGTCGATGCCCTCCTCCGTGTCAACTCTCCCGCGAAAGCCATTAATGCCAGCACAGTGGATCAGAAAATTGATCTTCGTAAGCCGATTGAGGAGGTCCTTGGCCATGGCGTGAATGTTCTTCATCAAGGTGACGTCGCATTGGATGAATTCGTAAGTGTATTTGGCTCCAGTATTGCCGGACGAGGGTGGGGTAGGGAATGAAGCAATGATCCTCTCAGCTGCAGCTCGGTTTCGTCCTACAAGGATGATGTGGGCTCTGCCGTGAAGATTCCGCGCGAAGATTTCGGACATGCTTTGTCCTATGCCAAGGGTAGCTCCCGTAATGAGTATTGTCGGCACATAGGAAGGAGTGAAGGAAGCGTTGGAGTTTCGGGCTACCGAGAGTGAAGGCATCGCAGTTCTGAACAAATCATAGCTATCGATGCGAAGAATGTTTAAATAAGAAGGGCTTCACATCCTGCCGAGGTGACGCGTAGTAGACGAAGCGCAGTCGTTGTTCAGGCACAGGGTGCGGGATATCCCGAAAGTGGAAGTTTCTTCCCTTCACAATGAGGACCTCCTTGTCCCTTTTCTGTCTTCCCATTTGTCGAGTACTGTCGTCCCAAATCCCTTTTTACGAACCGACAACGAAACATAGCAGGCTCATTTCGAGGGAAATCGAACAGCACATTCACACTCTTCTGCAGAAATGGGGCTCATCTGGTCTCTCCGTTGCTGTTGTACGGAAGGACGCTTCACAGCCTAATGGATGGTTACACGAATTTGGCGCATATGGAATCGCACATGGCGATGGTTCTCCAATGAACTCCAACTCTGTCTTTTCGATCGCGTCGAATAGCAAATTATTTCTTTCGTTCTCAGTAGGACTGCTCATCTCGAATCGGACGCTTGCCCACGAGAGAGGAAAGAACATCACCTGGACTACGAAGATCCGCGATCTCATTCCTGAATGGGGTCTCATGGACGAGGAGATGGAGAGAGGAGTAACCTTGCAGGACATGCTCTCCCACCGAACGGGCATGCCGAGACACGATTTCTCTGGAACCACCAGAAATGGTGGCATTTCTGAAGTGGTAAGTATATCAGCATTTAACTGAGATAAAGACACAACATGACATGGTTTTCTCAAGATTTCCACCCTTCGCTACCTGAAACCATCAGCTGAATTTCGGGAGACATTCCAGTACAATAATATGATGTACGAGGTGCTGTCTCACCTACCTCAAGTCCTGCTCAACCAAACGTATGAATCTTACGTCCACGAACACCTGTTCAAGCCCCTCAACATGACGGCGTCGACTTTCTCTGTCGCAGAAGCTGAAACCTCCGGGAATCTAGCTGACGGGTTTCAACACGATATGTACGATATCACCCGAGGAAAGAACGGTACACTTACTCCGACGGTCCCGTACTTTTTGAGGCCAGGTACTGAGAGGATATGGGCTGGCGCTGGAGGGGTCTTCTCCTCAGCTCGAGACTTGGTCCGTATATTACATTCTCTTCCTTTGATGTCAAGTTGACTTGGTGCTCAGGCTATTTGGGTCTCCATGTTGATAAATAACGGAAGACATCCATTCACGAACGAGACAATCGTACCAGAAGAAGTAGTCAAACATGCTGCTTATGGTCGCTCCGTCTCGAACGGAGAACCAGAGTTCCCTGAGACAGTATGTCCATCCAGTAAGACCTCCCTTAAACGGCTCTGACGTTACGATTTCTAGAGCCCGAAAGTATACGGCGCAGGCCAATGGCGGTATTCGTACCAAGGACATGCCATAATCGAACACGGAGGCAACAATTTTGGATATAAGAGCCAGGTTGCGAGGTTTCCTGATGACAATCTTGGAATTATCGTTTTGTCCAATGATTCGAATGGCGGGTTTCTGTTGGAAGCCGTCAAGTTTCGCATTGCGGACGAGCTGCTTGGTCTAAAACAGTTAGATTGGAACGAAAGGTTAGTCTGACGACAGTTGGAGCAAACGTTTTACCAATTTCTCATCCTTTAGATACGAGAAACTGTATAACGACTATGTGGCGAACGCACAGAAGGTTACTGAACCGCCGTCACCACCCAATCCACCCAGCGCACCGTTTATACAACTTTCCGCGACAACCTTCAGTCACCCCACCTACGGCACGCTCAGGCCTTGTCTAGTTCCAGAAACTGTCTCCTATGCGTCCCCAGTATCTCCCTCTGTGTTCGGGGAACACTGCAAATCCCTTCTGGCATCCTATCCGGTACAGCGCCTCCTCAGCGACTCGAACATGTCAATACCGACATACATAATCCCATTTAAACGAATGTTCGCGACACACATGCGCCTCGCTCACTTTAACGAGAATCTTTTCAACGTCACGGTCTTTTGGTCCAATGCAGAAGTACGGGAACGCGAAGGCTACGGACGGGCTGGTGCTGGTGGAGATCTAATTCTTGGATGGGAAGAGCATTTCGAGGCTGAATGGGTTCTTGCTGAGGGCGATGTTGAAGAAGGGCTGGCGTTTAAAGGAGGATTTTGGGGGAAAGAAGGACCAGACTCTAGATCTCCAGGTGGGACTGGGAAAGAGAGCGCTGAGGTTTGGTTTGGAAGGATTCAAGATTCCACCAATCGACCATTCAGGATGGACGACTCTAACTGAATAACTCAAGCGGATATTGGTTGGGAGGGTTATTTCTCAGATGGTGGTCTCGGAAAACTACTTCTGCCTCAATATCAACTCTTAGGTATGTACCACGACCCGCGAGTTTCGATTCGTCTCATTCGTTAAAAGCAGGGAGACCCGAAAAGTGTATTTTCGCGCAATACACCAGCTACCTTGAGCTTTCAACTATCCCTTTGCCTCGGGTCATTTTAGAGCGTACATTTACCCCATACTCACCAATTGGTCGTGGGTCGCAACTTCCTCTATCGCTATGGTCCGGTCTCTGATCTCGACGACTAGTTGGCATTCACGTCAGCATCTGTCTTGAGGCATCGTTTTGCTGATATGGCTGGCCGCAAAGACGATTTATTACCTCTTCCCAGCCAAATGAACGCCAGGAAGCAATTGAGTGATACATATGAGGTTGCCCTTGAATAAATTTAAGTCTCATCGGCCAGTCCCAAAATTACCAAAACACGTGTACATGGCAGTGTCATTTGACATTTCGAACACACAGCTTGAGCTGAGACTCTTCTCTGCCTTCTGCACTTTTGTCGACTCCCATATTGTTTCTCTTCTCACTGCAACAGCTGCAATTTTTCCGACTCTCAAGATGTTTAAACCAACGTCGAATACGGTGATCAGCGGCGGAACATTCACTACACACAATGGGAGTGTTCATATCGACAATACATTCTTCTACCAAGACAGTGAACACACTGAAGGCCAAGTGACTATTAACAACAGCTCCTTGCAAACTGTAAACTATCTGGATCCCTCCGGTGAGCCTGACTGAACATCCTGAGGCTGGATGAATGAAATAAACTGAATATTATGGCTTGACAGGGAGTTCGACGCGACCCATTGCACCCACTATATACAGTGGTGTCGAGTTGCCCATTATCGAGGAGGAAGTAGTTGGACTATCTTCAAATGATCTGACTAGAGAACCCTCTTCTGCTCCTA
>Ga0247737_1001205_pt1 | contig 11073 bp, 6 predicted proteins | sample UWRJL028104C2_FD_180937 | JGI IMG/M metagenome (GOLD analysis project Ga0247737, IMG submission 180937) | Plant litter microbial communities from Arlington Agricultural Research Station in Wisconsin, United States - UWRJ-L028-104C-2 | ecosystem: Environmental > Terrestrial > Plant litter >...
GAGGGGGCGGAGGCAGCCGCAGTGGTCGGTGCCTCCGGCCGGGTGGTGGAGGGCCGCGGAGCCGTCGGCCGGGTTGTCGACGGGGCCGGTGCGGTGGGGAACGAACCGACCGGGGACGGGCTGACGGGCGCCGATGTGGCCGTGGGCTCAGGTCGGCGGTAAGGCGACGGCGGTGCGACCGTCGGAGTTGAGCGCCCCGTCGACGCGGAAGCAGCGGTCGACGGTTCGTCCAGGGGGAGGTCGGTGAACGCGTCGTCGAGGGGGGACTCACGCTGCGACGGAAGGCCTGACGAGGCGTACCCCGTGGTCGGCTCGGCCGTGGCGGTCGGGGTGCCACCGCGAGGACGCGGGCTGGGTCGGCGGCCGGCCGCGTGCGCCGCCGCCGCGCCGGCGGCACCAACACGGTCGGCACCAACACGGTCGGCACCAACACGGTCGGCACCAACACGGTCGGCACCAGGTCCGGAGTATGTAGCACCGGGAGCGTCGGCAGAGTTTTCGGAGGCAGAGCTTTCGGAGGCAGAGTCCTCGGAGGCGGGATCGGCGGAAGCGGTGTCTTCGGTGGCCGAGGCTCGGCGAGGGAGGGTCGAGGGCTTCTCGTCGTGGTCGACGAACTCGCCCTCCACTACCGGACCGGCGGGAGTGTCGCGGACCACGACCGGGCTTTCGGCGTATTCCTCCGAGTCGAGGCCCGTGGAGGCCGTGGCGCCGGGCGGCGGGACAGCCGGTGGCGGAGAGCTGCCGGGCGGCGGCGGAGGCGCGGGCTCGTCGGGGCCTCGGCCCCAGGAGCGGTCGCGGCTGGTCCACGGCGGCGGTTCCACGTCGCCGAGCAGGTCGGCGTCGATGTCAGCGTCGAGATCGGCGTCCGGGTTCTCGTCGAAGTCGGGGGGCGGCGGCGGGTCGGCGCCTCGCTCGTGCGGCGACGCGTCGTCCCAGTTGATTTTGACTCGGCGCATGTCGTCGACGTCGACCGTGATCGGCAGGGTGTCGCCGGGCTCGGGCCACTTCACCAGCGGGATGCGGGATTCGTTGATCTCCACCTCGCTGGTCGGCAGGCCGGGGGCGACGATCACCGCCTGGATGCGGGCCCGGGCGTAGACCGACGTGGTCATCGGGCGTGGCGTGATCGCTCGGACCTCGGCCGTGCCGCTCACCCAGGCCCTGGCCCCGCGGCGCACCACGTTGACCATGCCCAGCGCGATCGCCAAGGCGAGCAGGACGACGCCGAAGATGACCACACCCAGGTTGGACATGCCGAAACCCAGCGCGACCACGAAGACCGCGATCGTGCCCGCGACCGCCGCGACCAGCTTCCGTGCCGGTGCGATCGGACGTCCGGTCTGGTTTGCCAATGTGGACCTCCCGCTCGTTCCCGCTCAGGTTATTGCCCGCCTCCGTCCGAGCGAAAGTGCGGTGGTCCCGGCGTTGACGCTTGCCCTGTTCGCGGTACCGATAGGCTGAACCTCGCGCGTGTCGGCGCCTTTCACGCACCTGTACTGGAGGAATACCCGTGTCCAGCCCCACCGAGCGTTCGCTCGTGCTCGTCAAGCCCGATGCGGTCCGTCGCGGACTGCTCGGCGAGGTTCTCGCCCGGTTCGAGCGCAAGGGGCTGGTGATCGAGGCTCTCGAGCTGCGCACGATGGATGCGGCGCTGGCTGACCAGCACTACGCCGACCACGTCGAGAAGGCGTTCTACCCGCCGCTCAAGCAGTTCATGACCTCGGGTCCGCTGGCCGCGCTGGTGCTCTCCGGTGACGAGGTGATCGAGGTCGTCCGCACGATGATCGGCTCGACCGACGGCCGCAAGGCGGCCGCCGGCACGATCCGGGGCGACTTCTCCCTCTCCAACCGTGAGAATCTGGTGCACGCGTCCGATTCGCCGGAGAGTGCGAAGCGTGAGCTCGCCCTCTGGTTCCCGAACCTGGCGATCTAGCGCGGATCCCGAGCGCGTCGAGCGATGCCGTCCGGCGGCCGGTATCGTTGTGGAGGCGCAGGCGATGAACCGGGCATCACCGGGGAGCCTCCGGAAGAACGGACCTCGCGGTCTCAGTAGAACCGGGCGATTTCGGCACGTGCGGCAGCCGTTGAATGAGCGGGCGGGTTTCGTGATCCGTCAAGCGAGGTGGTACCGCGGGCCGAAGCGCTCGTCCTCGCAGTCTGACGACGACTGCTATGAGACGACTGCGATGAGGGGAACCACCGACGATGGCCTATCCCAAGCACACTGATGCCGCGAGCGTGCCGGCCAGCCCTGATCTGCCCGCCGTCGAGCGGGCTGTGCTCGATCATTGGGCGGCCGACAAGACCTTCGAGGCCTCCGTCGAGCAGCGGCCGGCCGGTCAGGACGGCGCCAACGAGTACGTCTTCTACGACGGCCCGCCGTTCGCCAACGGGTTGCCGCATTACGGGCACCTGTTCACCGGCTACGTGAAGGACCTGGTCCCGCGCTACCAGACGATGCGCGGCAAGCACGTGGAGCGCCGCTTCGGCTGGGACACGCACGGGCTGCCCGCCGAGGTCGAGGCCGAGAAGCAGCTCGGCATCACCGCCAAGGCACAGATCGTCGAGCTGGGCATCGACAAGTTCAACGAGGCCTGCCGGACGTCGGTGCTCGCCTACACCAAGGACTGGGAGCGCTATGTCACGCGCCAGGCCCGGTGGGTCGACTTCGCGGACGACTACAAGACCCTCGACCCCAGTTACATGGAGTCGGTCATGTGGGCGTTCCGGACATTGCACGAGAAGGGCCTGGTCTACGAGGGTTTCCGAGTCCTCGCGTACTGCTTCCGGTGCGAGACGCCGCTCTCCAACACCGAGACGCGGATGGACGACGTCTACCGCGACCGCACCGACCCCGCGCTGACCGTCACGTTCAAGCTCGAGACCGGCGAGAAGATCGCGGTCTGGACGACGACGCCGTGGACCCTGCCGTCCAACCTGGCGCTCGCCGTCGGACCGCGGATCGAGTACGCGATCCTCGAGAGGGACGGCGAGAAACTGATCCTCGGCGCCTCGCGCGTCGCGGCGTACGCGAAGGAATTGGAAGGCTTCGAGCAGGTCGGCACGGTGCTCGGCAGTGAGCTGGCCGGCCGCCGTTACGAGCCGCTCTTCGATTATCTCGTCGAGGCCGGTGGGCCGAACGCGTTCCAGGTCCTGGCGGCCGACTACGTCACCGACGAGGACGGCACCGGGGTCGTGCACCAGGCGCCCGCCTTCGGCGAGGACGACCAGAACGTCTGCAACGCGGCCGGCATCCCGACCGTGGTGACCGTCGACGACCACACCCGTTTCACCTCACTCGTGCCGGACTGGCAGGGAATACAGGTCTTCGAGGCCAACAAGCCGATCATCGCCGCCTTGAAGAGCCGCGGCGTGGTGCTGCGGCACGAGGGCTACACGCACTCGTACCCGCACTGCTGGCGTTGCGACACCCCGCTGGTCTACAAGGCGGTGTCGTCGTGGTTCGTGGCCGTGACGAAGTTCCGTGACCGGATGGTCGAGCTGAACCAGGAGATCACCTGGACGCCGGCCCACATCAAGGACGGCTCGTTCGGCAAGTGGCTGGCCAACGCCCGCGACTGGTCGATCTCGCGGAACCGGTTCTGGGGTTCGCCGATCCCGGTCTGGAAGTCGGACGATCCGCAGTATCCGCGGGTCGACGTCTACGGCTCGTTCGCGGAGCTGCAGCGGGACTTCGGTGTGGCCGTGACCGATCTGCACCGGCCGTACGTCGACGACCTGACGCGCCCCAACCCGGATGACCCGACCGGGCAGTCGACCATGCGTCGGGTTCCCGAGGTGCTGGACTGCTGGTTCGAGTCGGGGTCGATGCCGTTCGCCCAGGTGCACTACCCGTTCGAGAACAAGGACTGGTTCGAGCACCACTACCCGGGCGACTTCATCGTCGAGTACATCGGTCAGACGCGCGGGTGGTTCTACACGATGCACGTGCTGGCCACCGCGCTCTTCGACCGGCCCGCGTTCCGCAACTGCCTGAGCCACGGCATCCTGCTCGGCGAGGACGGCCGCAAGATGTCCAAGTCGCTGCGCAACTACCCCGACGTCTACCAGATCTTCGACTCGTACGGGTCGGACGCGATGCGCTGGATGCTGATGTCCTCGCCGGTGCTGCGGGGCGGGGACATGCCGGTCACCGAGGTGGCCATCCGAGACTCGGTCCGTCAGGTGCTGCTGCCGCTCTGGAACGTCTGGTACTTCTTCAGCCTCTACGCGAACGCCTCCGGTCACGAGGCGACCCTGCGCACCGACTCGAAGGACCTGCTGGACCGCTACGTCCTGGCCAAGACCGGCGAGTTGGTCGGCGACGTTCAACGGCAGATGGACGAGTACGACATCTCGGGCGCGGCGGCCAGCGTTCGGTCATACCTCGACGCGCTCACCAACTGGTATGTACGTCGTTCGCGGGACCGGTTCTGGGCCGGTGACGCGGACGCCTTCGACACCCTCGCGACCGTGCTCGAGACGGTCTGCCGGGTGGTGGCGCCGCTCGCCCCGCTGACCGCCGAGGAGATCTGGCGGGGCCTGACCGGCGGCCGCTCGGTACACCTGACCGACTGGCCCTCGGCCGACGGGTTCCCGGCCGACCGCGACCTGGTCGCGTCGATGGACGCGATCCGGGACGTGGCCTCGGCCGCGCTGTCGCTGCGCAAGGCCCGCGCCCTGCGGGTGCGGCTGCCGCTGGCCCGGCTCACCGTCGCCACCGCGGACGCGGCGGCCCTGGCGAGCCTGGCCGACCTGGTCGCCGACGAGGTCAACGTCAAGGACGTCGTCTTCACCGACGACGTGGCGGCCTACTGCGAGCAGGTCCTCACCGTCGTCCCGCGGGCCCTCGGCCCCCGGCTCGGCAAGCAGGTGCAGCAGGTCATCAAGGCGGTCAAGGCCGGCGACTGGGAGCTCGTGGACGGCGTGCCGGTCGCTGCGGGCGTCACCCTTCAGGAGGGCGAGTTCGAGCTCAAACTGGTCGCCGCGGACGTCGAGAACTCGGCGCCGCTGCCGGCCGGCACGGGCGTCGTCGTGCTGGACACGGCGGTCACCCCGGAGCTCGCGGCCGAGGGCCTGGCCCGCGACGTGATCCGGGTGGTGCAGCAGGCCCGCCGCGCTGCCGACCTGGACGTCTCGGACCGGATCGCGCTGGTCGTCGCGGCCTCGGAACCGGTGCGGGCGGCGATCGAGACGCACCGCGACTTCGTCGGCGGCGAGACGCTGGCGACCTCGGTGACCTTGGTGGATACCGGCGCCGACGGTTTCGCCGGCGAGGTCGGCGACGGAGATCAGGTAACAGTTCAGGTCTCGAAGGCCGGGTAAAACTCTCCACCGGCTCGGACATTACACGCATCTGTGGTGAATGTCCGGGCCGGTCGGTGTGATCGGCAGGGACTTCCGGGTATCCGTCCGATAACCTGACCGCGCTCCCCACTTGTCTGCGCTCGCCCGTCCCGGAGGAACCCCGTTGCCGCTGCTCTACACGATCGGCAAGTTCACCGTCGGCAACGCGATGCTGCTCGGCTGGCGTCCGCGTCTCGAGGGCCTCGAGCACATCCCTCGGACAGGCGGCGTGATCTTCGCCGGCAACCACCTCTCCGTCGCCGACGAACTCTTCCTGGGCGCGGTGGTGCCTCGTCACCTGGCCTTCTGGGCGAAATCCGAGTACTTCAACGGCAAGGGCGTCAAGGGCTGGTTCAACCGCACCCTGATGGAGGGCCTGGGCGCCATCCGGGTGGAGCGGGGCGGTGGCCGGGCGGCGCTCACCGCTTTCGACGGCGCCATCCCGGTGCTCAAGAGCGGTGACGCGATCGCGCTCTACCCCGAGGGGACCCGTTCGCCCGACGGCCGGCTCTACCGCGGCCGCACCGGCGTCGCCCGGCTCGCGGTCGCCGCGGGCGTCCCGATCGTCCCGGTCGGCATGCTCGGCACCGAGAAGGTCCAGCCGATCGGCCAGCCCTACCCCAAGCCGGGCCGCAACCTCGTCACCATCAAGTTCGGCGAGCCGATCCCGACTGTCGGCCGCGCCGACGACCGCACCGCGCTGCGCGCCCTCACCGACGAGGTGATGGGTGAGATCCAGAAACTCACCGGGCAGGAATACGTCCCTCGGTACGCTCCGGCCAAGCCGCCCGCCCACTAGGGCGCGGTCGCGCCTCCTCCGGCTCGACCAGCGCCTCGACGCCGCGCGCCGGTCAGCCGCGGGTCAGGACCTCGGCCCGCAGGCGGGCGACCAGGTCGGCGCTGTCGGCGACCGAGCGGCGAGTGAGCAGCACAGTGGCGAGGCTGCCATGGTCGGCCCAGGCGCAGACGACGATCGAGGCGCTCCCGTCGCGGCCCACGCCGCAGCGCTCATGGGCGCCGTTCTCGCCCAGTTCGAAGGTCTGCACGTCGGACAGGTCGTAGTCGACGCCGGCCTGATCGAGTCGGGCCCGCACGTCGGCGCCCGGGGTGAGCCGGAAGCCGGTCTCGCCGATGACGGTGACGCGCTTGCCGCGGTTGTCGCGATAAACGCCCGCGAAGCCGTTCGGCCCGGTGTCCTCGGTGTCGCGCAATTCAAGATCGGCGAACGACTGCGGGAGTACAGCGGTGACGGGGAACTGGTTCGTGCCGGGGAACTGGAGAGCGGCAAACGGGATGCCGCAGCAGCAGACGACCCCGAGCAGGCTCAGCAGCGCGAGCCGGCGACCCCAGCGGCGCTTGCGGCGGGGCGGCGGCAGCGGGCGGACGGCGGGGCGGGGAGCCCACGGCGGCGGGGCCGGGAGCGGGGGGCCCTGGATCGCCGGACTCGGCGGCCTGGCCAGGGCGGGCAGGCGGTTGTCCGGCGGTGCGGCGGAATTCTTGAGCCGTTTGCGGTCCTTCCTGGACGGCTTGGGCGGTTCAGGTGGTTTGGACGGTTTCGCCGGCTCCGGTGGGTGGGCCACCGGCTTCGCCGCTGCGGGGGCCGGGGGCTCGACCTTCGTCGGGGCCGGCGCCTCGATGCGGGTCGGGGGCATCGGCGGGGCCGCCTCAGCCGTGAACGGGAACTCGTCCCACGAGGTGTCCTGGTCGGCCCACGGGTCGACCGGCGGGGTGGCCGCCCACGGATCGGCGGGGGTCGGCTCGTCGTGCTCCGGGTCGCCGTCGCGGCGCCACCACTGCTTCTTCGGGGACGGCGGGGGCACGGCGGCCGTGCCGTGCCAGCGCGCCGGCGCGTCCACGGTGGAGGGTTCCGAGCCGTGGTCGAGCCGGGTCGGGTCGGGCACTCCGGCCGCCGGCTGAGATTCCTCCGGCTGCGGGTCGGCCATCCGTCGATCTCCTTCACTGCCGGGCAAGATCCCGGCGAGGCGGTCGACTCCCAGGTTAGAGACGGTGCGCCACCCGCGCCGCCGACCGAGGGGTGAAACCTGGATGCAAATGCCGGACAACCGGGGCGGTGTGCAAGACGCTCTGGAGCCGTATGGTTACCGGGACATGAGAACGACACAGAGAAATGCCGTCACTGTTACCGGAAATCCCGCCGGCCGGCCGATGGTGTTCGCCCACGGCTATGGCTGCGACCAGAACATGTGGCGCCTCGTCGCTCCCGCCTTCGCGGACTCTCATCGGCTCGTCCTTTTCGACCACGTCGGCAACGGCAAGTCCGACCTGTCGGCCTATGACGACGAACGCCACTCCACCCTCGAGGGCTACGCCGACGACATCCTCGAGATCCTGCACGAGCGGGATCTGTGGGAGGTCGTCTTCGTCGGCCACTCGGTCAGCGCCATGATCGGCGTGCTCGCCGCGATCAAGGAACCGGAGCGCTTCGCCCGCCTGGTACTCGTCGGCCCCTCGCCGCGTTACCTCAACGAGCCCGACGACGGCTACGTCGGCGGTTTCGCCAAGTCCGACATCGAGTCGCTGATCGACGCGCTCGACAGCAACTATCTCGGCTGGTCGAGCGCGATGGCCCCGGTGATCATGGGTAATCCCGAGCGGCCCGAGCTGGGCGCCGAGCTGACCAACAGCTTCTGCCGTACCGACCCCGAGATCGCCAAGAAGTTCGCGCGCGTCACGTTCCTTTCCGATAACCGCGACGATCTTCGCAAACTGCGGACACCCGCCCTGATCCTCCAGTGCTCGGACGATGTGATCGCGCCGGCCGTCGTCGGGGACTACGTTCACCGGCACACTGCCGGGAGCACTCTTGTCCACCTGAACGCGACGGGGCACTGCCCCAACCTGAGTGCCCCCGAAGAGACCATCGACGCCATGAAGGCGTGGCTTTAGAAGCGGCGGACCGTGAGTGACTCTGGTGGGCCGGACGTGACGCATGAACTGCGACCGCCCTGGGACGAAGATCCCGACGATCTGTACGAGCATGCCCCGTGCGGGTACCTGACCACGCTTCCCGACGGCACGATCGTCCGGGTCAACCAGACCTTCCTGACCTGGACGGGATATACGCGCGGCGAGCTGATCGGGCACCGCCGGTTCCGTGACCTGCTCACCCCCGGCGGGCAGATCTACCACGAGACCCACTATGCCCCGTTGCTGCGCATGCAGGACGAGGTGCGCGAGCTGGCGTTCGAGGTGGTCTGCTCCGACGGCCGGCAGCTACCCACCCTGGTCAACTCGGTGCTGGGCCGCGGTGAGACCGGACAGCCCCGGGCGATCCGCACGATGGTCTTCAACGCCACCGACCGCCGGCAGTACGAGAAGGAGTTGCTGCACGCCCGCCAGACCGCCGAGGCCTCGGAGCGCCGGGTCCGCATGCTCCAGCAGATCGTGGCCGATCTGTCCGCCGCGCCGACCGAGGCCGAGGTGGCCGAGGCCGTCGTCCGCGCCCCCGAGTCGGCCTTCGGCGCGGCGAGCAGCAGCGTCTATCTGATCGACGACGAGCGCGCCGTGATCTACGCGGTGGTCTCGACCGACCCGACCACCGGCAACTGGGACGACATGCCGCGCACCTCCGACCGGGCCGTCGCGCGGGTGGCCGAGCGCGGCGACCTGCACCTGGTCGGCTCGATCGGCGAGGCCCGGGAGCACTTCCCCGACCTGGTCGACAGCATGCGCCGCTCGGGCCGCAACACGGTGGTGCTGCTGCCCCTGACCACCGGCCCGTCCGACGAGCAAGCCGGCGTCGACACGCTCGGCGTGCTGGCGTTCAGCTTCAAGGGCGAGCGCCGGCTCACCGACGGCGAGCTGCTGGTCGTCCGCCTCCTCGGTCAGCAGGCCGGTCAGGCGCTCGACCGGGCCCGGCTCTACGACGACGTCCGCCGCCGCGAGGAACGGGCGACCTTCCTGGTCGGGACGACGCGTGCCCTCGACGAGGTGCACTGGCTGCTGCCGCGCACCCGTCGCGTGATCGATCGGGTGGTCGCCGAGATCGCCGGCTGGGCCGAGGTACGGCTGCACGTGGGCCACGCCCCGCTGGTGGAGGACGGCGGCGGTCCGCGGCCCGACGAGGAGCTGATGACCCGCCGGTTGGACAAGGTGGCCGCCACGGGCGAGCCGATCTTCGCCGCCGACGGTGACGAGTTCGACTGCTCGGTGCTTCCGCTGACGGCCCGGGGCCTGGTGCTCGGCACGCTGGCCCTGCGGATGACGCCCGACCGGCGGGGCGTCGCGGCCGAGCGGGTGTTCCTGACCGAGTTGGCCGACCGCGTCGGGCTCGCGCTCGAAAACGCCCGCCTCTACGAGCAGGAACGCCAGATCGCCAGCACGTTGCAGCGCAGCCTGCTCGCCGGCGACCTGCCCGGCGGCGACAGCCGGTTCGCGATCGAGACCTACTACCGGTCCGCCACCCAGGATCTGGAGGTCGGCGGCGACTGGTTCGATGCCTTCCTCATCACCAAGGACAAGCTCGCCGTCGTGGTCGGCGACGTGGTGGGCCGGGGCATCGAGGCGGCCACCACGATGGGCCAGCTCCGCAGCGCGGTGCGGGCGCTCGCTTCCAACGAGGGCGGTCCGGCCCAGCTGGTCGAGGGGCTGGACAGGTTCGTCGACCGGGTCGAGTCGGCGCGCATGGCGACCGTGGCCTACGTCGAGATCGACCTGGCCGCCGGCGAGGTGGCGTACTCGTGCGCCGGTCACCTGCCGCCGCTGCTGCAGGAACCGGTCGGCTCACCGGAATTCCTGCTCCAGGCCCGCTCGGCGGCGCTCGGCTCGAGGGCCGGCAACCGGGTGCGCACGGAACAGCGTCGTCGGGTGCCCGCCGGCAGCCGCCTGCTGCTCTACACCGACGGTCTGATCGAGCGCCGCACCCGGCCGATCGACAAGGGCTTCGAGCTGCTCGCCCGCGAGTACGCGAGACGCCGGGACGCGCCGTTGCCGGGGCTGGCGGCCGACATCGCCGACACGATGGTCGGGCGCGACCACCCCGACGACGTCTGCATGCTCTGCCTGACGCTGGGCACCGAGGAGCGCATCGAGCGCACCATCGGCGCCGACCGCATGCAGATCGCCCTGCTCCGCGCCGACCTGCGCGGCTGGCTGGTGGCGCACGAGGTCGAGCCCGACTGCCGGAACGCGGTGCTGCTGGCCTGCTCCGAGGCGGTGACCAACGCGATCGAGCACGGTTACCGGAACGACCCGTTCGGCATGATCGACGTGGTCGCTACGCTGACCGACGACACGGTCGAGGTGCGGGTGACCGACCAGGGCACCTGGCGCGGCGGGCTGAGCGACGTGGCGCACGGCCGCGGCCTGCAACTCATTCGCGAGTCGATGGACCAGGTACTTTTCGACCGTACCGACGGGACGACAGTGACCATGCGGCGCGCTCGGTGGGCGGCGGCGGCATGACCGTGCATGCTCAGGAGTTTGCAGTGACGAAATTCACCCGTGGTGGGCGGCTGGTGCCGATGGACCGGCTGGAGCGCTGGGTCACTTTTTCCACGCTCGGTGACGCCGAGGTCGTCTCGCTGACCGGGGAGATCGACCTGGCGAACGCGCCCGAGATCGGCCGGGCGATCGTCGAGCGGATCGAGTCGGCCGCCAAGGTGCTCATCGACCTCACCACCGTCTCGTTCCTCGACAGCGCCGGAGTACGCCTGCTCGATGCCTTGATCGGTGATCTTGACAAGCATGGCAAGCCGGCCCGGCTGG
>Ga0247737_1001207_pt1 | contig 11063 bp, 10 predicted proteins | sample UWRJL028104C2_FD_180937 | JGI IMG/M metagenome (GOLD analysis project Ga0247737, IMG submission 180937) | Plant litter microbial communities from Arlington Agricultural Research Station in Wisconsin, United States - UWRJ-L028-104C-2 | ecosystem: Environmental > Terrestrial > Plant litter >...
ATGTTGCTGTATTCGATGGACCACCGAGAGTATTAGAAGTGGTGAGTATTGGGGATCAGAGGTTACACGCGTCTGACTTACCTGGCTCTCATAGGGCTGCTGTGATGGAAATTGGGCCTTCAAGATGAAAAAGGAACAGCCAGGATGGATTGTCGAGGGGCTGGACGATTTCTCTCATTGGTCCCGTCAGCATCCAGGGTTGACACTACGGTACTTTAATATGATAATTCCTACTATTTAGTATATTCTAATATACCATAAGGGATTTCATGGCCCACACGCCGTCACATATCTTGCCAGAGGATTACTTTAGTAGAGTTCCAAGTTCGCAAGATCACTTACCGAGTTTTACTGTGCGGAATCTCAACCAAATTCTTGACCACCCAAATCCATTCCCCAACAATCTATACGATCTCGTTCGAGGGAGAGACATTTTCAATAGGGTTGACAATTATAAGACTTTTCTCGACACCATTCGTCTGTAGGTATTGAGGCAGGATATGATGCGAACTTGCTGACCTTAGCAGGATCCTAAAGCCTGATGGCGTTGTTGAATTTATAGAGGTAGATCCACGGCCACGAAATGGTGGATCTGCCCCGAAACTTTCGTCTCTCACTGATCGTAAGTGACGTGATGAAGCACTTCTATATGTTTCCGTAGGAGGCGAGAGATTCCATAACTTGCCTAAGCAAGTAACAAGCAGTGCAGTTGCTAACGTCCAGCTTTATAGATACTAGCTGTGCAGCTACTACCTGGACAGATGACATACCTGATCGATTCACAGACCAAAATGATGATGACCTCGCGACGACAGTCCCTGGCTGGAACAAGCGTGTTGTCGAGCGGTTGAAGGCTAGGATTCGTCCCAGTGAAGACATCGCCGGTCCTAATCTTAAGTCTTGGCTTCAGGGCGCAGGTTTTTGGGATGTTAAGCAAAGCATCCGATGCCTCCCAGTCGGAGGACATAGTAGAATTGGCCAACTCCTCAAAAGTTTTACGCTGTATAAAGTGGAGCTTGAGGATTCTATTCCAGAGGTACTGATATTCTTGCATTTTCCATACTACGTCTGTCCTAGACTTTGAGTCCCGAGTAGTAATCGTAAACAGCTGAAAGAAGGACTCCCTGATATTGAGATAGATGCGATCGAATCTGGACAATATTACCTAAATCTTCACAGTAAGTCATCATTATATTTGTATTCGGCCTGATATGATTACGAGAGATGAATTAGAAGCGTACACTCATTCGACGTATGAATAATAACTGATATTACTCATAGTTATCACTGGTAGAAAGCCTAAACCACTTCGAGCAGGTCATCTCCTCCTCGACGGCTCTAGACAGGAGATGACTGAGTCCAAGTATGAGGCAATGGCACGGGCTAGTGAAAATAAGCATAACCAGTGGAGGCGACTGGATAGTGAGACCAACTTGACTGAGGTGACGGAGGACATTCCAGGTCAAATGAGTGAGGTGGCTTCCGAGAATACACGATTAGCTCAAGACCTTGGCCTTATAACGACTGGAGGTATACTTTGTGAAAAGTAACCTATATAGCACTTGCGGATGAACAGATCCCAAATTGTACTGCATGTGCTCCTAAAGCAAAGTCTACGAATTGGGGATAGATGGAAGGTGTGCTTATGGCTATAGCTGGCTATACAGCTTGATGAATGGTAATCAACATTGATCAGTATACACAAATAGCTTGCATAGTGAGTGGCGACGAATTGTTAAATGTTGATCATTTAATACTGGTATAAGCCCATCGATTTGACCCCTGGTTGTCATGTCATGTAGATGTACTTGTACTGTACCGTATTTTACTTTGTATATTTTTTCTCTTGGAATTCATTCAATGACATTATCACCAAAAGCTCCGTGCCCTCCCAAATATCCAAACGCCAGCCCCCAGCTTCGAGTGGACATGCAAATATGCATAACGTACAAAGGTGTTACCATCTATCCAGGTGGTGACTTTTGCTATCTCCTACGTATACAGAGGAAGGCATGGTAACTATCTATTTTGCTTCTTTGCCCCATCCCCACACTTCGGATAGGAAATGTGGCATATTGACACGCTTACCACGCATCTCTGTCATCCAAGGATGCTCAAGCATCCGCCATGGAGACGCGCGACGAGTTGGATCTTTCTCAAGACTGAATTGATATGGTCAGCTAAGCCCGAGGAAATTTGGAGTCTGGGGTGGGAGAATACATACCAACATTCAATAAAGTATTTGAAGTTGTCACTCCATTTGATATGATTGTCAGGCTCATCTTTCAGTTTTGGAATTTGTTGTCGGACGATGTAGGTTAGGAGATCGATAAGACCAGCTCGCGGCTGCATCTCCGTTCCATCAGCTGGAAAGGGAAAGCGATGTTGAGCTACTTCTAATAGCGTAACACCTGTGCTCCACACATCCGAAGTGATAGTATATGATTGTCCCGTAATCCGTTCTGGTGCCATATAGTATGAGGTTCCGATAAAGGTGTTTGCATCTCCTTTGGTTCCGAATTCTCCGCTGACACCGAAGTCACAGAGCTTTACTTGTCCATCTCGGCAAAGAAGAATATTGCTGGGCTTAATGTCGCGGTGGATAATCTTCTTTCCGTGAAGATATGTGAGCCCATTCAAAACACCTTCGGCGATCTTGCCCAAAACTTTCTCTCCAGTGCGGCCTCCAAGCTTCTTAACCTCGCGATAAATAGAGTCCAGGGACCCACCTTCACAGTACTCCATAGCAATACTGATGGTAGCCGTGGACGGCTCGACAAACGCACCATAATATCGACATATATGCTCGCTCGCGCAGTCCTTATTGAAACCCAATTCTCTCACAATTTGCTTCTTGACATCCGGATCTGGGTTGGTAGTTATGACCTGTGGGATAATTAGTGAGAAACACGCAAGAACCTAACCTAAGCATACCTTCATGGCAAACACCGTCTTGCCCCCCTTCAGTCTACATTTTGTCACTGCTCCTCCAGCACCTTCTCCCAAACTGCCAAGCTCTTCTATTCTCTTCTCCAAGCTTGCCACCCTCCAGCCTTCGTCATCTAGTTCTTCCACGTCCAAAGTTCTGCCTCTCTCTAGTGTTAACTTATCAAACGCTTCGAGTCCGTTCATGCTTCCCTCTCGTTCCATACCAACACCGCCTTCGCTTTGATTTGAGTACAGCGATCCAACAGCGGAGGCGGGGTCGGGCGTGCCCTGCGGTTGCCGTAAGCCATATTGCGATGCAAAAGACAGCGCAGAGTATTGTGACCCTGCAGACGTAGGACCACTGACCCTGCCATCCAAAGGTCCAAAGCTATCTGTTCTTGAATGGCTACTTTCACTTCCACCACTGGCAGACTGGTTTGCATTTGACTGCCCGGAGGGGCGTTGCTCATATGGGGTTGTGCTGTTTCCATTGGGGGTAGCTAGTTGTAATCGAGGTAGGGAAGGTCTCGACCCCCCCATCTGACCTGGCATCTGTAAGGACAGGCCCGGAGGCCCCGCTGGCTTGGCATTTGGGGACGGTGGGATGGCAAGGCCGAGCCTGGGAGTTTTGGCACCGCTGTTCTGTCGACTTCCGGGAATTGGAGGACGGAGCAGAGGTGCTGGGGAGGACATCTTCGGAGGGGTTTGAATCTGAAGAGATAGTGGGGCGGAGGACTGGAAGGTGTTAGCGGAGCCTTGTTGTGGAAAGCTTTAATGAATAGCATACATATTGTGAAGAATAGGTAGAATCAAGTCCTAGACCTGCAGTCCTAGGCTCTTTGTGGTCTTTGCCAGTATTGTCTGTGGAGGAGCCTTGCTCGTCCATTAGCACCTAAGTTCAACCCGCGACCCGCTGCGGCAGACCCGTCTCAGGCGTCAACGGCCGTTGAAGTGTATAGCTCGTATCCAAGGTGGCCCACGTCACAGCTCGAAACTTGCTATTGGGATTTCGACAGTGGTAGAGCTTGTAGTTTTCGTGTGCTGCCGGCGAATATGGTGGGTGGTGCTGGCGTTGCGGCGGGTAACCTTCCTTTCCAAGTCCTGCACGTCGGTTACTGGAAGAGATTTCGGATACTGGTTCCAGCTGGTCCTGGGGCGGAGACTCGAACGAAGGGTGGTGATTGTAGATCCTGCGGGTGTTTTGAGAGAACGACAGAGGGAGTAAGCTGCTGAACGGCGAAGAGCACAGAAGAAGGATTCGGGAAGAGGATGGGGGAAAAGAGAGCAGGGTGAGGTGAGGTGAAGTGAAGTGAGGTGAGGTAAGGTAAGGTGAGAGGTGTGGTGGTCTTTCAAAGCGTGGTTGCAGTTCCTGTCTGTGTGTCTGTGGGTGTTACTGCAGCGAAGACCAGCAGGGTCGGCCGTCACAATGAGCGGGAGACTTCCTTGGTGCTTGATGCAGCGAGTTGGGGTCGGTCCACTTCCACTTCCACTTCCACTTCTCGCATCCTTGTCTTGACGCTGGCGCTGACGCTGACACTCCACCGACTCTGCTGCTCCGTTCGGACTTCGATGTGACGACGTTCAATGCCGTGGGGCCAAAAGCATGGAATGCGCGCGGATTGGATGGGATGGGTGTTCTTCAGTCGCTGGGTCGGTAGAAGCCAGCTCTCATTCGGTCTTCACGTTTGCGGGGGGGCGGTTGCAATGGATGCACAGAGGTCTAGGACCAGGACGAGGACAGTTTGGTTTGGTATGGTGTTGGAATTGGTATTAGTGTTGTTGGACATGTGGAGAGCAGGTAGAGGCGTGGGCAAGTGAAAGGGTGACAAGTATCTATCGATCCAGCAATGCGAGCAGAACTTGTTCCATAGAACGAGTGGCTTTGGAATGAAAGGATGGGAAGTCGGCAATGATGAGCTGAGCTGAGCTGAGCTCATTTACTAATAAAGATGCAAAGTATCTGGAGAATGTGGGCAGCGCTAGCCAACGTGAAAAGCCAACATTAATATGATTGTACGGTATAGGGTACGCATTTCAAACATGATCCATAGAGCGCCAGGTAAACGCATCAATGGGTCAAATGACTTATTGCTTTTCAAATCCCCTATACCTCTGGTTCCTGGCGGCGGCGTGGCCTTATGATAGATAGCTCTTGTATGCCTTTACTCACCAACTCGGTCAGAGACCGAGTTTGTTTACTACATCAATCACAAGTCCACTGCCCATTGCACATTGCCCATCGCCAAAGCAGCCTGTTGAATTAGCACAAATCCCTTCCAGCTCATGCACCCATACAAAAGTGATCAGTCAGTTGACATTGATCGGATTGGCATGACCAAGCCAAGAGAGCTTGGATGGGGAGATGTCTGTACGGTATCACCATCCGCCGTGACGGCCCCGGTGAAGCAGGTCGGTGGATCTGTTTGGTATCGCAATTCCACGCCGCTGCTCCTAGTATTATGTGCAAAATCCCGTTGCGCAGTTCCTTATTGGCTTAGTATATATGTTTCATACGTGAGACTAGCTACATCAATTGCGATTTGCAGAGCCGGGTTCTTAAGCGCGCGCAACGTCTTGCATGAGGCTTGAAGCTCTCCATATATCCTCCATCCAGAATAGGGGCTCATCGGCATACCTGACCTCTGCTATAGGTCGTCAATGCAAAGTGCATTGTCCAGATTAAAATGAATTTCTGGAGTCGAAAGCGTTTGGTGGATAGTGCAAGTTTAAGCCACCCACAGCATTGTCAACTTCATTACTACTAGATCTTGCGCAAGGGCCGTATGTTGATTACCAAAGCTGACCTTTGCGTTGAGAAATATTGAAATGCTCACAACATTTGTTTATTAAAGTCATTGTTATAATGTCGTGAGGTTTTCAATTACTGACACAAGCTTTAATTCCCCTCTTCTCTACGTGATTCCTCCAAACGCTCCCATGTGCGTGTTGGTTTTGTAGAAAATCCACCACTCTCTCTACAGACTATATGCCGGTTCATGTTTGCATGCAACAATATGGCTTCGGAGCCTAGATGCAATTTATTTTCATCTATGCTTCATTCATTGATGGAGCATATCTAGTCCCAACAGTCACGTTACATTCAAGTGCAGCACGCTCTCTGTAACAGCTCCTCCTTTCTCCCAAACGCGTGCTTCCCTGGTGTATAGACTATATTTCGTTCTCTTAACGCGATCCAGCACAGAGGCTCTGTTGCCAATTGTAAACAGTCGACCTACTAACTTAACTCTACCCAGTGCGGGTTGGAAGCACTTATCTACAAAGTATCCGATCCTACCACCAGCAGATTGCCAGTATGACAATGCCATTCATGTAAATCCGAAACCACATGCTGAGATACATAAGACAATGACAATTCCTACCTGGTTTTACCAGCCTCCAGTATTTTCTGCAGTATTTAACCACAAGCTTTTGAGATGAGGAGATCCGATGGACTAGGACCAAATCAAGATCCGAATTGATGCTATGGCGAGAAGAGGGGAAGAACCTCGGCCTTGACCTGGACGCACCCGAAACCGAAATCATGTAGTGGTGATGAGCCGCATGCATTCTAAAGACTTCACTATTGTGTCTACTCCTTTGACGATTTGACGATAAGTGCAACCCAGAGAGTCAATTGAATATACATGAACCCCACCTACCTGATACTTGCACTTTAACCTTTGAACTACTGTAAAGATCACTACCGGTCCATTCCTCTGAACCCCGGATTTGTTGTCGCCCGTCACACCGAGAGTTTAGAGCATAACGACCGTATTGTGTTCGATATGGGGTCCCAACTCCTAAGCCAGTCTTCGTCCTACAGGTCTCAACAGACGACTATCGCTGATCTATCGCTTTTCGAAAAATTGTCTACAATTCCCACTTTCCTGGCTGCCTGTAAGCCTGCGCCCTTATCATCCACCCAAATACGGGAAACTGACTCTTAACAGTCACGAGTATTTTTAGTACTATCTTTACAAGTCCCATATACTCCAAGGAGTCAAAGCCCAGCGGTGGTCTGTTCAGAAATGCAGCACTTGCAGCACTACGGACCGTCGTTACGAAAACAAGCGTCCGCCAGCAACAGTACGTTCACGTGCAGAAAGTCCAGTATTCGGCGTGACAGCGGCTAACGATCGCAGTTACTTTAGCCTTCCAACCGATGATGCGTATGCGGCTGCCTGTAAGAAGCGTGGCTTCACTCCTAACAGTGTGGTTTTGGAGGATGGGACAAGGGCGCACTGGGTAAGCAGAACGCACGCTTAGCGGCCCTTGTAACGAACTAATTTATGTTTTGCTGTTTGGCGATGATGATGTTTCAAGAGCAGACAAAGTGCATCATACTAACTTCGTGAAATCAGCTAGGAGACAGTAAAGCAGACAAGTTGATCCTAAACTTCCACGGTAAGTCCCTCTTCTAAACCGGTTCCGTACACACTAATCATGGCAATAGGAGGTGGATATTGCTTACCAGCTGGCCCAGCAATGTTTGAATTCATGTTCCAGGTAGTCTCTCTACTTGCTTCCCAGGGGAAATCAGTTGCTGTGCTCATGCTCTCTTATGATCTTGCCCCTACGGCTGTCTATCCTAGACAACTCCAACAGGCGGCAGCACTTCTCAATCACGTTCTACTAGATCTTAAGGTCGCCCCCAGCAACATCGTTCTTACTGGAGATTCAGCAGGCGCAAACCTAGTTATCGGTCTACTCTCCCACATCTCACATCCTCATCCATCAACCGTAGTTCCCATTGCCAAAGTTGAGCTCCACGAAAATTTCCGAGCTGCCGTGTTGATCAGCCCGTGGGTGAGCTTCGACACCAGTGACGACTCTTTCACTCGTAATGCCAACAAGGATTGCATTGGAGTCGGTGCTGGCAAACAATGGAGCTCCGCCTGGATAGGTGAGGCGTGGCCGCACACGCAAATCTCAGACTACTACAACCAAGCAATCACAGCACCGGAAAGCTGGTGGGAGGGTTTGAAGGTCGACAAGGCCTTGATGGTGGCTGGTGGAGAGGAGGTGCTCGTGGACGGCATCAAAAAGTTTGCGGCAAAGCTGATTGCCGGTGCTGGGGCTGACAAGGTGGAGTTTGTAGTTGTTCCTGATGAATATCACGACCAGCCGAGTATTGATCTGCAGTTTGGCTACACGGAAGACGGGCAGCAGGCAAAGTTGATTAAGAGCTGGATCGGAAGCAAGCTATGAACCTTGAGTACTTGTTATTTAGTTGTCTTTGCTGGAACGGATACTATCGGAACGAGGAACTTGTGTTGTGCTAGCCATATATATTTGTGTGTGCGCGTGAATTCATCAAATGGAGCAGCGTTTCGCGCTTTGCTATTCTTTTTGGGCTTTGACAATATGCCTATCCTGTTCATGGATAGAAACATGCAAGATCTCAAGTTGGTATTGTCTGGTGGGGCGCCTCAGTATTCTTCGCTAGCCATTTTTCTCTCCCATAACTCAAAATAGTAGTAGCGGGGAAGTTTGGGAATAAGACTTTAATGTCATGGACGACCTGGCAAGATAATTCTTTGGAAAGGTAACAGACGTGGCTAGTGAAGTATCGAGAGCTGACAAGGCAGTATCAAAGACCTGTAACGTGATGGAGTTGGGAGCTATGTTTGCCGCGGATGCTGGAGGTTAGATAACATATTGGGGAAAAAACCTAACATAGTTGATAAAATACAAAATATACTTATGAGAGGTGTTCAAGAGTATGATTCAAATCAACACACCGGCTAGCCTGTCTCAAGACCCCAATCTTCCACCGAACTTAGACAAAGCAACCAACTAACTCGATAACCCGGCGCCGCCCACCAATTTTCGCATGACGTTTACCATCTAGACGCCTTCCCAGCGAATATTGTATCATACGGAAAAGAGATGCATTCACTAGTCGAGAAACACCAGCAGCGCTTCGAGACCCGAAAAAAAGTCACCGCAACTCGAACCCGCATCTGACTAACCCAAGGGGGGGTTTCAACCCGTTGTCTTGTATTACTCAGATCTGTACATGATGCCAAGCCACGCCCCTTTTGACCTCTTCGCTTAAATCTCTCTCCGGGATAACTAACTGGCTTACTGGCCTTCTTTCCGCAGAGGGAATCTTCGCGTACGGGTATTGCATTAAGCTGATATGAATTTCACACGGAGGAAAATAGATCCCTGATAAGGTTATAAAGCTCGGATTCGTATCCTGTTGATATCATCGACGGCTCCAGCCGCGCAAAACTTGTGTGCGCAGAATAGAGGGTATCACCCCCCCGAAGGTCGAGCTCGCCATCTCACTAGATATCCATCTTATCTTTCCACCAATCCATGATGGTACTCGTCGAAGACCTTTAATACCGAACCCCGGAATTATGCCCACCAACTACCTAACAAGAAATCATCGACATAGTCACCAACCTGTGCGCAAACCCTATCCATCTCATCTTGTTGCACGTCGCGCCCTCCCCTCCAGAACGCTTCATTAGATATCGCCCGCCACATTATGCAGCGGCGCTCGATATTTATGCAACAAATGATCATCTAGAAAGGGACGATAGAGGCTAGCGAGAAAAACAACTCAAAGGTTTTCCACTTGCGAAAGTTGTCCTTCTTCGGTACGCTAAGCGAAGCGGGACGGACACCTTAGCTCCGGTTTATATTCATCTACTAGCGCAGCACACTAGGCCGTTAATTATGGTTTATAGAGAAGGTCGGCTAAGCTATGGGCGCTAATGAGCGCTAGTATTCTGTAACCAATCATAACACTGGGTCTTTGAATTATATAGTTTTGTTGCAGATCGTATGGAAAACGTGTTAGAAATGATTAAGATGCAAATTTTGAGGAGAATATGATGGTTGAGTTTATTTGGAAAGTCTAGTGAAGACAAAGAAGCCGTGTTCGTCGTTAGTGGAGCACTAGCAAGAGCATAGTGATTTGACTTATCACCTGCCTAGCTATTTCTAATCAAATCCAATTTGGTAGCATCACTTTATTAGATAGCCCATTATATGTCAAAAACTACATAGTCGGGTCCAATCAAATCCTCTCCTATCCTGATCCTACAAGCTCATCGTGACCGTCATGCTATTTGAATGTACCATCAAACATGGCGGACAGTCTTTACACAGCACCTCCAAATCACTCAAGTAACCCCTGCTTGCTGCCTCGCTCTTACACGTCCCTTCAACCGGGCTAGGCAGAGTGGTGAACATGACTGCTGTATATTCGCTCTGCTGCCTCATGAGTTCGTTCAAGATGAGATGTTGAGCCCGGCACGGAAGCTCATTAAAGCTGATCGGGAGTGACTGGACGAAATATTGCGAGCTATTCCGAGATTGTGGTGAGCTCTCAGAAAGCTCAGAAATATGGTCTGGGAAGGTCGGGCTTGCACGATAAGCAGAGGGTAGCCGAGAATTTCTCACGGGCGGAGATGCAGTATCGCTAAACATTATAGAAGGTCCAGGACCATCTTCAGTAGCGACTCGTGTTATTGGCACAGGTTTACTTGTAAATTTGGGCATGGACGCGTGTCGTGATAGAGGCGGCCGCTCTGATCTGGCCGATCCTGGACGAAGAGTCTGTCCGGATTTGGGAGGTGTCCTATCAGGCTCCTTGATAGATCCTGGCCTACTAGATGCAGCAGATGCTGGTTTACCCAATGCAGCTACTTTGGATACTGGGGTTTTAGGTCGCTCTGCATCTGCGAGTTCTGGGGCAGACATGATAGCTTCAGAATCTGACAGCCAGGGCATTCTAGCTATTCGTTCTGGGACTTTTATCTGCTGCTCCCCAGTAGATTTCTTTGATGGTGGGGGACCTCTCATGGAATCGCCATGGCTTTTGCGTCTACGAACTGGTCCTATTGGTACCTCACTGGGGGAATCTTCTGACTCGAAATCATCCATATCCCCTTCACTAGCAGCACTTTCAGGTCCTTCATCATCCGAAAGGCCTTCGCTCTCGGACTCACTGCTGGAGTCTTCACTTGCGCTTCCTTGACTGGCGTGTAGATTTGTAATGTTAGGGGATAAACGGTGCGTGGTCATCCCGAGACTGACGCCGAGCTTGGTGATTCCAGACATAGTGTGTCTTCGTTTTGACTTCCTTAGAAGTCGGCGCAGCCCTAGAAATCGTTCAA
>Ga0247737_1001208_pt1 | contig 11048 bp, 6 predicted proteins | sample UWRJL028104C2_FD_180937 | JGI IMG/M metagenome (GOLD analysis project Ga0247737, IMG submission 180937) | Plant litter microbial communities from Arlington Agricultural Research Station in Wisconsin, United States - UWRJ-L028-104C-2 | ecosystem: Environmental > Terrestrial > Plant litter >...
AACATATCCGCGGCAAGCTGACTGAGCGTGTCGTCGCGCGCGCCCATCACCACGATACGGTCGCCGGGCCGCGCCTCGGCGACGAGATGCGCCGCGGCGGCTTCGCGCGCGGGGATGTGCAGCGCCTTCCGGCCCGTCGCCGCGACATCAGCGACGATGTCGGCGCTGGTCACCTCGCGATTGACCGTGCCGCCCATATAGACGGGGTCGGGCAGGACGAGCAGATCGTCCTCGCCCAGCTTGTCCGCCAGGGTCGCGACCAGCGCGCGCCGCATGACCTTCAACGGGCCATATCCATGCGGCTGGAATAGCACCAGCAGCCGCCCGGGAAAGGCGTGGAGCGTGTCGAGCGTCGCGGCGATCTTGTCGGGGTTATGGCCGAAATCGTCGAGCACCGCGATGTCGTTCGCCTCGCCGACCAGCTCCATGCGCCGCCTGAGCCCAGTGAAGCCACCGATCGTCCGCGCCGCCTCGGCCAATGGCACGCCCGCCGCCCGCGCCGCGCCGATCGCCGCGAGCGCATTGGATACATTGTGTCGCCCCGGCACCTTCAGCGACACCGCGATCGGCGCCGCGCCACGCTCGGACAGGCTGAAATCCACGCCGAACGGCCGCTGCACCAGCCCGATCGCGACAAGGTCGGCTTCCTGGCCGCCCCCATCCTCAATCTTGAACGTCAGCCGGCGTTCCGGCGGCAGGGTCATCGCCAGCGCGGCACCGTCACCATTGTCCATGTTGATCACGGCGGTTGCGGCGCGCGCGATGAACGCGCCGAACAGCGAGCGAAGCTCGTCGAGCGACTTGTGGTCGAGGCTCACATTGTTGAGCACCGCGATCTTCGGCCAATACAGCGCGATCGATCCGTCGCTCTCGTCGACTTCGCTGACGAATGTCTCGCCATTGCCCACCAGCGCGCTGGCGAAGGGCGCATCCTCGCTGGCGAAATTCTTCATCACCGCGCCGTTCATCACCGTCGGGTCTCGCCCCGTCGCGTGCATGATCCAGCCGATCATGCCCGTCACGGTCGACTTGCCGGAGGTGCCGGCCACGCCGACCGGCAGGGGGGCGGCGTTGAACAGCTGGGCGAGCAGCTCGGCCCGACTCATCCGCTTCGCGCCGGCCGCGTCCGCCGCGACGATATCCGCCACGGTCGATTCCACCGCCGCCGAGGCCACCACGGTCTGGCTCGCGGAGGTGATGCCGCTGCCGTCCTGCGGGAACAGCGCGACGCCCTTGGCGCGCAGGTCCTCGAACTTGGCGGGCAGGCGGGCCTGGTCGAGCGTCCGGTCCGACCCGGCGACCTTGGCGCCTTGGCCGGCAAGGATCATCGCCAGCGGCATCATGCCGCTGCCGCCGATCCCGACGAAGAAGTAGGATTTGCCGTCGTGCATGGCTGGGCGCTATCGCGGGATTCTGAGGTCGGGGCAAGCGAGAGGGTGACAATGCGGATCGGAATCGTCGCGCCCGGAAGGCCGATCGACCAGGCGCTGGCCGATGGGATGACGGCGTTCGCGGCGGACGCTTTTCCGGATGTCGAGCTCGTCTTCCACCCGCAATGCTTTGTCACCGATGGCGGTCACTTCGCCGGCACTGACGCGGCACGCGCCGCCGCCTTTCTCGATGTCGCCAACGACCCGGCATTCGATGCCTTGTGGTTCGCGCGCGGCGGCTATGGCGCAAACCGCATCCTCGACGCGGTGATGCCGGCGCTCGCGCCGGCGGCTTCCGCAAAGACCTGGTGCGGCTATTCCGATGGCGGCTTCCTGCTCGGTGCGCTCTATGCCGGCCGGATCGGCCATCCGGTCCATGCCCCGCTGGTCAGCGACCTGAAGCGCGAGGGCGGCGAGGCTGCGGTCGCCCGCACGCTCGCCTGGCTGGTCCGGCGCGATCCTGCCGTGCTGGAGCCGGGCCTTGATGGTCGGTCGAGCGCGGCTTTCAACCTCGCCATCCTCAACGCGCTGATCGGCACGCCCTGGCTGCCCGACCTGACCGGCCATGTCCTGATTATCGAGGATTTGAGCGAGCCGCTCTACCGGATCGACCGCATGCTCTTCCAGATGGCGCATGCTACCCAGCTTGAAGGCGTCGTCGGGGTGCGGCTCGGGCGCGTCAGCGATATCGTCCCCAACGACCCGCCCTTTGCCGAGGATATGCAGCAGGTGATCGAGCGCTGGTGCCGCGAGATGGGCGTGCCGTTTCTCGGGGCGGCGGACATCGGCCACGACGCCGACAACAAGGTCGTGCCGTTCGGGGCGTTCTGAGGCCTAGTCGACCACGGCGTCCCGCTGCTGCGGCGTGACGTGCCAGAGCACACCTGACGGGTCGTACAGATAGGCCACGACCAGCCCCCATGGCTGCAACGCCGGCGCCCGGGGGGGCTGCACGCCGAACCGACCCGGCAAGTCGAGTGACTGGAGGTGCGTCCACCACGCATCCATGTCGTCAACCAGCAACTGCATCATGAAATTTCCCGCCCATTCCTCTTGGTAATAATCCTGGAGGATGAACCCGCCCGCGCCGATCCCGAAGATCGCGACCTCACCGTCGAGCAGCTTGGGGAAGCCGAGCGCCTCATAGAATGCCTTGCTCTTCGCGAAGTCGCGCGCGGGCAGGAAGGGGCGGGCGATCTCTGCGCCGTCTGGAACGCTCATGCCATCGACTCCATCGTGGAGAGGGACAGTCATTCAATCGCGCGGCGGTTCGCATAGTTCAACCTTGCCACCGCATTCGACACAGGATTGCCGATCGGGACTATAGTGGGAGGCTGGCGTCTCCGGCTACGCCCTGCTTTCGGAAGAGTGCTCCAGAACCGAGCGAATTGCCGCCGTCGAACTGCCGGGCCGCTGATGCTACGTTTTCCGCTTCGACTTGCCTATATAGGCCCCGCGTGCATAAGCCCGCGCACCTTCCAGGCAAAGAAAGTACCGATTTCGTGATGTCCGAGATGTTCCGCATAACGCTGCCCGACGGTTCCGTCCGTGAGGTTGCGCCGGGGACTACCCCCGCGGACATCGCCGCGGCGATTGGTCCGGGCCTGGCCAAGGCAGCGATCGCCGCGCGCGTCGACGGCGACCTGCGCGACATCATGCGCCCGTTCGACGGGGATGCGCAGCTCGCGCTGGTGACCAGCCGGGACGAGGCGGATGCGCTGGAGCTCGCGCGGCACGACTATGCGCATGTGCTGGCAGAGGCGGTGCAGAACCTGTTTCCGGGCACGCAGATCACCTTCGGTCCCTCCACCGACGACGGCTTCTATTACGACTTCGCGCCGAAGGACCGGCCGTTCACCGAGGAAGACCTGCCCGCGATCGAACAGGCGATGCGCGACGTCATCGCGCGCAACGAGCCGCTGGTCCGCGAAGTCTGGCAGCGCGACGACCTGATCGCGCTGTGGCGCAAGCAGGGCGAGACCTTCAAGGCCGAATGGGCGGCCGAACTGCCCGGTGATGAGGAACTGACGGTCTACCGTGCCGGCACCTGGCTCGACATGTGCCGCGGGCCGCATCTCGCCTCGACCGGCAAGCTCGATCCCCAGGCATTCAAGCTGACGCGCGTGTCGGGTGCCTATTGGCGCGGCGACCAGAACAACGCGATGCTCAGCCGCATCTACGGCACCGGCTGGCTCAACAAGAAGCAGCTCGACCAGCATCTCTTCCGCCTGGAAGAGGCGGCCAAGCGCGACCATCGCAAGATCGGCCAGGAGATGGACCTGTTCCACCTCCAGTCCGAAGCGCAAGGCTCGGTGTTCTGGCACCCCAAGGGCTATATCCTGTGGCGTCAGCTCGAGGCCTATATGCGCCGCCGGCTCGATGCTGCCGGCTATGACGAGGTGAAGACGCCGCAGCTGATGGACGCGCGCCAATGGGAGCAGTCCGGCCACTGGGGCAAGTATCGCGAGAACATGTTTGTCGTGCCAGACGAGATTCCCTCGACCGACGATGAGGCGCCGATCCTGTCGGGCAAGTCCGATCTGATGGCGCTGAAGCCGATGAACTGTCCGGCACACATCCTGATCTTCCGCCAGGGTATCAAGTCGTACCGTGACCTGCCGATCCGCATGGCTGAGTTCGGCTGCTGCCACCGCAACGAGCCGCACGGCGCGCTGCACGGCATCATGCGCGTGCGCCAGTTCACTCAGGACGACGCGCATATCTTCGCCCGCGAGGACCAGCTGATCGACGAGATCAAGGCGTTCTGCGACCTGCTCGACAGCGTCTATCGCGATCTCGGTTTCGAGGAATACGCGATCAAGCTGGCGTTGCGGCCGGACAATCGCTTCGGCGACGATGCGATGTGGGACCGGGCCGAGCAGATCCTGCGCGACGCGGTCCAGGCAACGGGCCGCGCGACCGAGGAATATGGCTGGGAAGAATTGCCGGGTGAGGGCGCCTTTTACGCGCCCAAACTCGAATTCCACCTGACCGACGCGATCGGCCGCACCTGGCAGGTCGGCACGATCCAGGCGGACACGGTTTTGCCCGAACGACTCGACGCGAGCTATGTCGGCGAGGATGGCAATCGCCATCGTCCGGTGATGCTCCACCGCGCCATTCTGGGCACCTTCGAACGCTTCATCGGCATCCTGATCGAGCATCATGCCGGCCGTTTCCCGCTCTGGCTGTCGCCGGTGCAGGCAGTGGTGGCGACCATCGTCTCCGACGCGGACGATTATGCGAAGGTCGTGGCGGAGAAGCTTGCTGCGGCCGGGCTGCGTGTCGAGACTGACCTGCGCAACGAGAAGATCAACTACAAGGTGCGCGAGCACAGCCTGGCGAAAGTCCCCAATCTGCTCGTTGTCGGCAAGCGCGAGTCGGAGGAGGGCACTGTTGCGCTGCGCCAGCTCGGCAGCGACCGCCAGCAGATATTGAGCCTCGATGAGGCGATCGCGATGCTGAAAAAGGGCGCGACTCCGCCCGATCTTTAAGTCGATCTGCAAGATGTTCCCGGCGCGAGCCGGGGGCATCTTCCCCAACACGCCAAAAATCACTATATCGCCCTGTCTAACCACCAAGGAGCAGTACCTATCCGTCCTCCCATGATCCGGCGCCCGCAAGGGGCGCCCGTGCCGCTCAACGGCCCCCGCTTCAACGAATTCATTGTCTCGCCCAAGGTCCGCGTGATCGATCAGGACGGCGAGAATCTGGGTGTCATGTACACCCGTGAAGCGATGGAGCAGGCGCAGAGCGTCGGGCTCGACCTCGTCGAAGTGTCGCCCAACGCGGATCCGCCCGTCGCGAAGTTCCTCGACGTCGGCAAGTTCAAGTACGAGGCGCAGAAAAAGGCGAACCTCGCCCGCAAGTCGCAGAAGACGCAGGAGATCAAGGAGATCAAGATGCGTCCGAACATCGACGATCACGACTATGACACCAAGATGAAGAAGGTGATCGAGTTCATCGGCGAAGGCGACAAGGTCAAGATCACCCTGCGCTTCCGCGGCCGCGAGCTCAGCCACGGCCAGCTCGGCATGGCGCTGCTCCAGCGCGTCCAGGCGGACGTGGTCGAGACCGCCAAGGTCGAAGCCTATCCGCGCATGGAAGGTCGCCAGATGCTGATGGTCCTCGCACCGAAGTAACAAAATCGCGAATACTATTTTTTCCGCGGCGGTCGCGTCGCCGCGGAACTTTTCGGGCTACCACGCCCGTTCCCAGCGTTCCGTAACGTAAGTCTGCCGGCCAACAGGTCCGGGGCGGGCCCTTTGTTGCGTCCCTGCATCACCGATATTCAAAAAACGGGTCGGCGGCCATCTATGTATGGACGAACGCGCCCGTGCGGCTATCCGATGAGGATACTCAATACTCAAAAAAATAAATTGGAGAGAGTGTCGCAATGCATAAATCCGCGTACCTGCTGTCTGTTGCCGCCATCGCGTTCGCCGTACCCGCCTTTGCGCAGGACGTGCCGACCACCCCCCAGCCCGAGGCGCAGGGCGCCTTACAGGATACCGCCGATTCGAGAGCGGATGAGAGCGGCGCCGACATCATCGTCACCGCAACCCGCCGTGCCGAGCGGCTGTCCGACGTGCCGATCGCGGTCTCCGCGGTCAGCCAGCAGGCGCTGCAGAATTCCGGCGCGACCGATATCCGCGCGCTGGCGCAGCTTGCGCCGTCGCTGCTCGTCTCCTCCACCGGCAGCGAGGCCAATGCTTCGGCGCGCGTTCGTGGTATCGGTACGGTGGGCGACAATCCGGGTCTCGAAAGCTCGGTCGCGGTGTTCATCGATGGCGTCTATCGCAGCCGCACCGGTTCGGGCCTCAACGATATCGGCGAGGTCGACCGGATCGAAGTGCTGCGCGGGCCACAGGGTACCCTGTTCGGCCGCAACGCCAGCGCGGGCCTGATCAACGTCATCACCAAGGCGCCGGCCTTCGAGTTCGGCGGCTATGGTGAGGCCAGCTATGGCAATTACAACAATATCCGCGTCGCGGGGGCAGTCACCGGCCCAATCACCGACACCGTCGCGTTCCGGCTGGACGGCGTCTACGGCAAGCGCGACGGCTTCTATTACGACACGGTCAACAAGACCGATTACAATAACCGCGACCGCATTTTCGTGCGCGGCCAGCTGCTGTTCCAGCCGAGTTCCGACCTGTCGATCCGGCTGATCGGCGATTACACCTATCGCAACGAAAAGTGCTGCGGCGCGGTCTATGTGGATCTGCGCGAGAAGACTGACCCGACCCCAGGCGTGGCCGGTGACTATGCCGTCTCGCCGACCAACCGCATCGTCGACATCATGACGAGCATGGGCGCCGTCTTCCCGAGCGCGAACGATCCGTACAACCGCCGCATCGCGAACACCGTGGGCCGCGCCTACAGCAACAAGACCAAGGATTATGGCGGTTCGGCCCAGATCGACTGGAATTTCGGCGGCGCTTCGCTGACGTCGATCACCGCGTACCGCGAGTACAAGGCAGGTGGCGCGTCCGACATCGATTATGGCAGCCTCGACATCGGCTACCGCCCGGACGACGGCAACAACTACCGCCAGTTCCACACCTTCAGTCAGGAACTGCGGCTGCAGGGCTCGGCCTTTGGCGACAAGCTCGACTGGCTGATCGGCGGTTATTACAGCCGCGAGGATCTGCAGGTCGTCGATAACCTGAAGTTCGGCACGCAGTACGGCACGTTCGCCGCGTGCCGCGTCATCTCCAACCTCAGTCCGGCGGCGGCACTGCGCAATCCAGCTGCGCCGGGCTGCCTCAGCGCGGCGGGCATCTTTACCCTGAACAACGCGCTCGGCGCCGCGGCGCCGCTCGTCATCGGCAACATCAACCGGCTGAGCACGCTCAACGACCTCGGGACGATCCGCGACGTCTATAACCAGCGCAGCGAGAATTTCGCGGCGTTCACGCACAACATCTTCAAGGTCACCGACCGGCTGAGCATCACCCTCGGCGCGCGCTACACGCACGAGAAGAAGGACTTCAACGCCAGCTTCCAGAACAACAACACGATCTGCCCGGCGCTTCAGGCGGGCACCGCGCAGGGCGGTCTCGGCGGCCTGTTGACCAACCCGGCGCTCGCGTCGACGGCAGCGGGCATCATCACGCTTGGCTGCACGGGCAACTCGACGATCGGGCTCAACGGCAAGACGATCAGCGACAGCCTGAGCGAAGGCGAGTTCACCGGCACTGGCGTCGTCTCGTACAAGCCGGTCGACGGGCTGATGGTCTATGCGAGCTATTCGCGTGGCTACAAGGCGGGCGGCTACAATCTCGATCGTTCGGATCTCGGGCCGGCATATCTCGCTTCGACCACCGCGACCCCGAATGCGGCGCTGCTTCGCTTCGATCCGGAGACGGTCAATTCCTATGAGGTCGGCTTCAAGTACAGCTCGCGCAAGTTCACCCTGAACGTCGCCGGCTTCCGTCAGGAGTTCAGCAATTTCCAGCTCAACACCTTCAACGGCACCAACTACATCGTCCAGAATATCGGGTCGTGTAAGGAAAGCCTGAATGGTGCCGATGGCGATAACAGCGCGACGACCGGCACCTGCACCGCCGGCGTGAAATACGGCGTGTTGTCGCAGGGTGTCGAGATCGAGGCGGGGCTGTATCCGGCGCGCAATTTCGCGGTGAATCTGGGCTATACGCTGGCCGCCACCAAGTATCGCAACAATCTGGTCGGCAGCAAATCGGGCGAGGCGCTTGATCCGTTCCTCGCGCTCCTGCCGGGCCAGCAGATGTCGAACGCGCCGCGCAATGTGGTCACGATGTCGACCAGCTGGACGCCGGAGATCGGGACGAGTGGCCTGTCCGCCCTGTTCTATGTCGATGGTCGTCTCAGCTCCGACTACAATACCGGGTCCGACTTGTTCATCGAGAAGGCGCAGGACAGCTTCTTCCTGATGAACGCGCGTATCGGCTTGCGCGGGGCGGACCAGAACTGGAGCCTGGAATTCTGGGCGCAGAACCTGCTCGACACCAAATATCAGCAGGTCGCGTTCAATGCGCCATTCCAGGGCGCTGGGTCGCAGTCTCAGGTGCAGAAGTTCGGTGCGCCGGCTTTTGCGACGGGCAACCAGCTCTTCTCCGCTTTCCTCGCCGAGCCGCGTACGTACGGCGTGACCCTGCGCAAGCGTTTCTGAACGGTCGATCGCTGCGGCGGCGTTTCGGCGCCACCGCAGCCGGCTTTGTTGGGGCTACCTTTCCCCGTTCGCCCTGAGCCTGTCGAAGGGGTGTTCTTCCTTTCTACCAACGAAGAGAAAGAGCAGTGCTTCGACAAACTCAGCATGAACGGAGAGGGGGGATCGTGCCCGATCGGGCCTGCTCTACCCTGTAGCGTACGCCGTTTGAATCAAGCCGGCGGTTCCCACAGCTCGATCGCATTGCCTTCCGGATCATGGATGCGGGCGAACTGGCCGACCGAGGGGTCGTTCCATTCGGGCTTGGTGATGATCTCGATGCCGGCGGCGTTGAGTTGTTCGAGCAGCGAATCGAGATCGCTGACGCGCAGGTTGATCATCCACTGCCTGTCTTCCGCGAAATAATCGGTGTCGGCCTTGAACGGCGCGAAGACGACCGGCCCGCCCTCCGTCGTCCATGACCATTCGTCCGGCGTGCCTTCCGCCGTAGCCATGCATCCCGCGCCGACGTTCAGATGCTCGCGATACCAGGCGGACAGGGCGTCCGGGTCCTTCGCGCGGAAAAACAATCCTCCAATTCCCAGTACCGGCATGTCGACTCTCCGTGATCAGGTCAGGCGGCTTCCTTCATCGGTGTGCCCGCTGCCGCTTCGAGCAGGCGCTTTTCGATTGCCTTGAGACGCGTCCCGCCTGCGATCTTGTCGCCCGTCAGGTCGGTCAGATAGAAAGTATCGACCGCGCGTTCGCCATAGGTCGCGACATGGGCGGAGTGGATCGTCACCTTGGACTGGAACAGCCCATGGGCGAGCTGATGCAGCAACGCCGGCCGGTCGCGCGCATTGACCTCTATCACCGTGAATCGATTGGAGGCGCGATTGTCGATCAGCACATTGGGGACGATGTCGAACGCTTCTGCGCGAGTGCGGGGCAGGGGCTTGGCCATCAGCCGGTCGGCGAGCTTGGACCGGTTGGCCAGCGCATCCTCGATCGCGCTCTTCAGCCGGTTGAGCTGCGCGCTGTCGTCGAACGGACGGCCTACCGGGTCCTGCACGAGGAAATTGTCGAGCGCCATGCCGTCGCGCGTGGTGTGGATGCGCGCGTCGATGATGTTGCCGCCCGCCACACTGATCGCGCCGGCGATACGGTAGAACAGGCCAGGATGGTCGGCGGCGTAAACGGTTACGAGCGTCGCACCGCGTTCAGGATAGACCTGCGCCGCGATGAAGAGCTGTGCCGAGCCTGCCTCCTCGATCACGCGGGCGTTGCGGATCAGAACGTCCTCCGGTTCCGCGACCCAATAGGGTTCGGGCAGGCGCTTCACCAGGGCAGCGAACCGCTTGTCCTCCCATCCGAGCGCGGCCTGCAACGTCTCCTGCTTGGCGGCGATTCGCTCGCTGCGGCCCTTCTGCTTGTGGCCAAGCCGCAGGACCTCTTCCGCTGACTCATACAGGTCGGACAGGAGCTGGCGCTTCCACCCGTTCCACACACCCGGGCCGACGGCGCGGATATCGACTACGGTCAGCGCCAGCAACAGACGTAGGCGCTCCGGACTCTGCACGATCTCGCAGAAATCGAGGATGGTCTTGAAGTCCGACAGGTCGCGCTTGAACGCGGTCGCCGACATCAGCAGATGCCAGCGCACCAGCCACGCCACCGTCTCGGTCTCGGCCGGGTTGAGCCCGAAGCGCGGGGCGAGCCGGTGTGCGACGTCGGCACCGAGCAGCGAGTGATCACCGCCCCGGCCCTTGGCGATATCGTGCAGCAGCACCGCGACGTAGAGCACGCGGCGCGACACGATCTGCTTCATGATCGCGGCTGAGAGTGGGTGATCCTCGTTGAGCTCGCCACGCTCGATCTTGGCGAGCAGGCCGATGGCGCGGATGGTGTGCTCATCGACGGTGTAGTGATGGTACATGTCGAACTGCATCTGGGCGACGACCTTGCCGAAGTCGGGCACGAACCGGCCGAATACGCCTGCCTCATTCATCCAGCGCAGCACCGTCTCGGGATCGCGTGGGCTCGTCAGCACGTCGAGGAACAGGGCGTTCGCCTGCGGATCGCGGCGGATGTCGTCGGCGAGCTTCGCATCGCGCGCGGCCGCGCGCATCGCGAGCGGGTGAATCTCCATGCCGTGCTTGTCGGCCAGCGCGAACATTTCGATCAGGCGGATCGGCTTTTTCTGGAGGAAATCGTCCGAGGGGATGGCAAGCCGCCCGCGATCGACGGTGAAGCCGTTGAGCTTGCCCGGCGCGCGGCGCAAGGTCGGCAGGCCGAAGCGGCGGCCGCGCGCGGCGAACTTCTCGTCGAGATGCGCGAGGAAGACGCCGGTCAGGTCGCCTACCGTCTTCGCCTGCAGAAAGTAATATTGCATGAACCGCTCGACGCTCGACTTGCCCGGGCGGTCGGCGAACCGCATGCGCTCGGCAATCTCGCGCTGCAGGTCGAAGGTCAGCCGGTCCTCGGCG
>Ga0247737_1001210_pt1 | contig 11046 bp, 8 predicted proteins | sample UWRJL028104C2_FD_180937 | JGI IMG/M metagenome (GOLD analysis project Ga0247737, IMG submission 180937) | Plant litter microbial communities from Arlington Agricultural Research Station in Wisconsin, United States - UWRJ-L028-104C-2 | ecosystem: Environmental > Terrestrial > Plant litter >...
CAAAATAAACCATGATTTTTTCTTGAGTCCTTTATCTGATATAAGCCCTTTGCGATTCCAAAAATCCTGAACGGACGGCAATGGGCGGCGCGGCGAACGAAAATCTTTTAATATCCATGGCGAAAGGCCACGCAAAAACGGCATTTTATCGATCATTAATAAATTATTTACGTACACGTCTGCCTGATACTCCTCCGTCCACCGTTGCGCTTTATCGCCGTGCAACCCTTGCAATGCGTCTGCGCCGAATTCGCTCATAATAACGGGCTTACGATAGCGCGATAGCCATTTCAAGCTAGCACAACTACCGGGAGTTGCAACGTACCAACCGCAGTAATTGTTCACACCAATAACATCCACAACGGCTGACAGCGGATCATCAATCACTGTAGTACCATCTTCTTCACTTTGAGTATCTAAAGCGGCGGTAATTAAACGCGTTGGATCCAGCTCACGTGCCTTTTGCGCAAGCTGACTAATAAATTTTAGTCGAGCCGCAGAGTTTGGAGTTTCATTAGCCATGGACCACATAACAACAGCAGCGCGATTTTTATCACGTGAAATCATTTCCTCCAATTGTGTTTCAGCTTTGGTGTACACCATGGGATTATTGAACAGCACTGTCCAGTAAACCGGAATTTCAGACCACACTAACAAACCCATTTGATCAGCAATACGCACCATTGCTTCGTTATGAGGATAGTGTGCTAAACGCACAAAATTGCAGCCTAAATCTTTAGCCCAGGTTAATAATATCCGCGCATCTTCTTCGCTCCAGGCACGCCCGAGGTGCAATGGCGATTCCTCATGGATGCTAATTCCGCGCAGGAAAACTGATTTCCCATTTAAAAGAATATTTTCGCCCTGAACCTGAACCGTTCGAAAACCAATTTTGTCTCGCACTACGTCTTGCATAAATTGAATATCAACCGCATATAATTTGGGTGCTTCGATATCCCACAACGTCGGTTTTGCAGCAATTTCAAATTTAGCCTCACCATTTTTATTGATGCTGAGTTTTTGATTTATATTCAATTCTGGAATTCGCAAGTCTACTTTTTGTGATTCCAAATTTTCTTTATTAAAATTTTCTACCTTTACCCAACCTTCAATGACATTTTCCTCAGTCTTGCTCAGTTGAACAAAATAATCCTGTATATGTGCTTTGGGATATTGCAGAACTCTGACCGAACGCGTGATCCCACCATAATTCCACCAATCGGTATTTACCGTTGGAATTTGGTCGCGCTCGCGATGGTTGTCAACTTTGACCACTAAAGAATTCAATCCAGATTTAACATGTTCGGAAATATCAAATTGAAATGGTGTGAAGCCACCTTCATGGGTATCTATTTTTTTTCCATTTACGTAGACAGTTGCGTGGTAATTAACTGCGCCGAAATGCACCGCATAAACTTGATCTGTTTTTTTGCCAACATCAAAATCGCGGTGATACCAAATAGTCCCTTCGTACAAAAATAATTTCTCGTCTTGTGTATTCCAATCACCTGGAACGCTTAACTTTGGCGAACGTGCGAAATCATATTCCACCAGGTCACTTGAATTAGCAGGCTTTGCATTTTTAAAATACCCTTTCTCCGACTCTTCATAACGATGATTATAAAAACCGTTTTCATAAGGATCTATAATAGTGTCCCAACGACCATCCAATAATATTCCATTGCGCGAATCTGGATTCTGCATCGCAATATCAGCCTGTGCACCATTCACAAACAGCGTGGTTAGACTGAGAAAAAATCCAATGAATGTGAGATGGCGCATATTGATAGTAGGCATAAACGAACTCTGCATGGAAGACACCTAAATAATCTAGCGAAGTACAGCCGAGAATAGTTAAGGCAAAAAATTGATAACCGTATGGAGTCGGAGAATAAACGAATTGCAGCCTGCGAATATAAATCAGCCAGACCCTTGCTAGTCTCACTCGGTTGAGGAGAGTGATACTAACACCTTAAAGATAAGGTGCGTTTTTTAAAACAGCTGTGAGAATACTCTCAGGTGAATTGTAGCAATGCAATGTTATATTTTATAGACGCTATTTGCCATGTCCTGACGGCGCGTTTTTGACAGACCAGCTTTTATCCACTCTAATAAACCCTTGGGAAAGAGCGGCGTTGAAAAGTAAAACCCTTGCACTTGATCCACGCCTAGCTCAATCAGAATTTTATAATCCTCTAAGGTTTCTACGTACAACACAACTCCAGTGCGTCAGAAGAACTGTATGCAACCGCCGAAGAACTTTCACACCAGGCTTCGCAATTGCAGGAGATGATGGAATTTTTAAACTCGCACAGAATCGTTAAGTGCTTTTATAAAAAGGGAGTTGTCATCCTCGCAAATACGATTTCCAGCAAATAAAGATTTTACGAACGCAGACTTAAACTAAACCATAAAAAAACCGCACATCTTTTGGATATGCGGTTTTTTTATATTCAGCCAAAATGAAAAACACTTAACCTGTATTACGCATACCTGCAGCAATACCAGCCATAGTCACTTTCAAAGCGCGCTCAAGATCCGGACTGATGACTTCGCTGCTGCGGTGACGCTTAAGCAATTCCGCTTGCAAATAATTGAGCGGATCAACATATGGTTTGCGCACTTCTAACGATTGACGCAACAGAGGTTCATCTTTCAAAAGAATGTCTTGCTTCTTCAGAGAATTAATTAAGGTTTCCAGAACCTTCAAATCATCACGCAACTGTTTACCGAGACCGTGATATTCCACTGGCACCAGTTGTTGTTCGTAGTAAGTACAAATAGGGCCGTCGGCTTTCCCAATGACCATTTCCAACAAATCGAGGAAGCTCGAAAAGAATGGCCAGTTGGCAACCATATCTTCCAAGGTTTTGGGTTCGTGTTCGAGTGCATATTCGAGCGCTTGTCGCGCTCCCAACCATGCCGGCAAATTCAGGCGCACTTGTGTCCACGCGAATACCCATGGGATTGCGCGCAAACTTTCTACACCGCCCGTTGATTTACGTTTTGCGGGACGGCTGCCGAGCGCTAATAAACTTAATTCCTGTTCGGGCGTAAGGCTGCGGAAGTAAGGAACAAAATGTTCGTGGCCGCGCACTACACTGCGGTAGGCTTCTAAACTGGATGCCCCCATACGCTCAATAAGGTCACGCCACTCAGGTGCTGGTGCAGCGTGTGGAGATATAGTCGCACGCAAAGTGGCCACAACATAAGACGATAAACTACTGAAAGCCACGCGCGGCAAACCGAATTTGTAACGAATCATTTCACCTTGTTCAGTGACACGAATACGGCCATGGATTGAACCCGGCGGTTGCGACGCCATAGCTTTTTCTACTGGGCCACCGCCACGACCAACTGTGCCGCCGCGACCATGGAACAACACCAAAGACACTTCATACTTATCCGCAAGCGCTACTAGTTTTTCCTGAGCCTTATATTGCGCCCAAGTTGCAGAAAATTTGCCTGCATCTTTAGCGGAATCCGAATAACCAATCATCACAGTTTGGTCTTTAGCGCTGTATTTTTGATACCAGTCGAGATTCCACAAACGATCCATCACAACCGGAGCGCGATCCAAATCATCGAGAGTTTCAAACAAGGGAACAATGGGCATATCCCACGTCATACCGCATTCTTTTAGCAAAAGTGCGACTGCCAATACATCCGATGGCTGCTGAGCCATGGAAATAACGTAATGAGATAAAATTTCACGCGGCTCATTGGCAACTACACGGCAAGTCGCAAGCACTTCAGCCGTGTCATCGCTCACTGGCCAATTGACCGGCATCAATGGACGCTTGCTACTTAATTGCTCAAGCAAGAATGCTTGGCGTTGATCTTCAGACCATTTGGCGTAGTCACCCAACTCAAGGTAAGCGACCAACTCGGAAATTGCTTTCACATGACGCTCGCCGTCTTGACGAATATCCAGCGGTACAAGGTTGATGCCAAAACAGTGAATGCGGCGGATGGTATCCATCAGCGGGCCGTTCGCAATGTGCGGTAAGCCAACTTCATTTAAGGATTTGTAGCAAACCATTAAAGGTTCGAGCAAATCTTCACGGCTAACGATCAAATCTTCGGGCGTTTCAACTATGCGACCTTGCAGACGTGCTTCGGCCCATTCAAGTGTTGACTGAATCCGCTTGCGCAAGGTGTACATGGCGTCGCGATAAGGCGTGGTGCTTGGGTAAAGCTTGCGCAACTCATCCGTCGCTTCACTCATACTCAGGTCACCGCCCAAGCTGTACACATCGCGCGAATAAAGTTCGGCGGCCATCCAGCGGCCTAGCAACAAAACTTCACGAGTAATTTTATGAGTTACGTTCGGATTACCGTCGCGATCGCCACCCATCCACGAGAAGAATTTGAAAGGTTGAACATCGATTGGCAGAGGCTGATCAAGATGGCGTTTGCTGACGCGATCAAGGTGACGAATAAAATCGGGCACAGCTTCCCACAAACTATTTTCAATAACGGCAAAGCCCCACTTGGCTTCGTCGATTGCAGTAGGACGCGTGGTGCGAATTTCATCGGTGGCCCAAATTTCTTCTACCAAACGATGCAAGCGGCCGCGTAATTTGTCTTGCTCGAAAGTTAAAAGGCTACCGTTCTGGCGATCGGCCAAGGTATCTACAATTTGGTCGTACTTGCGAATTAGGGTGCGACGAGTCACTTCAGTAGGGTGCGCCGTGAGCACCAACTCGATGCTTAATTCGCTGATTTTTTTAGCAAGCGCTTCTTTGCCATACTTTGTGGAAAACTCGACCAGCATGGCTTGCAAGCCGTCATCGCGCTCAGATTCAGCGCTGGAAAAATATTCCTGGTCAGCAATATTCGCGAGGTTTAGAAATTGATTAAAAGCACGCACGATTGGCAGAATATCCGCGTCATCCAGCTCACCCAAGAGCTTTACCAAAGGCGCAGAATCGCCATTATCTGCACGGGTAATGGCTTTACCGAGTTTGCGGATGCCCTCGACTTTAGCAAACAGATCTTCACCCTCGTGAGCAAGAATCGTTTCACCTAAGAGTTCCCCTAGCAAACGTACGTTTTCGCGTAGGGTTTCAGGCAGCTTTAACATCGGATGTCTCCAAAAAAAATCAGGGGCAACTAAATTATGAGAATAAGTGAAGCATCAAAACAGGGCGGCATTCTACGTCATCGCCCCCTGCTTGGGTAGAAAATACCCCTGCGCCCTGGGCAAAAGTATTGAAAACTAACTCAAAAATCCATTTACCAAGTGTGCAGAAGATTCATGAGCAGTATCTGTGCCAATGCCTGATTAGGGTGCACACAATCTGTTGGGAAAATGAGCGATACAATTGATAAGCCATCAAACGCATCCTTCACGTTCCTTATAAATCCAATTAAAACTGCATGTATAAATTAATGAAAATTTACACACCTGAAAATGTTCGCACACCGATTTTTGCGAAGTTGAGCTAAACGACGCGGAAATGTTTGGTGGGCTGATTAAATTTGCGACGATGCGAGATAGTCTCAAGAATATAAGCCCTATTGGGCATTAGCTAAGGCGTTGTGCACACACTTATACACAGAGATTGTGGAAAACTTTTTCCGCATTAGGTTGATATGAGTATTTTGGAGAAAATTAAACTGTGAAGCGACGAGATATACCTGAAAACACCCGCCACCAGAAATAGTGAAGGATAGTTAGGCATAAAATGGTGTTGGATTAGGATGACAATCGTGCGCCTAGTAGAAATGTGTATTGGCAATATTTCTATCAACGTCCATTTAGGGGAGAAATTGCGCGAACAAGGTATGCCGGTGTATTTCCATACCGCACCGCTTTTGTGCTGCTGACGCCAATCATTATCCGCCGCAAGGATTTCTGTAATCGAAGAATTGTTATCGGTTGCGGTGGTCAGTCTTGAAAGCACGGGGGTCGTACCGCCCTCTAATATTTTCTGTTTACATACGTAGTCCTAAAATTATCTCGAAGAACAGCTATCGGGCTACTTTTAACACCGGTACCGAAGATGCAATTTGGCTATTCGATTGCAAGCTCAACAACCGCTCATCGGCAGTTGCACTTTTTTGTACTCTGTAATTCAAATAAACATTAGTGAGAAATAATTTAGAGGCTCTTTCTGTACGAAGCCTATCGACACTAATGCCTTGACCAGCGAAGCGCATAAAAACTTCTCATCAAAATACACATTATCTACAATGACTTTCAGACTACATTTTGTTCCTACTTTAACATCGGTTTGAGTAATCGTGTTTGTTTGGGTAATAGTGTTGCTTCAACTTATTCCGCCGGGCAAGTCCAAATTGTCGCAGGAAATATAGAGCGCGATACCACCATCAGTTCCTACGGTGGCAGCTTGCGAAATCAAACTGGACGCAAGCAGAAGCGCGGCTGAAACTATACATCTGGTTTTAATAAGCTTCATATGAGTAATCCTTTCGTTAATTAATCGAAGTCAACCGAAACTGACCAACAATCAACCCCCCCCAATACAAAGAATCCCCATTGATTAATGGTGTTGCAACGATCAATTTAGGCAGCCACTGTTATTACAAATTTTGCCAACCAGCCAATTACACTCAAATATTCACCCAGTCTTTTATAGTAGAAATACTCGCGCGTATTTTTATCCTCAACCGGAAAGTTAAAATATTTTAATATCTATAAAAATAAATTTTTTCAATTTTTTAATAGCAACTATTTAAAAAATATATACGCAAACTATTTATCGCGCCCTATAGACAACCTCTAATCAATTTTGAATAAATTTAGATTTACATATTTCCATTGTTGTAAACTAGTTACCTTCACCCCAAATCGACATGATTCAAACAATGCTAACGACCACAAAATTTCATATCCGCCCTGCTGACACTTTAGTTGTCTTCGATTTCGAAACAACAGGATTGTCACCCGACATGGGGGATCGCAGTATTGAGATTGGTGCGGTATTGATTGAAGGGGGAAAAATCACACAGCGCTTTCAACATTTAATGAACCCAGGCACCCGTATTCCTGTTTTTATAGAAAACCTTACCGGCATCACCAATCGCATGGTCAGTGAAGCTCGTAAAAATAATGAGGTGATGAATGATTTTTTTGAATTTATCGCCAATCAAAATCTGGTAGCGCACAACGCCTCCTTTGATGAACGTTTTTTACGTGCAGAATTAAAACGCGTCAAGAAATCTTTTACTGGCGAAATTGCCTGCAGTCTGCTTGCATCACGTCGACTTTTCCAGCAAGCCCCTAATCACCAACTATCAACCTTGGCAGAATATAAAAAATTGCCCACCCAAGGCATTTATCACCGCGCCCTCGCCGATGCTGAAGTCACCGCACATTTATGGTTAAGCCTCTTACATGAATTGCAAGAACGTCACGACCTTCCTGCACCGTCTTTTGCATTTATGGCGCAGCTCTGCAAAACACCAAAACATCAGCTCGCAAGGCTATTCGATAACCTTCGGAATAATTCTGCAGACACGGCTAAACTTGTAATCGACGGGCATGCCCCAACAATTTATCGAGGCACCGAATATTAAGCTGATCGAGTGTGCCCTATTCGCAAAATATCCCTTATCATGACGGCGGTATTATAACCACGTAGCCGATTCAATTTGCCCACATATACCCCATGGTAAATATCTATGTTCGCCACGAATAAAATCACTTATCCGGAAATTGCATCTTACGTTCTTCTGGGTGGCGCATTACTGGTAGTTCTTATGAATGGGTTACTGGTAGCGCTGCTAGCAGGTTTATTGGTGCATTCGCTGGTTTTGGTTTTATCGCCCAAATTTGGCGAGCAAGTTGGCAAGGGCCGTGCCCGAATTGTTTCAGTGAGCCTGATTGGTACTTTGATCATTACCGTGTTGACCTTGGCGGTGTGGGGAGCAATTACTTTTTTCCAAAGTGAAGCGGGCAGTACACATGCAATGCTACAAAAAATGGCGGACATTGTTGAAGCATCGCGCGCGCAATGCCCACAATGGGTATGCTCACATTTACCCGACAACACCGAAGAATTACGAGAGCTTATTACTAACTGGATGCGCGAGCATGCACAGGAAGCTAAATCCCTGAGTACGGATGCCGGCCATACTTTGGTTCGAATTTTACTCGGCATGATTATTGGGGCAATGATTTCACTGCATAGTCCTACCTCACTACCGAGCGGGCCACTCACAATGGCCTTGCTTGATCGCGTTAAAACACTTAGCCGTGCTTTTAAAAAAATTGTCTTTGCGCAAGTAAAAATTTCAGCGGTAAACACACTTGCCACCGCTATTTATATTTTAATTGTCTTGCCGTCGTTAGGTATTAATTTACCCATGGCAAAAAGCCTGGTAGTAATTACTTTTATGGTTGGCATGCTGCCTATTGTTGGTAATTTAATTTCAAATTCAATTCTGGTTATAGTCGCTTTACCATTTGGTGTTGCAGTTGCGGTGTGGTCACTCATATTTCTTATTGTGTTGCATAAACTTGAGTATTTTTTAAATGCAAAAATTATCGGCACTCAAATTCAAGCGAAAGCTTGGGAGTTGCTAATTGCAATGCTGGTAATGGAATCAGTATTTGGAATTGCGGGGGTAGTAGCAGCGCCAATTTTCTATGCCTATGCCAAACAAGAGCTTATTAACCGACAGCTTATTTAATGGTTTTTCACATCATTTTATTCACAGTAAATAATGTGAAAACTCTCAAATTTCTTTCTTAAAACCGAGCAACTTCATTCAGATAAATAATTTTACAATAATTTTGTCGCCACAATCTGCATTTAAATAAAATCAAATTATTTTTCGTCCGAAAATCTAGTCTCGTTTAACTCATCCTTTTTTCGCTACTGCTGATGAATCTCCTACTTAAGATAAGCAGCGTACAGATACAGCTTCGCTCGCCTGAAATAGTTACAAACAATTTCACCAAACTATCGAGGCAACTATGAAACGTTCAGGAAATGCGGTTTGGGTAGGCGACCTCAAACAAGGTAAAGGTAAAATCTCTACCCAAAGCGGCGCATTAAAAGATGCACAGTACGGATTCAACACGCGCTTCGAAGACGGTCCAGGCACTAATCCAGAGGAACTTATTGGAGCTGCTCACGCTGGCTGCTTCAGCATGGCGCTTTCGTTGCAATTGGGGGACGCTGGCTTGGTGGCTGATTCAATCAAAACTACCGCTACAGTCACTTTAGACAAAGATGATTCGGGTTTTAGCATTACGGCAGTGCATTTAGATTTAACGGCAAAGATTCCAGGCATCGACAATGAAAAATTTCAGGAACTCGCCAATAAGACAAAACTGGGTTGCCCGGTATCAAAAGTGTTAAATGCCAAAATAACTCTGGATGCAAAATTGGAGAAATAAATGTTACGCACTCATAGCATTTACATGCACCGAAGCACATATAAAAATTTTCGTCGCTCACCTGTACTGGCCAGTTTATTTATTTGTTCCGTGTGTTTGTTCAGCACAAATACTTTCGCTGATAAAGAAGTACTGCCAGATGGCGCAGGCGTAGGCCCAAACCCATCGTTGCCTGAACCGGATAAATCATTAATACCCCGCGTAAATATTGCTCCGGAACAAGGTTGGCCTGCAGACACAACACCTACTGCAGCCGCAGGATTAAATGTAAATGCATTCGCGACCGGCCTATCACATCCGCGTACATTACATGTGCTTCCTAACGGTGACATTTTAGTTGCTGAAACAAACGCACCCGCAAAGCACGATGAAGACGGTGGTATCAAAGGCTGGTTCATGAAGAAGTTTATGAAATCAGCCGGCGCCGGAGTTCCAAGCCCGGATCGCATTATTTTATTGCGTGATGTAGATGGAGACGGCCAAGCGGAAACGCGCACTACTTTTTTAGAAGGACTGCATTCTCCATTTGGTATGGCATTAATTGGTAATGATTTCTACGTTGCGAATACCGATGCAATTGTGCGTTTTCCGTATCATCTGGGCGACACACAAATTACCGCAGCAGGCGTAAAACTCGCGGATCTTCCTGCGGGCGAAATTAATCATCACTGGACCAAAGATTTAGTCGCAAGTTACGACGGGAAATATCTTTACGCGAGTGTGGGTTCAAATAGCAACGTAGCGGAAAACGGGATAGATAAGGAACAGGGCCGCGCCGCTGTTCACGAAATTGAGGTCGCTAGTGGTAAGTCGCGCGTATTCGCTACCGGTTTACGCAATGCCAATGGTCTTACATGGCAACCGCAAAGTGGTGCACTTTGGGTTGTTGTAAACGAGCGAGATGAATTGGGGGATGATTTGGTCCCCGATTACATGACGTCAGTTAAAGATGGTGGATTTTACGGTTGGCCTTACAGTTATTACGGACAACATATTGATGACAGAGTGAAACCACAAAATCCTGAATTAGTTGCAAAAGCGTTAGTACCCGATTACGCATTGGGTTCACATACTGCATCATTAGGGCTTACTTTTTATTCTGGAAATTTATTTTCAAAAGAATATGTGAATGGTGCTTTTATTGGTCAACACGGATCATGGAATCGCACGCCTCACAGCGGTTACAAAGTAATTTTTGTACCCTTTACTGATGGCAAACCCTCAGGTCCGCCGCGCGATATCTTGACCGGATTTTTAAGCATTGAGAAAAAAGCATTTGGTCGACCAGTAGGCGTAGCTATCAATAAAGAAGGAGCGCTTTTAGTTGCTGATGATGTAGGAAATGCAGTTTGGCGAGTGACCCCTGAAAAACCTGGCAATTAATTTCTGAATATAAAAATGAAAAATTCCGCTAGTTGGCTACAACTAGCGGAATTTTTTTATATATATTAATTGCTCGCCGTCACTTCCACTTCATACCACAGAGTAGCGGTAGAACCATTCAAAATAATTCGCGCCTTGCCATTATTATCGCTAACGTCCAGTTGTGCCTTACGTTGACCAGTTTCGTCCAAACTCCAGGCTTTTGTTTTTGTCGTTGCGAAGGGTAAATCAATGGTCGCAGGAATGACTTCAATAATGGTTGGCGTTTTACCCCAATTACTGCCAACGCT
>Ga0247737_1001213_pt1 | contig 11040 bp, 9 predicted proteins | sample UWRJL028104C2_FD_180937 | JGI IMG/M metagenome (GOLD analysis project Ga0247737, IMG submission 180937) | Plant litter microbial communities from Arlington Agricultural Research Station in Wisconsin, United States - UWRJ-L028-104C-2 | ecosystem: Environmental > Terrestrial > Plant litter >...
GCTCCTCATCCGTACGGCGGCCGATGCTATTAGCAGATGCACCGTCCCAATCGCATTACATATGGACCATGCACAGGACGAGAATTTAATTAAGCTGGCGGTAGACACATTACCATTTGACAGCATAATGGTCGATATGTCACATTATGAGAAAGAAGAAAATCTAGCCAAGACAGCTGCGCTCGTCAAGTACTGTCAGGAAAAGGGAATTGCTACCGAGGCGGAGCCAGGAAGGATAGAGGGTGGTGAGGACGGTGTGATGGACACAGAGGGTTTGGAGGGAAGTAAAACGACGCCGGAAGAGATTGAGGAGTTTATTGCCACGGGTGTTGATGCGATTGCGCCAGCATTCGGAAATATGCATGGTGAATATTGGGCGGCCGGCCCACAATTGGACTTTCCTAGGTAGGCTCGAAATAACCGTGGAAGCTTGATTCGTGCTAATGATGATCGATAGACTCGAGCAAATCCGCAAAAATGTAGACAACAGAGTCCGCATCGTTCTGCACGGAACCAATGGCTTTGAGCCTAAGCTTATGAAGGAGTGTATTGCTGCTGGATGCACTAAACTCAATGTCAATAGAGTGGTGTTGGATGACTATTATGAACACTTCAGGAAAAATGCACCCACTATGTCGCATACGAAGTTGATGGAGGAGACCACTGAGAAAGTGATATCACAAACTATCGAGTGGATGGAAATTTGTGGATCGGCTGGAAAGGCATAGACAGAAAAAAAATCATAAATTATTCATATCAAGACAATACTCTTCATCTGTGATGATGAGTTTATGCTACAGAAACTCCCTCCCAGTCTGTTTTTAATTCCTCACTTAGTGATTTCGTGGGCCAGCCAGATCTGCGCTGACATAGGTCAATAAGTTCGGTAAGCCTGTTTCTCTGCCGTGGCTCTTGAATACACATTCCAGCTAAAGATACATAAGTTTTTAAGTTGGTTTTTGTGTGAATCAAGACTTACCAATGAAAAGGCATTGCGAGGACATCACACTAGAAGCATCGTCGGTCAATGCCGCAGCAATACCGCAGATGGTGTGGACTGACTTTAGCAACAGCTGCTGTTGTTCCATAAAACCTCTACGGCCACCTAGTGAAGGCTTGTGAAGAAGGAGTAGAATCCGAGCTGCACAATTGAGCTGTACAGAAACACCTTCTATGGTAAGCGTCTGAATATTATAACAGTATAGAACCTTACCGAAAGCTGGAGGATTGATCCAGATTGGTTTAAACACCTCTTGGTTAAAACTCCTGTCCACTGGTAGAGGCATGAATTCGATCGTCAAATTCTTCTCCCATTCATCTAACATTTTGAAAACCATTTCAGCCTTCTCCATCCGCGGCAGCACATTCTCCTCGCCATTTTGGATTTCTTCTAAGGAGCAATAGTCGACAGCTCGGGCAAATATCCATACTGATCTCAATGCAATTTCATGTGGGGTTAGCATTTCATATGGTTTAGTAGGTGTCCAGAAGCTGAGTGTTTTCCTCCGTTCTCTGAACGCAGCCCAGACATCTTGGCGTAGCCATGCCCACCACACGGCCGATCTAAGTCCTCCAGATTCCCCTTGTATGACTTGCGAACGCTGAATCCAGAAAACTCCTTTCAAGTGCCGTTTCCATCCGCTGCCGATATCATCTAGCATCTCGTAGGTTGATACTATCAGTGTAGTAGCCAGAAGCTCAAGGCTCGTTGTATAACTATCGTAACTCATCGCCTTCTGAAGGTAATGTAGTGTCTCATAATAGTAGTTTAAACCCGTGTTCGGGTCTTGCTGCTCTTCGCTAGCTGTATGGCTCAATGACAGATGTCTAGCGGATAGAGCTAGGATCGCATTCACTAGGGAGAGCAGCTGTTAGTATTTATCCGGATTGAATCAAGAATGAGCATGCTGTTTAACTGGAATGATGGAAACTCTTTCAAGCCAAGAGGGATATGACACTAGGCAATCCTACAAGGAGAGAGATCCTAGCAAACCCCCAATACCTAGGCAATACTTACTGAGACCGGCGTCATGTAACTTAAGAACATTAGCTTCTAATTCTTGAAAGTTAATAAGTATGAACTAACCGCCAAATGTGGAACGAATATTGAGAAACATTTTGTAGGATCAAAGAGATCAATCTAACAAGTCAGCGGCTAGCTTTAAGTATATCGAACGAGTTGACGACCATACCAAAGCACTGACATGCCTAATGAAGTTGCCGAAAAGATCTTCTTCGTGAGGAAGAAGTTTAGATGGTTCCGAGCCTCTCCAGGGCTGTCTCCTAGATAGTTGATCGCGTGTAAACTCTGGTGAGCTACTGTAGCGGCTATCAGAGTCCAACTGTAGTTCTACCCAGTTCCGGCGATTTTTAGTTATGCCTAATTCACTATGCTGAGTTGATGGCGGCCGTGGAATCATATGTCCATCACTGTTGACACCGGGAATAATGGTTGGGAAAACACCAGCCGAGTAATCGGAGTCTTCTAGTAGAAGTCCAAACCATCGAGAAAAAGCTGCATCCGGTGGTGTGACAGCTGCGATCATCAATGCATCTTCATGTTGTGCGTCTTCCGAGTGGCCTGGTCGGTCATCGAGCACTACTTCCTGGGAAATTGTTTCAATAGAACTGGCAGAATTGAGATGTAGGAGCTCATTTGCCGCTTGTGTTTGCTCAAGATCTGGAGAAACAACTTGGTTTTTAATATTTAACAATGGTGAAGCCCACGTCTCTTTGTCCTACGACAACCTCGAAGTTAGCTAGGTTCTTAATATAAATCTTGAGAAGACTTGCATCTACATGTCTCAAGAGCATTCCGCTTTCTAAACGCTTCGGATTACTAGATTGTACTCTAAGGAGGCTTACTTCAGGTTGCTCCGATCTCCGATTATCCGAGAGAGCGAGGAGTTCAGAGGCTGGCGAAGCGGAGTGCGCTGTAGAAATTGCAAAGATGCATGTTTGCTTGCTTCTCATGCATGGGCCACAGAAAGGAGTGACCTCATCACACTTCAAATGTCTTTTTCGACAAGTGAGACTGTGGAACTCGGTCAGCGAATTTTCAAAATAGATCAGCGTGGTTCTTGCAAGTGTAACTTGGATGCATTGTTCCAGACGCTGTGATACACTCAAACTAATGGTGTAAAGCTGCAATTCTTTAAATATGGATCCAGTTCAATATAACATAGCGTTTGATGCTTTGAACTCAGTTGTATTTGGTCGTGGACTCTTACCATCCAGTGGTTTTTCTTAGCCCCTTGCCTCTCGACTTCCGGTTTCTCCGCGCACGTTGAGTTACCGGTAGAGGAGCGTCCATGCTCCCAAGACCCCGTGCAAGAATTCCGAGACTTAATTCATCCACATTCAGCATGTAGCAGTATCTCCTTACTTCTTGCAAGTAAACTTCTCTCAAAACGGAGGATCGATGGAGCCCCAGAAAGTGGCTCCGAGGCGAGGGAGCTCATGCCATGCCATCTCCGGGGTTTGTTCAAGTCCCATAACTTTAACATGAGTCGTGGTGGATTTGACTTCGAGACGAGGCAGTGTGGGCAATTTAGACCCGGGTAACTTGCCGTGGTGTCTTGGGGACTACGGCTAAAGTTTACGTTCCGAGTCTCACTATCGGTTGGTTGTAGTCCCAACCTCTAATATACGAAAACACTAAAGCCACCAAAATCTATATAAGAATTGTTATAATTCAATTTGATACCATAGCTACCTTCGATGATAAAAATAACAGTAGAGACAATTGATTTTGGCAGCTATATCGTGATACTACAGTCGTCTAATCTTAGTGTAGTAATCTGTTGTCGAGCCCTGTTCCCTCCTCCCGTGTTCTTCCTACGCATTTGCCCATCTATTCAGTTTCTTCAATTTATTTAACCATTACCATTACTGCCACCATTTCTTTCTCGGTTCTTCCGAGACAGCAAAACAGTAAAATGGAAAACTTACCACCTGAGATCTTGTCCATGATCATCAACTACCAAGATGCGCCACTAGCACTTTACTCAACTATCTCTTGCGATTGGCAATCTTCCATTCTAGGGTTGGTTCTACGCTCACTTCCTGTGGTTGAGAAAATTCATTGGAGTTTATTTGGTCCAGAAGTTAGACTCCTCGACTTGAGAAGAGATATTAGAACTTGTGAGTTGTCGTAGCTTTCCACTTCAATCGATCTTGTCTAATATGAATATTGCTATATCTAGCTCTGGCGTATGCTATTTTTAGCCCTAGTCTACCCATTCTACGAGAATTACACCTCACATCGTCGGGTTCTGAGTGTCATAATCATAGCTTCTATGCCGGTAGCCTCCTCAATCCAGATACAGGTGTCGACGACCTCAGTGTAGCCCTTCAGAAAATAGGCCAACTTTCGACGATCAAGAGTCTTAAACTAACTGGCTCGTTCATCCTATCTTCCGAATTCTTCTATTCCATAAACCTAGATACGGACAGCTTTCCAACCTCATGGCCATCCTTGGAAATCTTGGGATTGGGATTGAGCTCAATGACACCAGCTGGAGACTGGTACTTCATTGGGGACCCAAGATCAACTGAGCTGTACGATGAACGATCTTATATTTCAGATGAGGAAGACGTCGATTCATCAAATTTCGAGGTCGAGGACTATCCTACTGTATCGGACTGGGTAATGCTTAGTGGTGAAAGGCCATATAGTCCATGGCGAAACCAACCCAAAACATCAACTTTCAATTTTTTCCTACTTAAGCTTGCAAAGCCAGTTTCTCCACAGCTTGTCAATAGTTGACCTGCCAAAAAAGGATCAAGTAGTGATCTGGTAATTGATGTAAGTTCTTTTCTGCAAGAGAAAGGCCCTCACAAAACAGGTACTATACCCTCAACCTGAAGAAGAAGATTTACGATTGGCCATGTTGGGAGATTGCTCTGATACGGCGTGACGAGCTGACCGATCAAAAGACTATATGGGAGATACCCGACGAGTTGAAGCAAGTTTGGAACTACACTACTGATTCACGTGCTGACAGCATACATCTCGTTAACGTAACGGGGAACACCATTGTGAAGTATGAAGAGAACTAGTCAATCTACACTCTGTACTCAAAAGAGGGCTGTCCAGCTCCATTGTGGCATAAATAGTGACCGGGTATCTTCCTGGTCCGCAACCTTTGAGTCGGACAGCCTTCAAAGTCTTAAATAACCATTCTCAGTTGTTCTTGACTTTTCTTTCTTGACACTTCCTTTCGAATAAGCGAGATTCTCCGAACATAGTCCAGAGATCAATAGGATGCTCAGTGTCAGGGAACACTATACAAATATACCAGAACATGTCACATTAAGTAAGCGGTGCCTAAACCCAGTGCAAGTGTCCTTCCAAAATTCTTTCGAATTCTGTCAAATCTTGACCAAACTCTAATAATAGATAAATATATGCTATAAGTCTGCCAGAACCTGCTGGGTATCTCTGAGTATGCCTCTAATCTAATATCTAAAAGACCTTTCCAATATACAAACAACTCAGAGCCTGTCGTAGCGCTATAATAACCCAATAAACACATTGGATATAAACCAAAGATCATGTCTCTCTAACTTCTTCTTCTTCCGTAACCTCGGCGTTCCCACCTCATAATAATTGTCATACCCTGGGTGCAAGCAATACCGATCACCGCCTCTCCTTCCTTCTCCTTCCCTATACTCCCTCTCCCAACCGACTCTATAGTCCCGTTCCCTCTCTCTCCTCAGTCTCTCTCGCCCCAACTCCCCATACCTCTCCCTACTAACTAATCTACCACTCCTTGAATCGAGCACCAAATCATCTGGCGCCCAGTCTTTCAGTAAACAACACAAAGGCAAACCACCACCATATGAAGATTGGTTATAGAGTGGAACATGTTTGTGCGTGGAACGATGGAGAGGGTAAAATTTCTTGGATGTAAGACCTAGACAGGTCGACGACACGGGATCCAACGTGTCAAAGATCTCGAGTTGAATTTCTGGTGGGAGATTACTGAGATGTGGTTTCCTAGAAGTAGGATCTACTCGAATTCAATAAACCACCCTTTCATATATATCGTCGGGAAAAACTTACATGAAGTAGGCTTTACATATGTCGGGCTTGTGTAGTCTGCATAGTGAGGGCTTCTACTGGGATATGCACTATGGGTCGAAGTTCTGTGTTGGTGGTACTCCCTCTTGACCGTTTTCGGTGCTCGTCCTAAGCGGTGTCGTTTGGTTGATGACCCCATTCGGAACAGATCTCGGAGAGAGTAGGAGTTAAAATATCGGTTTGACATTGTGCGATGGCTTCAGTAGAAGGAAGTGATCTAGGGACAGAAAGGAAATTACTGAAGATTACGAGGTAGATAGGGAGTTTCATTGACACCTTATAAAAAGTTTAATGGGCTATGGATGAATGAAGGGGAACTGGAGATCTGGAGAAGTTATATCTTTCGAGTCATGGCGAAGAAGAAAAAGCTAATCACGATACTGGTCTCAAAGGCTTTTGAGCATGATGCCTTGGTAGCAAGGCCTGATCTCAAATCAGCTCTATTCTGAGCTTCGAAAACCTAAAATGTGGAAGAAGGGTGTCATCTGGCTTCTTGTGATAATTGAGTTTTGGTTGATTTCCGCTACTAGACCTTTAGAATGTTCGTCGTCTCAACGGCTCAACGTCAACGAGGCATCTATTGGTGCCGGGACCATGCGTCAGGCGGTATTGGGGAGTGATAACCTTTCACTAATAATATTGATCAGCCTTGAATTGAGCCTCTTGACGTTCCTGGTAGTCATTGGCAGCAGACTCTCCTCCTCATCGCCTGCACTAACCTTGTGATCCTGACTCGGAATTGCCCTCGTGATAATCCACGTGATTGGCAGCTCTGGTAGATATAGCTTTAACAAACACAACCACAAAATGAAAATAATTCTTCGTAGACATCGAAAGGGATCTTGGGTATTTGTGCAGAATCTCTAAGAATTTAATAATATTATGCCCCGGACAGCGCCCCTTGGCATGTTAGCTCTCGATATGTCTCAATTTTACCAGATGCTGTAGGTAGTAGTATCAAGCATTTGATCGGCCTAAAGAAAACAAAACAAAGCACATTGAATTAAGAGAATACTTTAACAAAGAATTGGTTTACCCAGTCTTCTCAATTTAAAGCGAGATGTCTGTGGTGGACCAGGGGAAATTTGGCGACCTCGGTCTCCTCTCACCGAATAGACCACGGAGGACGCATTAAAGCGGACATTTGTGTATTAATTTTAGGAATTTTGTAGCTGCAAGAAGTTATCCGCTTGTCGATTTAGGATTTATTCCAAGTTAAGGTTCTAGAAACGTGAAAAGTGAATAGAAGTCCGCAAACTTATTACACATAACCAAATCCAGGAAATGTCCTCTCATCACCAAACCGAACAGAATGAGACCAGCGGGCTCAATTGATGGTCACAATCCTACCTAACAGCTCCAAAGAGCAGTGAATTTACATAGATAATCAGAGATACACCAATGCACGGCTATGAAACACATTGAAAGTGTTATTTAGTACGAACAACAGGATATTTCCGAACTTCAACTGAGGACGACAAAAGAAGGTATAAGCGGAGATTTGATGGGGACTGGCGGCTGGATTATACCTAGCTTATGTTAAAGGGAAGGAAGCCATTTCCATAATTTACTAATGGTTAGGTATATTATCTGTACTGTGACTTTTCTCTGATTTCATCCTCGAACACAAAGTATATTTACCACAAAAGATAGATAGATGATGCTCTCCCGTTGGTTCCACAGTGGAGCATTGGATTCTCGCTTAGGAAATCCCAGGTCACAACCTCTCGTCTTCCTGAAATCTCGTATAGACAATCTGAATTGAGTTTCCGAGTCAAGTAAATTATGGCTTAGGTTCGCATGAGTGGTGAAAGTGGAGACTACATGCATGTAGCCAGACCAGCAAGAACATCCCAGGCGCAAAGCAGGTAAGTCATGGAAAATGCTACTCCGGAAGAAACACAGCACAGGAGACGATGTGCCTGGAAACTTTCTAGTAACTTATGAAAACCTGGCTGGCTATGGAATAGTTGACTAAATGAGCAGGCAAACAATATACACAATCCGCTGACCTCGCCCACGTGTCTCGCATTCTCTCAATCAATATAAGAACGTGTCTCACTTTTCATCACGACCACCCGCCTGATTCCATGAAGCGCTTGTTAGTCAACGTGCAGAGAATAATTCAGAATGTCTTCCATGAATAAGGAAATAAATGTTCTTTGTTTCGGCGCAAGTCTGGTGCAAGGTTATAACAGCGGACCTGAAAACACCCCTTATGCAAAATGGATGTTGGCGAAGTTGCAAAGTCAACAGCCCGCAAAGCATTTCGACGTAACTGTGGATGGTGTGGCTGGTGATCTAGCAACTGTGGCCTTCACGCCCCGTATGTCAAGACATTGTAAGTTGCAAAGCAATGCTTTCTTCTGCTTCTATACCAGGGTGTCCTTTTATTTGTTGCCTATGTTTATCAAAACAAACCTTGCAATTTCGTTTAGGTGCTTGTGCGTGTACCTTCAAGCAGCTATCAAACCGCTATGCGCACTTTAGTCTTCCTTTTATAGTTGTGATATCGCGCTCGTTCAACAGGAAACTGTTGGCTGACAACGACCGGTCACATGACTCAGTATGTACCGGTGTTCTAGAACGCTCCGAATTTCTGCTCATGCATCTGAACATACGACCCTTTTCAAATCTCATCTCTTCGCATCTTTACCTTATCATACTTGAGCGCTAATTGTCCACCGGACAAGCCTGATCATTCTTGAAGCCAAGAAGGCCGGAAAATTCGTGCTCCCGCAATGACACAGGATTTCAGAATCCTCTGCTTCGGTGACAGTCTCACGGAAGGATACACATATGATGGAGTTAGCTACGCGCCATACTCGGACGCTCTGAAACTCAAACTCGAGGCTGCTGGAGAAAGTGTTCAAGTTGTAACCGAGGGCGAGTCAGGTGACCAAGTCAGTAACGGGTTTAGAAGGCGGATGGAAAGAAGATGTTCGTGTGATACAAGGGAATATTCAGTCAGGCTGCTAACAGATTCTTCCTAGACTCCTCAACTACAACTCGAACACCACTCTATGACTGGGTGGTAGTACTTGGCGGTACGAATGACTTGGCATGGGGCAAGAAAGTAACTCATATATTTGGTAAATACCACTGCTAACACATCTCAAACGGAGCCTATACATTTCTCCGGTTCTGGGATTCCTTTCACTGGACCAAAGCTGACTAGCGCTCATAGATGCTCTGGTCGATGTGTCGAACATACCACTGGAGCATGGTATGTATTCACAGCCTCAGCTAGAAAATTCAAAATCTCGATCGCGAGTCGCCCGGCCAGGCTTGACATATGGTTATATAACTACGCGCTGACTATCCCAACTTCTAGGAGCCAAAGTTTTGATGATGACGGTTCCAGAATGCGCTGTCAGAAATGAGATGTCTACGGTGCGGAGAAACGAACTGAACAATCTGATCAAAAATGATTCACGCAGAAACGTGTGGGTACCCCAAGCTTCCTCAGTCAATCACGGACAGTATAGTTGACAATGACAGATATACCTACGATCTTCACGCTATGATCCCATACCACTCCATGGACGAGGCGGAGCGGAAGGAGATCTGGGACGATGGGTTACACTTAACGCCCAAGGGCTACGAAAGAATGGGCGAGCTGATCGGAGAAAGACTAGCCGAGCTCATCAAGGAGACCGAATGAACAGAGGCGTGAAGAAGGGAGGGAGTAATTGCACCAAGCCATCGCACTTTTTGGCCATTCGAAACTTCATTCTGTATTTTGCGCCCTTTTCTGTTGGTGGTTTTTAGCACAAACACACATATAATGGTCAATATCATATCTCTACTGAATCCTTGGGGATTCATTCTTTTAAAACTCCGCAATACTGTTCCTTCCTAGCTCTTTCTCGCGTCCTCAAATTGTCTTTTAAGTCTTCTCTTATGATTATCAGCCACGCAACACCACTCCAGTATTGTCATCCAGCCCATGTTCCCAATCCGTCTCATCCGCTAAGCTCGTCGAACGTGCTCGCGCTAGTATATCTGCTTAACATTCCACCACCTCTTCAGCCTCGCCATAACCGCGAGGTTGGACGAATCTTCCGCATGCTTGAAGTTTCAGAATGAGTGAGTGAGTGGTTCCGAAAAAGGCATTTAGTTCACCATAAGGTTGGACACAATTCAACTTCGAGTATAATTAAAAATCGCATCGATATCTTTTTTTATTTTTAAAAAAGGCATTTTCCACACTTATAATAAGACAGGCTACCACGATCACAAACTCAGAAAACTTGTGGAAGGGTATAAAGACATGACATTCATACTTCGTAGAGTCATTATATAAGCTAAAATAAAACACATAAAATTCGACGCTCGGCTGGTCCGTTCTACAGAACGAGCAGACCCGCGCAAAAAATCCATAAACTCCCAAGTCCTAGTGTATATTGTTAGTCACTGCCATGCCAGAAAGCAAAAAAAAAGAGGAAGTATCTGGAGAGCGAAGTGAAAGGTAGAGAAGCGGCATCACGAATACAGAATATGGGCTTTGGGAAGTCGGTCTTGGTGAGAAAATGACGATGCTTACCTATTCGGGAGCCGAGATTTGGAACGCCGGCCGTGGCTGTCCTCGTAGCTGTGCTCGTTGACGTGACGCCTGAAGCCACCGTGTCGGTGTTTTTGCCCTTGACCTGGCTCTTTACGTTCTCCTTGAAGTACTGGTTCTTGTCCCCGGCAACGTTGCCACGGGGCCAGTATTCGCAGACGACCATGTAGCCAGGCGTGTCTGTTGTGAATTAGCATGTTTCTTCTATCTTGAAGTTGCCGGGTGGTAGGAGTAAGCCCGGAGAATTTTGTATCAGGTATCGTGAGTATCCAGATAGAATCTAAAAATATTGCCTGTCGAAAGCTCAAGATTTCTTTCTGAAAACGTCACGACATTTTGGCGCCGATTTCTGTTCTCAGAAATCTAACACCATGGACTACAAATTCATCCC
>Ga0247737_1001215_pt1 | contig 11025 bp, 7 predicted proteins | sample UWRJL028104C2_FD_180937 | JGI IMG/M metagenome (GOLD analysis project Ga0247737, IMG submission 180937) | Plant litter microbial communities from Arlington Agricultural Research Station in Wisconsin, United States - UWRJ-L028-104C-2 | ecosystem: Environmental > Terrestrial > Plant litter >...
CCGATCTGCTAATTACCAAGACAAGGCTCTACAGGAACAGCCCACGCCACAATCTGACTTCCTACCTTCCTACGCTTTATCCAAGATAGATAATTTGCGTTCTCTTCTTCCAAACGCTTAGCAAATTTCCAAAACAAAATTTGAACTCACTGCCCAGATTTGAGGGAGAAGCTACATACATTAGATGTCCTCGAAAATGGCAGACCGACCATCCAACGACGCCCAGTTTCCGCTCTCGACGTCATCATCAGGCACATCAACTCCAGCCTCCACGTCGATGTCTGCTTCATGGACCGTCCCTTCAGCTGTGACCGGCTTGCTGAAGAGATTCTCCACAGAACCTTACAAGAGTCCGCTCAGTCCGAGCTTCCCCCCCTCGAAGAGCAACACGAATCCATCCTCATATCATTCGGGCTCGGGGATGTATACACCTCCACGGCGCATGGCTTCACCCTTCCAACCTCCCCCTCTGTATCCACTTTCTCTCACCGGCTGGGGCAATGTGGATATGGAGGGCAGATTGCTGAACAAGATGCTGGCGGAAGAAATTAGGCTGCTGGTGCCTCCTAGGCTACAGTTGGAGGAGCAGTGGGAGCTTGTGTATAGTCTTGAGGGCGATGGAGTCAGCTTGGGAACATTATATAAGAAATGTGAAGCGTTAGGAGGTGCAAGAGGTAGGGAGGGCTTTGTGCTGGTTGTCAAGGACTCGGAAGGTGGCCTGTTTGGAGCATATCTCACAGAAGCGCCACACCCCAGCCCGCATTACTTCGGCACCGGTGAATGTTTCCTCTGGCGAGCTAGCGTTCTCTCTGCTCAAAACTTCTCTCACCTGCCTCCACCGCCCTCTGAGTCAACACCCAACCAACCACGGAGCACAACCCTTTCTCCCAATCTTTCCGAAAATCAACAACCCGGGACGGCGACTCCTGATCGTATCCGCTTTAAAGCATTCCCTTACAGTGGTGTCAATGATTACATGATGCTCTGCGATGCCACCTTCCTCAGTGTAGGCGGTGGAGACGGGAAGTATGGCTTATGGCTCGACGATACGTTCGAGAGGGGGATCTCAAGTCCATGTCTAACGTTCGGGAATGAGAATTTAAGCGACGAGGGTGATAAGTTTGGGATTTTGGGGGTGGAGCTTTGGAGAGTAGGGGGTGGTGGCAATAGTTACTGATTCGATTTGCGGTGGCCAAAATGATTGATATGATACCCAAAAATTTATTGTTGATTAGCATTATTGTAGCATGGGATGGGCTTGGATTCTCGACTTTGGAGCATGCTTTAATTAGGGGGCGTTTGATCTTGGGAACAACAGATAGAAAAAATGGAATCTCAAAATTAGACGGCTTATCTGGTCGCATATCGTAGATCTTTGGGTCTCAAACATCTCTCTACATTGATTGCAGCTCAGTCGTCACGGTGAAAGCTGCTCTTAAGCGAAGAACCAAATTCTACAAAGTTGGCTAACAAATATCTTCCTACTATCTTTTTTAATGCTTCTCACATTTGCAATTATGCATATATCATGCGTCATAAGCATGGAATTGTAACAGACTAGTATCGAAGCAAATCAGATTTCAGATATCCACATAAACTATTTTGGCTGAAGCGACGGTAACATGAATATTAAACAATGCTGAGAGCCCAGCCACCCCCTTCGCAAATCAGTTATATTTCAATACCCTCCCTATACATTATCAAACCAAACCAGCCCGCAGCTATATCGGTATAAAATTGAAAATTAAAAATTTACATGAGAATATTACCGGTAATCGTAAACATAATCATGATCATGATCAGCAGGGGTCCGGCGCTGGAACATACGGTAGCGTAATTCTTTCCGACAGAACCAGATTGCCGAGCAGCTTGGATCCCTGCTAACATAAGCCAACCTTAAACGCGGGCCGCGCGAAGCGAGCGATGGGGGGAACGACGACGACCGAGTTTGTTATTGGCGGTGTTTGTTTTGTTGAATGATATAATGAGTGTTGGTTGCGACTATTATTTCCGTGTCAAGAAAATCGTAATAGGATATGGTATGGTGTTGATCTTTTTGGTTAGTTGTTCAATCAAGTGGCTCTTGTATGGCGTTTTTAGAGCTCTGAAGAAAATAGACAGGTTTGATATATGGTTTTCTGTATGCTAGGTTCGTTGGACACATCTTTCCCTCAGTGTGGAAAGTGTAGGGTCCGCAAGATGGGATTTGGAAATAGTGGGTGGGTTTAGAAGTTGGAGCATAGAGGTGCTTGTCAACACGATGCCAATAATGGTCTTCGAGCAAAATGCCCAATGAGCAGTGGATCAGCTATCACTACGCTCTGCAAGATTTCACTGATGGGCTTCCAATCAGCTTACAAACTTGAAGAACCATGCCCGAAGCTACATCGTTTCCCTTGAAAGCACCGCTTGAACACGGCGCGACCTACTAATTTGACTGCCTCTTTGATCAGCATTTTACCATACATAGTGCTCTAGTTGTGAGATTAGAGTAACCTCTCTCCCCATAACACAACCTCTTAAATACCTGGCAAACTCAAATTGGGAATTTCTACAAGTTGTAGGGGATATTTTCTTTCTCTAGCTCTTCAAGCATTTTCTCTTGGTAGCGATGATTTGACTTTTACATACAAAGGGGTAAAATTTTAAGCGAGAAGCCTTGGGTGCGGGATTGCTTAATAAGTCCTCATAGGCAATTGTTGTCAGCGAACATATTGAGACTGCTGGAATTAGACCTGTTGATATACAAAAGGAGTGATTTGATGGTTGTGTATACAACCACCCTGTATACGCAATGAGCGAGGTTATGAAGAGAGTAACTCCTTAGAAGACAGTCTTGATGTGATCCATACCTTATTATCTTCACTATAACTTGATCATTTATTGATGAGCACGACACTGAAGTTCGTTCAACATATAATCGCAATATAATTCGGTTGTTTGTAGCCTCAAGAAGATCTATAAACACTCGCAATATTCAGCTAGGTTTGCTTGTGACCACCTCGGATCCCGTGTAGATAAATTGAGCTATATTAAGAAGACACTTTACGGTTGAATATGAATAAGCACGACGTTGAAGATAACTCAAGCACAACGTGAAGCTAGAGCCTTTAAGAAGTTACATGGGAGTAGTCACGTGAATATAGACTATCAGCACTTCTTCATGACATATTCTATATGCTCATTTCTGGATCAACTATAATTAGAATTACAATCGACGTGCTAAATTACTGGCATTCTTCACCAAAGGAACGAGGATGAGTCTCCATTTTAGGCTAAGTTGGAGTCTTTTAATCGCCACAATCTGTTGGTGTTTGTTATCCTTTGGTTGTAATTGCTCTCTGATATGATTGGAATAAAATTGGATACCAACACCACAGGCTCAGCTTGAAAAGGCTGCATTGTTAGAACACAGCCTCGAAATCAAGAAGGAGCACCCACACGATTTCGAAATCCATAACTTTTTTTTTTATTTGATTCACTGGATTTGGTTGAAGGAGGCGTGTTTGGTTGAAGGAGGCGTGTTTGGTTGAAGGAGGCGTGTTTCCAACAACGGGATTGAAATGGCTCATCCCCAGCCGCGGAGCACGAATGTGTTTTCAATTGATGATGGACTTGTCTTGCTGAGGTGCAGCAGTCTTTCATAGACGGCGTTTAGTATAAGAATCGTCCAAGTCTCCTGAGGAGCTCGTTGGTACTCCCATTATTCACGTTGATCTTTTTGTCTTCCCTTGCAAATCTACAACTATATATACCATCAGATACCTTAAAAATCTTCATTCTCTCTAGCACTACTTCTAGTTTCGGTCCTGGTAGCAATATCTTTTCAATAGAGAAATACTTATGGTTTGAACATCCTCACAACCCGTGCCTTTCGTCGCTTCAAGAGAAAACATGCTTTTCTCCTTTAAGCGCCCTACACTATTGGCCATCTTTCTGGCACTTCTAGCCGTGACACAATGCCTGGGAGTACCTGTGGGCACGGGTTCTACTCCTCCACCGTCGCCAGATATCAAACCACTTACACCCCCAAACCAAGGTTCCTCATCGGTATCACAGCCAGGAGCACCAAAAAAACCAGTGGTCGAAGCCCCACCGGCAGTCCTTAACTACCTCGTAGCGTGGATGAAAAGATCAGAGACCAGGCTTCGCGCTGCTTCAGCTACCAAAGGCGGTATCGAGTCATGGGTTCAATTTGATTTCGAGGTAGAGTTCAAAGTACGCCAAGGCATAAACGTCGAAAAGGATATCGAAGTACGTGAGATACGCGTCTTTGGAAAAGGTCTGCAGGCTGCCGACTGGGTGTTTCCACCCGGTAATGGAAAGCCAGGTCTCATAATAGAGCTCAAAGTTGAATCAGCTGCGCAGCACGGAGCCAGATTTGCAGACTTGGTTGTGAAGGATCAAGAAAAGATATCGAGCGAACTAAAAGTTGGGTACGAGAAGTATGATAGAGCCGTTCTCGCCATAGCCTGGGAGAGGAATACACATACCAAATTACTGGAAAAGAATATGAAACCCGTAGAAGGGGTGGAGATAAAGTTCGAAACGCGTCCTAACGATATCATCAGGCTCTATCAATGGACTGATGGGTCGGGGGGAATAATGGACACAGGCGGGGCATCGAGCATTGCCCCAGGTCCTGCGACTGATCTTGCACTCCGCCCTGCCAGCTCCAAACCCAACAGCGAAATTCCTCAGATACCCGGCGGCCAAACCCCCAGCGCTGGGACTACACAAACACCAGTTGGCGAATCGCAGACTCCGAGCAAAGCAAGCAGTAAAACCAAAGGTGTATTGAACAAATTGAAGTTTGGCAAAAAGAAGGGACCTCAACCACCCCCACCACCCGGCGGCGCAGGCGGGCCTGCAGATACACCTCCGACTTGAAATATATACCTTGGGCTCCCGTAACCTGGAGATTGGTCGGGAATAACAGGCAGCTTCAAAGAACATATGAGCATAGGAAATATGAGAACGACAGTCTTTTGGACATGCGTTAGAGGTGGGAGAGGTGTGTGGGAGTTTAGGCGTTAAGAATTTCGGCGTATTTGATTTTATTTCTGGTGTGATGGACCACATTCGTTATTTATGCTTGAACTCGATGGCCTCAGTCTTTAGTGGTCAAATTGATATTTCAATGCATGACGGTTGAACAACTTGTGACTTTTTTTGGCGGTATAATACGTCTAAAAACTATTCCCCATTTATATGAGCTGTTCCAGCCAATAATATTCGAGAGAATACCCAATGCCAGTCGCCTACCTTTCTATATTTAGTAGTTGTCCAACCTCACTAATAGCACCGTGCTGTATTTGAATCTATTCCAAAATGCTTTGCAGGTAACTCGATCCATAATACGCATGCAAGGGAGATCATTGAGCATAGCCCTATCCTGCCAATTTGCTGAGCCACGGAGTACGAGCCATACGCAACCGCTTCCTGTACCAGCCTCGGATTGTTGGTGCTGTTGGTTCATTTGCGTACTCTCGGCTAAATCTGCATATCCAACACAAGGAGCACATCAGCACAAGCTGAAGGAAATCAATACGAAACTACGACAATTAGCTCTTCTTCCTAGCAACGATTTTTCTAGTGAAGTATGAGGGTGCCTACGCTGAATAAGTTCATCTTCTCCATACTGCTGCCTCGCTATGGCGTGCTTTTCTGATCTTCCCTTCGAATTACAGACGGAAATATGGACGTTGGTTCTCCCATATCGAGGAGGTGTACAATGGATTGAGTTTGAGGGCTTCCCTCACCCTGCTCATGTAATCAATAAAACGCTTGAATGGTCCCATAAACTTTATAATGACAGAACACCAAATGCGGAAACAAGTGAATACAATTATGCCAGATATGATAACAACGAATACGATCAGCACTGCCGTGACCTAGATCAAAGTAGTGAATATTTCCAGTATCTCTACCAGATTGTTCCCTCCATTTGGGGACATTCCAAAGGACCGCAGGAGGATACGCTCAAGTCGAAGATGCTTGATGAGATTGCCGCAACGCGACGCTGCCGACAGCTCTCGACTTACTCGCAGGTTGCAACTTTGCTCTCAGTAAGCCAGACTTCACGCCTTGTAGCCCTGGATTATCTAGAGAAGATGAACCCTGACCTAGCATGGCCGCTCTTCCGCGGTGCTGGTGCTATATATAGACCACGCCCTTTGGAGATTTGGAGAAAGCAATACAAAGCCACCGATACATCACTAAAAGGTGCCAAAGGAATACTTCCTGGTATTTGTGGCCTTTTCAACCATTTAGAGAATATGATCTCTAGAAAATCATTGCACTTCTTCAGTGGTGCTGGTATTAGGAATAAATCGCACTATATGGAGACTCGGAGACAGCAGTACAAAAATAACGAGATAGTCTTAGAGGAGGCCGAGAGAATAGTTCCCAGAATTTGCGGCGCCTTGGATCTCGTGGTCTTTCGGTTACACAACACATTGGGTCATCCTAAGGATACTCTAAACTTCTGGCGACAAATGCGTCCTTGTATCAATACTCGGCCTGTTCTCCCACCATTCGATCGTATCGGTATCGAGTGGCACCCGCTGTGGGCCACCACGGAAGGCAGAAAGTATCTTTGCGAAGATAAGATTGTCGAAATAGTTGGTCTTGGAAGGATGAATGGGTTCAATACTAAACAACTCTATTGGCTGGTAGATGGCGTCCCTCGGCCGCAATGGAACCAGTATCCACCTGCCATTCCTGCAGCTTTTAGCCGAATAATAGAGAAAAGAAAAGAATACATCCTCCACCATTGGCGATTGAATAAAGCTATACAAGCACAACTTTTAGAGCATCATGATCTATACCAAGAGTTTGAGGCAAATGGACGAAGGTATTATGTCGTTTTCGTTGCTACACGTTGGAACGATGATGAATTTCTCGAAGAGTCATTCCGTGACCCAGGGGTAAACTGGGACGGACCATTTCCTGGCGGAGAGGATCTCTGGCCTCAAGCTCTCCGTGACCCCGGTCGGGTAGCATACGAAGTATTAATAGCATATCCATATCTGAATTTGGGGACCGACAGCTACATTAGTTTCGTCTTGTCCTGGGAACCTATCTAGTAGCTGTCACTAGGTTAGAACAGAGGCAGATGCATCGCTATACCTGCTTAGTCTCTAAGGAGCGTTCACCTATAAACGGAGGCTGGAGAGGAATAGAGAGGCAATTTATGTTTTCAGATCAATACAGAAGTCTACGAATGACTAAAATAGAGAATGACCTAGTAACACACAGGATCAGGAATACAGATAGGATAAATCCAAGTACCTCCCAGAAAATGTATGTAGCATATGGCAGTGTCCCTAATCTCATGATAATCTCATATAATCTCATATTTATCCTCCCTTTTCAACCGGACCCATGTTATTTGGCAAGCTCCATTTTTGACTCCTACCTTTTTATCTTTCTTCTGAACGCATTTATGAGACTAGTCTCACCATTTTCCAAATATCTAGCAGTTCAAATTCTCCACGACTGCCAAGCACGATATGTTATTCCCTTCTAAAGCTCATCCACATCTAGCCATAGTTCTTCCATCACCGGAATGATGGTAGTAGTATGTAACCCTTTTTATCATGGCTCCAACCTTTTCAGAATCTCTAAATCTTGTTCCAAACTCAATTACACCTGAGAGAAGGCTCCGACAGCAGTAGCAGCACTGCTACCAGCATGAATGAGAAGATAACCTCGCGACTTGAAAAATCAACTGAAGATATAAATCTAATTTGTTCTTATGTCTTTTTAAGGTCTCGCGCAATATTGTTTCTCACGAGCGTACATGCAAGCTTTTTGGATCGTCTTTTAGTATGATTGTGTAGACAGCGCTTGCACTGTAGTTTCTAAGATACCACCATACAGTGTATAGGAGTTGTGTCTTTATGGTATTGTGGAAATTAGTGCGACAAGCAACAAAATAATAGAGAACCTAACATTCCAGACCTCAAAGACTGGCTAAACATCTGAAAATGCTCTCCCTTCAGTGAGGCTTACTTAGACAGCTCAGCTGAAAAGTATAGGCAGACAATCATTCATAAATGTATTTGTTTTCCAAGACTTCTTATTTTCAACTACAATATAATGCATTTGGACTTCACAGATCCTCTCTTGCGTGGTTAAAATTTAATTGCTGTGCCGCCAAGTCCCCCGTTAAGGGGCTTCGCTAAAGGACGTATATATTACGTCATAGACCTACACTACGGGTAAGTCGGGATAAGTCTAACCAGGTAATAATGAGACTACTAGAACTAGGTAGATAGCAATGAAGTGAATTTAGTATTTCTCATTGGTAGATTCAAGCAAGGGTGAGACATAGTCTTGGCCGTACGGCCACTTAGTTGCCTCGCTCAAGGCGTGCAGCATATTGTATAAGGTTCATTGATTTGGTGATGATGTATATAAGATCTTTATCTTTTAACTTACTCTCACTTCTGTAGCTTTCGTATTCCTCGCCAGTTATGTCTGAAACACGCACTCAAGTCTTGATCGTCGGAGGCGGGATCGTTGGTCTTTCTGCTTCGCTCTTTCTCTCAAGCCAAGGTATCAAGTCACTTTTGGTAGAGCGCCATGCAACTACCTCTATACACCCACGGGCTCGCGGAGTCAATGTTCGTACTATGGAGCTATTCCGTGAGCTTGGGGTTGATGAGGCTGTTCGTGAGGCTGGGGCATCTATATCAGCCAGCATGGGAATCTATAGCGGCGCATCTCTAGTCGAAGTTATCGAACCGATAAAACGCAAGGAGCATGAGGGCGAACGAAAACCTCCTTTCGCAAAATTCCTTGAGAATATCTCTCCAGTGAAGGGAATTTTTGTAACGCAAGATATGATGGAGCCGGCCCTGCTCTCAAAGGCTCGGGACCGAGGCGGAGAACTACGCTTCAATACCGAATATATTAAACTAGAACAAAATAACAGGGGGGTGATAGCAACTCTACGCAATCGCTCAAGTGGCTCCGAGTCAGTTGTGGAAGCGGATTATGTGATTGCAGCTGATGGAGCTGGGAGCCAAGTTCGGCGGCAACTTGGTGTTACCACTACTGGTGCTGGCTCGCTAGGCTACCTCCTGAATATTCTATTCAAAGCTGATCTGAAATCCCTCGTGAGAGGGCGCGAATTCAGTCTCTGTCTTATCCAGCAGCCAGAAGTTCGTGGCTTATTTGCATCCATAAACAACAGTGATATATGGGTATTTCATCTCTCCTACGATCCGAGGAAGGGAGAGAAAATTGAGGATTTTCCACCCCAGAGGTGTAAAGAGCTTATAAAGGCTGCACTCGGGTTGACAACTGTAGAGATTGAGATAAAGAGCGTACTTCCGTGGGAGCCTACTGTGCGAGTAGTTGAGCAACTTCAGCACGGTCGTATATTTCTCGCAGGAGATGCCGCACACACCATGCCTCCCTGGGGTGGGCAAGGGGCAACTACGGGTATTGCAGATGTGCATAACTTGGCATGGAAAATAGCAGCGGTTCTGAACGGTCTGGCACCGCCTGCGTTATTAGCAACATATGATGATGAGCGACTTCCGATAGGGCGTCGCGTTTCCGAGGAATCTGGAGCCTCAGCTGACGAGTATGGTCTGGTATGAAGTTTCTATATTAGAAATATTTTTCGAGTCAACTGTAGTTTCTCGGAAACTATGGTGGCTAAACCTCAAATTCTCCATCTAATTGCGTCTGTGTCCTTGAGGCAGCTTCTATTTTCTCACTTACCAACATAGAAGTATACAGTGCTAATGCCTTATATAGTTGGCATTCAAAACATTTGGGGCAATCCGAGCTTTGATAAGCAGGCTGCCTAGAATATCTGGATTTGGGTTTACTTATACCTCCCAGTCCGTCATCAGAGAAGACACGACCCCTTTCTTATGGCAGCAAAGATGGCTATTGCCGACTCTACCTTGGATGATGAGCCTTGGTGGAACAATCGGATCGCGAGCACCACATATCTGGGTGAAGCACAAAGATCGACGCATCTCTACACTCGACCTATTTGGCAAAAGATTCGTTTTGATAGCGGGAGAGTACGGAGATGAGTGGTGCAATGCTGCTCCTAAAGCTGCTTCCTTAGTTGGTGTCAAATTAGAGGCATACCGTGCTAGCCCAGCTGGTGAGTTGGTATGCGCTAAAGGCGAATGGGAATCTGCCTCTTGGATATCGGGAGGAGGAGCGATACTGATTCGCCCAGATGGATTCATTGCCTGGAGAATGTGGGATAAGCCTGATGACCTTCAACAGAAACTCACAGCAGTCTTGAAACGAGTTCTCTGCCGAGACGATCAAATTGTGTCATAGGCTTTAGTACTCAACGAGCCAAATGAGAGCTTCATTCTTTTTGTTAATAAGCTAGTTCTGGCTGTGTAATTAAAGGCAACAAGACAAATGGTATTTGCTTAAACTTGAACTAGAGGTGCCATACATCAGACTTATTAAAATCTCAAATGCTGCTTCTAATTCACCAGTCATATAGATATATACATGGCCAAGAGCAGGTATCAAGCCTTACCTTTTATACGGTGCTTTTCACCTTGACAAATAACATCAACTTCCTGTACTAGCAGATTGTACCGGTGTTCTCCACTTCCATTAGCCCGTACAGACTTCACTATAATGGAAAAAGCGAATGCGACACAAAAAACAGGCCAGAAGTTTATGCTGAACAGTATTTAGTTGCAAATAAAGTCTTTGCTGAGTAAATGGTGCTCAAACATACTCAATCGCCGGATCAAACCTCCAAACACATAAAAGTCTGTCGTAAAAGCTGGTGCTGATACAAACCCAATTCATTTTGAAGAAGTCCGAGGGCGTCTTCTCGAATTTAAGATCTGGATCGCAAGGCTGAAAATCGCTGGCGTAATTCAAATCGTGACTTACACCTGCAAACGTTTAGCACACATCTATGTAGTCAAATACGCAGTATCAACTTGCCGCCAAGAACTTTGATAGTCCACTCTGATCCGTCTAAATGGATATCCAAAATTCGCGCACCTAAGTGCATAC
>Ga0247737_1001216_pt1 | contig 11022 bp, 13 predicted proteins | sample UWRJL028104C2_FD_180937 | JGI IMG/M metagenome (GOLD analysis project Ga0247737, IMG submission 180937) | Plant litter microbial communities from Arlington Agricultural Research Station in Wisconsin, United States - UWRJ-L028-104C-2 | ecosystem: Environmental > Terrestrial > Plant litter >...
AATGATTGCGTCTGTCCCGCCTGTGAATTCTTGCTTTGTACTGACGGACCCAGAGGATCCTCGTTGTCAGTATCTGATGGAGGTACGACACAAGTTTGGCACTTTCCTCCACGATGCGTCCGTTGCCCTCCGTCAGCAGGGCGAGGAAAATACCGTTGATGCCGTCCAAATGCTGGTAAGTTATCTAATATGGTGATTCACTGATCAATACTGACAATCTTGTAGGTTAGGTCGATTCGAACGTATATGATGGAGTACGGCGAGAGTCGAGATAGGTATGCGCTCCCCTAGGAATGTCTACTGATTTTATTGTCTGAAAATATGTTTTCAGTTCTGATGTCAACGAGGAGCAGTTCACCTCAGAAAAGAACGTTGCCCGTCAATATGCTGGGCAGAAAGTCTGGCCGAGAGCTGTCTACATCCGTCGGGCCCGGTTCGTTCATTTCAGCTTGAGCTCTAGTGGCGACTGTACTCATACAGCAACAGATGGTACAATGCGGCGCGCCTTCATTGGAACTCTATTGAACGCAAGAGAGGTCCAATAGAAGACAGCTTGATTGATGATCTCGTGGAATGGGCTATATGGCACTACCCAATTGTGCGACAGTATGTCCCCTTCTTCTCATACAATAATACAGTTAGCTGAATCCTGTTTCTTTCAGATCAAGCCAGTCCCACATCGAAGCAATCTGTGGGGTAATGTGTTCGTTCATTCGTTGCAGGTTCGTTGCTCAAATTATTCAGGTCTATGATGGTGTTCGCAGAAGAGCGTTGCCAGCCCTCCTCGGTGCTTTGAAAGTGGGCACAGACGATGACCGCATGAAAGGAGCGCTTTGGACTATAAATTCTCCATCCTTTGGCAAATATGCCATCTCAGGTGAGCAAACCTATTCTTTTGGGCCCTTCGCCTTCCAACGCCTTTGACTAGAGGCAAGTTTGGGCAACGATTTGCTTTCACGGCTCTTTTCTTGTCAAGTACATGAGAAGGTGCGCAAATTACTATATCATAAAGGCTGTGTGTTAACTTCGTCATAGCCCTCCATACAGGACTGTGTCTCCACAGTGTTTGAAAATTGTGAGTTATCTCTGTTGATCAGTCTTCTCCTCTCTTGAATATAGGCAGGCCTCAATAATTTTGTGGAACCCAACAACATGGTATACGACGTTCCAAATCCTGCGGTGGACGATGCAGTGGCTTGTTTGAAAGGGTTGTTCAAAACAGGTCCCAAAGATAACGCCATTATTACTCGTGCGCGAGCAAAACGTGTATATCGCACGGAGATCATCAATGAAGCGTCTCAAACAGCGGTAAGTGCTATGCCTGTGCCATCTCCACTTTCTAACAATTCCATTAGGTTCGGGATCTTCTGGAAATCGGGCAATCATCACGTACACACTGGAGATACGCTATTTATGCTATACGGTGTCTTCGGACACTTGCACGTCGAGACACTCCGTTGATTAGAGAACAAGCCATCTACTTCCTAAACAAAGTTCATGAAGATCATCCCACTATTGTAAGTAATAAACTTACCTCATTACGACCGCTCTGATCTGATGAACGTCTAGCGATACGTTCGTATTTTATTGATTACTCTGCTATTGGTCTCACGTGACGTTTAGTATGCGCAACGAGCCATCATGAAGACCGTAAGGAACATCAAACTGCGAACGTTTAGCAGTGGGCCTATCGACCTCGCGCTCATGAAGAATAACAATCCACTCAAGCATTCTGTCGAGGTAGAGCGAACTCAACAGTCAAGCACTGAATTTTTGAATCAGTATAAAGTCCCCATTGATCCGCACTCAAGAGACCATCGGCCGTGAGTGATCCCCTTGCAATGACTTTCCTGACTGACACGCCGTAAAGCATATTTTTCGATAAACAGCCGCCTGGTTGGTTGGTTTGGAGTGAAACTGTATCCCTCTACGCTCTACCAGATGCCTCGAAATCGACCTTCCAACCATGGGAGGCTGCAAGTGCAGATGTTATCCAGGCTTTTCGTGAAGTCACCACGAAGAAAAAATTCTGGGAGAGCGTTTCTATCTACTATTCAGAGGAGAACCACGAAACGGATATCATTCAGGACAACGTTTCTTGCGTGAAATCGATATGTAAGCTCCTCTTTTGGATCTACTTGGCTTGTGACTCACAATAAGTTAGTTCAATTGCTTGAGGACGAACCTTTTGAAGCCTTTCGGCCGGTCGTAGAAAAGCTAATAGTGGACAAGGATCAGAATAAACAACGTGCAGCTGCCGAGTTTTTGGCCGGCATCTTGGGAGGTGACATCTTGTCTTGTCGATTCAGTGGCTAGTTAACAATGATATTTTCAGGTTCCAAACACTGGCCAATTGCCAAGCAAGATGCTTTGTGGAAGTGGCTTAAGCCCAAAATCCCCATCATCTTGCAACAGAATCTCAAAACGGATACCCTGACAGTGTGGACAGGTTTCCTTGAGGTACTTTGGATTCTTTGCTCCAAATCTTTGTGCTGACGGACGGAACTTAGTATGTGTTTTACCACAAAGATCCTCGGAGAGTGCAGCCATTAGTCGACTTCCTCGTCGATGCATTCAATGATCTGGACTTTAATTCAGAGTTATCCTTTGATGTCATCAAAGTTACCTCTTTGTTCAGAGCTTTCTTTGAGGAACTCGGACCGAAGTTCTATGCATGGACTGACGGCATTGTCAAGCGATCTTGGGCAGAGATTCATGGGGAACATGATGACGTACGTCCATTTCACTTGTATTGGTTTTCGTAAAGCTTACAGTAGGAATAGGTCCGTGCCTTCATTGGGGAAGTGCTAACATTTTCACAAAACATTAATGTGAGTCTCCAGTTCCAATGTCCATATGCTTTTGACACTAGCATTAGTGGCGCCCAAGTCCATCAGTCCCAACCGCGGAGGTCTTTGTAAAAGAGTGCCGGACCCTGCCTCCAGATTTCGATATTATGGGTATGCGGGGGACCTATCATCGTGGAAGGGTTCTCGAACTGGTGGAGAAGTTCCAGAAGTGGCGCACAGAACGGATACCTGGCCCCCGTGCCTTCCAGTCGACTTATGATAGGTGCTTAAAACATTGATTAATCTCTATTCAAGGTCCCCGTTGCTGATCTAACTCAAGGGTTGGGACCACAATTTGCAAATGGCTTTATCAGTCATTACACGACCTGCATGCCATCTCAGCGTTTGACTATATTCTACCACTTATGGTACGTGAATCTCTCCATACATTCGGCCGTCTGACCAAGTATTCTATAGTCCGAGCTATTCCGTTTTACCGAAGGTAATTTAGGCAATGAAAGGACACAAGGTCTATCTGACGATCCATCTACAGTGAAAGACAACAACGACCTTGCGTTGCGTGCCACTAGTCTCCTGGTCCGGATGTGTGGTGTAACACCGCCTGTGTCCCTCATCAATCCCATTCTCGATGCAATCTTCGACGCTATTCAAACTTCACTGGTATGAAAATCTTCTACCCATGCTCCCTTTGGTCTAACCTTGAGATTGAATTTGAATAGTCATGGAGGGTTCGGCTGAAAGCTGTCCCCCTTGTCCAAGGTTTGTCTCTCTACTTTCTGAAAACAACTAAAGTACCCAATTCCACTCGTCAGTCTTCTACTTTCGCCATACCCCTCTGATCAGTGAGATCAAGATTGTCGAAATCCTGGAGGTGAGGTTACCCCGTATTAGTATGTCCGTTTCCAACAAGTTCTTTGCTTATTGCGGAATTAGGTCTTATGCAGATGCCTAGACGATGAGATAGTCGAAGTCAGAGAGATGGCAGCGACGTGAGCGGAGACATCTGTAATTCATGGAAGCTATCTAACAAATTTTTCCTTAGAACATTGTCAGGCATATTACGACTGTCACCGCGGCGAAGTGTCTTGACACTGAAAGTCAGTCGAAGAAGGCGTTCCCTTGCTGACTTGGAATTAACCTCGCTGATTGGTGTTCTTGTTACCGCTAGGATCGCTTCGTAAGGCTGCTGAGGAACAGTCACCTTCCGGACAGACAGGACCCCAGTTACAACAAGGCTGTTCGCCAACGTCACGCCGCTATTCTTGGTATTTGTGCTCTTGTCGACAGTTACCCGTATACAGTGGAGAAGTGGATGCCCGAACTACTCACAACGATTCTTGCAGAGCACACATATGACCCGGTAAGTCGGACCATGTCCAGGATACATGCCCCCTAAATATCCTGATGCTACTGAATGTTTTACTTACTCCGATGGATTGACTAGATCCCCATCTCAACGACAGTTCGGAAATGTGCCAGCAATTTCAAAAAGACTCATCAAGATACCTGGCATGAAGATTCGAAACGTTTTAACGAAGACCAACTCGCTGCTTTATCCACGCTACTTTCTGGATCCTCATATTGTCAGTGGACTTGCCTCCAAATTGACCCGTGACTAACTCTATTCTAGACGCTTGATTACTCGTCGTCATCAGAGACCTCATCTACAACTATGTCGCATGCTGCTTAATTGGATGGAATGTATACCTATAGTGATCTATCTCTTTTACACAATTCACGACTGGATAAAAGCTAAATGTTCGACGAAACTAGTCCAAAGGGATGAAAGCTACTCAAGATGCATGAAAGATTGGTATATTGCTAGAAACGAAAGCCTGCCAGATGAGGTATTACAACGGGCGAAGATGTGGCAACAAGGAAGAAGCTTGCCCAGTTTACACGCGTAGATGGGGTATTTGGCTTTGCGGTGAGATGTATTAACTGTTAGACGGTGCTGGACTTTCATTGCCAGAATTGGGTCGTCGCCCCACGCCATCTTCAAGTTCGTCTTGAGATATTCCTGGTACTGTTGTTTCCACGCCATCCGCGTGTCCCTCTCTTGCCCCTGCAGAAGGGACCAAGTCTATAGGTGCTCGCGCACGATTCTCGTAACCAGACTTGATTCGGTTGTTCGTCACGGATTCCCTGGAGAGGAAATTGGTTAGGTAACTCCGAAAGCAGAGCGTCACAAGGGCAAACCTAATTTCCGCAATCAGATCGTCAATAGTATACCATGCTAGAGGGGAATATGCCACCGCTCTCCACCAACCCGCGAGATCTGCGGAACCTATGAAAGCGTGAGCGTGAAGGTGGTCCGTAACTGGGATTTTGTTGTCTTTGAAAGGCGGTGTGATGAAACCAATTTTGAACTGATTCTGGAGATTCTGGAGCGATTCTGGAGGTACTGCGGTTGATGGAGTTACGGGTGTAACGGTCGGTAATAGGGAGCCAAGCAAGCGAGTTGCAAGATTTCGTACATTGGCGAGTAATGGTAGGTCAGACGAGGACTAAATAGCACAAACGACAGAGAAGTTGTCAGTAATGTAGCAAAATATTCTGAGGAAAGGCATTCATACGAGAGTGTATATTGATGGTACGTGCAGGCTGCGGAGAAGAGCATCAGACTCTGAACGAGATACAAACTGAACAAATGGCAGCATACTTGAATGCGATGATGATATGACCCTTAGAAGACACAGGGTTTGCCTTTTCTCGATAGGCCGTAAAGTTGTCATCCCGCCACAGGACTTCGGGTTGTGTCGAACCTGGAGGAAATGATGGCGAGCGTGGTGAATTTGGGGTCATATGTGAGGCAGACGCGATAATGCCACACATCGGACAGCCCGCCTTTGGTGCAAATGCTGCCATCGCTGTTGTCGACACGGGTGAGTGAAGAAGAAATGGGTTGGGCTGGCCGCTGCACGTTCACTCGGCATATCCTTCACCATGAATGCTCCCACACGTGATTAAATCATCTTATGGCGACGACCACAACCTCGCCAGTCACCTCGCCAGCTTCAAAGTCGGGCTTTGTCGACATATTTGACGGGTTTAGGTCCGACTTGGACGACCACAATGACCGACGAGAGCGTCTCATCAAAGTACGCACATGGTTGCAGCGGAGAGAGATCTCATGCTGACTTTTTTTTCCAGGCCGGGCGTGATATCACAAATCTCTCGAAAAAAACAATATTTCTTCTCCATCGACTCGCTTTGGAGGGCTCGGGCTCTACAGCGCCTGGGGTAAATGCGAATAAAGAGGCGGCAAAGCGTGGCTACGAGAAGCTACGCGAAGTGCAAGAACTCTACTGCAAACTACAGCCTGAACTCTTAGGCGACAATTTTTGGCGATATCAGCGCCAGGTCTCTCCAGGCCTGCAGGAATACATCGAAGCCCTCAGCTTTGCTCATTACCTCGACCACGGGACACTGATCACCTTTGATGAAGTACAGCGAACCCTTACTGATCCACAAGGTGTCGAGGTGCGCATTATCGAATGCACCCCATCGTACTGTTACTCAGTGCAGCTGGACAGTACTTTCCATTAACAGTCTCTGATTATCTTTTGGGGCTTTCTGATCTGACTGGGGAACTTATGCGGTTCGCTATATCGGGTCTAGCGAAGAGAGGTGGCAGAAAGAAAGCCAGTGAAGTCTGTGCATTTGTTCGAGGGTGTAAAGCTGGTGCGTCATATTTTTACTTCCATACGGGGTCGCATGGTCGGTCCGGTCATCCTGAAAGCTCGTGTAACTGACATTGTCATTCCAATGTCGTCCCCTCGTCTGTCCAGGTTTCGAGCGTTTTACACCTTACATCCGAGATCTAAAGAAAAAGCAATCGGTAACAACACAGTCCCTAGAAAAGATCGAAGATGGTAAGTCCAAACCAAGTCCTTCTACCCACGCACTATGTCAAAACCTTCTAACTTTCCTTTCTGGTCCTTCTTCCCTTTTAGCGGCATATGCTATCATGGTCAGAAGCTCGGAATACGATCTGCCGCCTGAGATGCTAGATGATATTGTTGCCCAGTCAATCTCGACCTACGGAGTCTCGAGCTCCTTGGACAATCGTCCGCACCTCGGGCGCCGGAGAGCTGGTGACTTCAGCGACGACGAAGACGAGAACATCTGATCCACGAGGATTATCTCTGACTCAACTTTGGAACTCCGTTAGTCGTTTCATCTATCAAAAGACTCTCGGCCCTCCCCCATTCCTGGCAACCCCAGCACGTTGAAACTTGGCAGAAGTGAAAGAGGGTCTCTCGACGAAGACCCTTAGGAGAAAGATATCACCGCCCTCAAAGTATGCTCGCCCGTGCCACTGACGGCGGGCCGAAGCGACCCCCACTTCACCTGACTCTTCACTCGCATCCCCGTAAGCTGAAATCCCTGAAGTACGCAAGTTAGGCATTTGCACGGCAATCAATGGTTCCTGCAATATAGCTTATTACCCCACGCGGCCTCAAATTATAGACGATCATGCAGGGCGTACTTGGCAATAACACTCGAAAGCTTCGAGGGGTTTCGAGTCGCGCTAGCCACCAGGTACCAATTGTACATCGAGGACTCCTAATCATGATTATCGGTCCCCACATAAATCTCCAGCTTCATGTGGGCCATTTGAGACCGGTTAACAAATGGGAAATTTGAGGAACCTCACTTATCTTCAGAGATTGTCCTGCAACGCGGTGAAGCCTAAACCCAATCGTGGCAGACATACCACAAGATTGATAACTGAAGACCCCATTTTCTTCAACCAGAACACGCAGAACTGTACAGAGGATTCACTAACCCCATTTCTTGTTAGCGTTTAAGCAATAAACCCAAATTCCAATTTCAAAAACCGTCAAGTGCTATGAAATCCCCAACAGGGATATTTCTCAAAATCAAGCCCCGAACCCGATCCAGCGGCGGGAATGTTACATACACCCCTGATCGGGGCTACATACAAATGACGAAGTCGAAGGAAGAAAACATACGATCGATACACTTTTACAAGATCTGAACGAGGACCCCAGCTCCACCCTGCAACACCACATGACCACCGAGGTCTCAACCTGTAAACCCTCTCAAGCGACACTGACTGGGGTCGAAATACTGACAACCCTCGCTTTCTGCACCTCCTCCCAATCTATCTGGTACTCCAAAAGGTAGCATGTATCCTTCACAACCTCGAGACTCCCACCCGTGTGAGTCGACGAACCATGAACAACGGCATCGCATTTGCTCAAAGCACACTCTGCTTCAGATCCATCCAAAAACCGTACAGCGCCCTCCATCTGGACGTTCGGGCCTTGCGATTGAGCGGTGGCGTCGACTTCAATGACGGACTCCTCATCGTCTAGATCCACGTTTTCATGATCCACCGGGAACAACGCCACAGCAGCGGTGGTCCGTCGTGAAGTCATATCGTCCACATTGCAGCGTAATTCCGCATAGATCAAGTCATCTGCCGGTAGGCCTGATGAAACTGCTGAAGATTGACCACCTGGGCCTGAGCCAGCCTCGTTCTGTGCATTGGAACTGTTATCTCCCAATTCGACTGGACTAGTGCTTGATCCATGATCCGGATTTTGAGTCGCATCATCTTCGAGAGTGTCGGTATCTGTACCATCTACGATAACGGTAGGTAAATCGGGGATAATCGGCGCCGGAACTTCGTCTTGAGGTGTAGAAGCTGACGAGTCGTTACGCGAGCGCTGGCCTTGATTTTCGTCGAGTGGTGTTAGAGTTTGAAGACCGGAAAACCTGCGTGGCATTGGCAAGCGAGACCAAAAGATGCGAAAGAAAAATCGGACGAAAATTGTGAAAGAAGCGAATATGGTTCTGAGGAGAAATTGCACCAAAGAGCGTGGTCGAGGTGGCGAAGGAGAGCGCCTTATAACTGGCAGAGGAGTAGGAGACCTGGAAGGTCGGGTCGGTGGCGACTCATCAACTCTTTCATCGTCTTTAGGACTGTTGTCGAGTGCAAGTGTATCCACAGAGGATATCGCGCTTGCAACGGAACTAATGGATGGTAGTGATAAACGGTTGATTGGATGAAGGTGAGGAGAGGGTGGAGGTGTAGGAAGCAAGTCTCCAGTTCCATAAGGCGGTGGCACGATGCTGTACGGGCTGAGGATAGCCGCTGCCCAGGTCCTTCGAATTCCACGAGGAGTTCCTGCAGCTCGTAGCTTGAGTATGGGGCTAAGCGTGAATTCACCATGTGTGGAATCGAATTGTAGTAGAAGGTCTCGACTCCAGTTGGCCGTTTTAGTGAAGATGTGCATTTGCAGATTATATGAAGAGAATAGCGAAAATTCCTTCACCAAGTCGGTGCTACTGAAAGCGTCGACCATTTTGTCGAGCCCAACACGCAGCGGTGCACTTGTATGCTCTGAAGACCACAGTGGTATGACTGCAGCTGAGATTGGATGACGGCCTCTGGGTGAAGCCAGAACGACGGACTTGGAGCTCAAATCGCCAGCGAGAACATTCCACCCATCCAAGCTTCCGTGGTTCAGGTTTTGCTGAATAAAAGATTGTATGTCCGTATGCATCTGATGAGTTTGTAAGATGGCAGTTCCAGATCCTGAAGCTATTATCTGCCCTCCGGAGACAACGCTCAATGAGAGGCCTGGGGAAGCTGCTAGGACATATGTAGGGTGAAGTTTGAGTGAACCATGTGGTTGCAGACGCGGTACAGCAAAAATGACTGCAGCATTGCTCATGTTGGACAGAAAACTACAATATACCAGTTATTTCAGCGCATATATCAAGAAATTCGTAGAGAAAGCAAACCTCTCTTTGCCCAAAGCCCACATTCGGAAGTTGGACGGCTTGTTGACCCTAATCACCTCCAAGCCATCCGCATCCTTCGCTTCAAACACTCTCGCACGTTGCGAAGCATCCACCGACCATCCGTTATTCAGTACGATTCCATCGAAGAACGATTTGATATCACCCTGCTTGACCACCAACGATCCGTTCTTACCATACGCCCCGAGCCATTTGATGTCCCCGGAAGCATACGCGATGCGATATGTGAACGAGAACCGCCGTGTCCGAGAATCCGCTGCATGCAGGGAGATCGGTAGATCAAGGGTTATTTCCTTCTCGTTGAATACTGGGATCGACCCGCTCAGCGAGATGATGTATGCATCTTCCGACTCATGAGAAACTTGCACCCGCTCGACGAAATCCGACTCGCTCCATTCGCCTCCAGGCTGTCCGTCGCGTGGGAGATCTGACCACAGTTGGACACGGCCCCCATCTCGTACGAGCTGCTCATAGTCCTTCAAGGCGATCGTGGCTGTAAAGATTAATGGGGTTGTGTGCAGCAGAGGAGACGTCGTGACATGAACTGCGTCGCCGATGGGCGGATTGAAGACGAGCTGCATGGCGGATGTGGTGGTCGTTAGAAAGAACGATGAGAACGAGGCATCTGCGCTGTTTGGACGCAGGGAAGGCAAATTTCGTAAGCGCGGGCGACAGATTGAACAGCAGCCTGCACCTTGTTCACTGAGACCTACAATGTGACGTCATGACGACTAGTCTAAAAATACAGTGCTACCCAAGATCCCATATTGCAACTCCCCCGCCTTGTCGTCCTCGACGCCGTGCACGCCGTATCGGTCGTGGAATAAGGTCAATATCGCTATCTTCATACGTCGGGTCTTCGTCTGGATTGTCTCCCAGGGCATTTATTGCAGCCTCAAGGTGCTGAAATACTTGGAATGCCTCGAGGTCAACCTCGCCGTGCACCTGCTTCTGAGCGGGGCGTGACTTTTTCTTATCTCGCTTGTTCACGCCTTGCCGCCATGCCCTAGAAACAAATCAGCAAACTGTAAACTCAACCTTTGAAATGCGATTACGTTTTCCTGGCTTCAAATTCCAGATGCTTGCGACCACCAATCTCCCACTCATGCTGCCCGCTTAGCGCGAGAGCCTTGATATGCTTCTCAACGACATTATCCATTGCGATATTCGGTATCATTGGAGTCGTCCTGTGGAGATTCTGACGACAGCATGGGCACCCTTTGTTCTTCTGCACACGACATCGTCAGCAAACTGCAGACACCCACTCCGCTAAACTCGCTTGCCTTCTCAATATGCCATTGCCAACCACATTCTCCGCAGATAGTGTGGCCACAGGGATTACCAACATGGGAAGCAACACTAGCCAAGAACACCTCAATATGGCTTCACGAGCTTAAAATATGAGTGAGACGTA
>Ga0247737_1001218_pt1 | contig 11018 bp, 10 predicted proteins | sample UWRJL028104C2_FD_180937 | JGI IMG/M metagenome (GOLD analysis project Ga0247737, IMG submission 180937) | Plant litter microbial communities from Arlington Agricultural Research Station in Wisconsin, United States - UWRJ-L028-104C-2 | ecosystem: Environmental > Terrestrial > Plant litter >...
CGTACGCCCGGCGGCATTGATCCTGACCCCGACCGCCGAAGCGCGGATCGCGGAACTCATGGGCAAGGCTCCGGAAGGCGCGATCGGCGTGAAGCTGTCGACGCCGAAGCGCGGCTGCTCGGGCCTGGCCTATTCGGTCGATTACGTCACCGAGGCCAAACCGTTCGACGAGCGCATCGACACCCCCGGCGGCACCCTGTTCGTCGACGGTGGCTCGATCCTGTACCTGATCGGATCGACCATGAACTGGGTCGAGGACGATTTCGCTGCCGGCTTCGTCTTCCAGAACCCCAATGCCAAGGGCGAATGCGGCTGCGGCGAGAGCTTCACGGTTTAGGGTGATTTTCCCGACCCCCGTTCGTTTCGAGCGAAGTCGAGAAACATTGAGGGAGCGCCCAGCCTGGTTTCTCGACTTCGCTCGAAACGAACGGAGAGAGATGATTGGATCTGGGTGAATCGATATCTGGGCATCGATTCAAAGTCTCGATCGACCATGGCAACGTGAAAGTCGGACCGGATTTTCGGGAGCGGTTCCGCTCTTTCTCAGGTTGAATATGCAGAACCGCCCAGCGCCGGCGTCAGCCTGTTCCGCGACATCCCCACCTGTTATTTCACCTGTTCCGCACCTGTAATTCGATTAACAGGTGGCGACCTTCATCGCTTTGAGAATGCACGAGAAAATCGAGCGACTTCTCCAACATGACAGGTGCGAAAAAAATAATCAGGAAATAACAGGCAAAATAGGTGCCTCGGGATGCATCCCCGGCGCTATCCGTCCGAGTCCTTGGCCGGCTTCTTCCCCATCAGTGCCGTCCGCAGGCACGAACACACTTCTTCGTTCCGCTGGTTGATCATCCGGTGCCGAAACGTCACCAGCCCGGCATCCGACCGCGACTTGCTCTCGCGCAGCTCCACCACTTCGGTCTCGCAGCGCAGCGTGTCGCCGATGAACACGGGCTTGGGCATCACCAGCTTGTCGTAGCCCAGGTTCGCCACCAGCGTGCCGAGCGTCGTGTCGCCCACCGACACCCCGACCATCAGCGCGAACGTGAAGGTGCCGTTGACGACGATCCGCCCGAACTCGGACGCGCCGGCATATTCGGCGTCGAGGTGGAGCGGTTGCGGGTTATGCGTGAGCGTCGACATCAGCAGGTTGTCGGTCTCGGTCACGGTGCGCCGGATCTCATGGGCGATCCGGTCGCCCACCTGCCACTCGTCGTAGAACCGGCCGGCCATCAGCCCATGCCTCCCAGGGTGCGTCCCGCGGTCCAGCCGCCATCGGCCGGCAGCACCACGCCCGAGACATAACGCGCATAGTCCGAGGCAAGGAACAGGCAGACATCGGCGACGTCATCGACCGTGCCCATCCGCCCCAGCGGCACCGATCGGGCCGACTTCGCCTTGGCCTCGGGCGTCGGCGCCAGCCGTTCCATGCCTTCCGTACCCGCGATCGGCCCAGGCGAGACTGAGTTCACCCGCACGCCTTCCGGCCCCCATTCGATTGCCAGGGTCTTGGTGATCATGTCGACTCCCGCCTTGGCTGCGCAGACATGGACCTGAAACGGCGTGGCGATGAACGCTTGGGGCGCCGAGATGTTGATGATGCTCGCCCCAGGCTTGGTCAGATGCTCATAGGCGGCGCGCATGACATGGAAGGTGCCGAGTGTGTCTATCTCCGTAACGGCCTTGAACCCGTTCGAACTGAGCATCGACGCCGCGACGGGGAAATTGCCGGCCGCGCCTGATACCAGCACGTCGATCGTGCCGCGTTGGGCGCGGAAATCGTCGATCGCGGCCTTCACCGCATCATAGTCACGCACGTCGAGGCTATAGCCGAGCGCCGGCGTGTTTTCGGAGAGTGCTGCTACCGCAGCATTGACCTTGTCCTGGCTACGGCTGGCGACGGCGAGCTTCGCGCCGCGCCGGGCAAAGGATTTGGCGATGCCCAGGTTGATACCGCTGGTCCCGCCAAACACAATCACGGTCTTGCCGGTGAAATCGAAGCCGTCGGCCATATCCATCCCCTCTTGTTTTCAGAACTCTGTTTTCAGAGCTTCAGTTTGAACCCGGCATGGCTCTTGTGCCAGCCCATCTGCTCGTAGAAGCGATGCGCGTCGGTCCGCGTCGACATGGAGGTGAGCTGCGCCATATGGCAGCCCCGCTCGCGGAAAAGTGCGACGGCCCATTCGATCATCTGTTTGCCGAGCCCCTGGCCGCGCAGGCTGCTGGCGATCCGAACCGCCTCGATCTGCCCGCGCCAGCCGCCGCGAAAGGCGATACCGGGCAGGAAACTCAACTGCATCGTGCCGACCACCGCGCCATCGAGTTCCGCGACGATCTGCATTTGGTTCGGGTCGCACTCGATCGCTTCGAACGCAGCGAGGTAACGCGGATCGAGCGGCAGGCTCGCATCCTCACGGCCCTTGCTCTGCTCGTCGTCATCGAGCAGCGCGACGATCGCGGGCAGATCATCGGCGGTGGCTGGGCGGAAGATGATGCTCATGCGGCCCGCTCGATCCGCGCCAGCACCGCGCCCTCGCTGACCTGTCCGCCGGTCTCCGCGCCAAGCTCCGTCACCGTCCCGTCGAAGGGGGCGACGAGGCTGTGCTCCATCTTCATCGCTTCGAGGGTAAGCAGTTTCTGGCCCTTGGTGACGGTCTCGCCTGCTGTGACCTCGACCGCGATGATGCGGCCGGGCATGGGCGAGAGGATGGCGCCATCAGCAGCGGCGCCCGCGGCGCCTGCTCCCTCAGCACGATAGGGCCGGGTCTCGAATGCTGCACCATTCTCGAAGAGCGTCGTGGACTGGCCGATTTGAACATAGCCCGGATGGTCGTCCAAATAGGAGCCACCCCCCCATTCGCCGACGTAATCGACCTCGGTCGCGCGGCCATCGACTGCCAGCCAAATGCGACGATTGACCGGTGCATTCAGTCGGAAGCCGAGCATGCCGCGCAACCGATCGAAATCCGGATCGCCAACTCGGCCGAGCACGAAATCGTCATGGAATATCGCCTGGTCGGCCGCCGCCTGAAGGAGCGCCGGCCCGGGTTGGGGTGGGCTTGTCAGGCCCTCGGCGTGATCGGCGATAAAGCCCGTCGTCACATCGCCTACTGCGAAGGCTGGTTCCTTAAGCAGCCGTGCAAGGAACCAGGCGTTGGTCTTCACCGGCTCGCACATCACATGCGCGCAGCCATCAGCAAGATCGCTCAGCGCTTCGTCGCGCGTCTCCGCATGGGCGACGAGTTTCGCGATCATAGGATCGTAGAAGGGGGAAATCGCATCGCCTTCTTCGACGCCCGTTTCGATCCGCAGGTCTTGCGGCAGCCACAGATAATCCAGCGGGCCAGTCGAGGGGAGGAAGCCGGTCGCGGGATTCTCGGCATAAAGCCGCGCCTCGATTGCCCAGCCATCGATAGCCAGTTCATCCTGCCGCTTCGGCAACGGCTCGCCCGACGCCACCCGCAACTGCCACTCGACCAGATCCTGCCCGGTGATCTCCTCGGTCACCGGATGTTCGACCTGCAGCCGCGTGTTCATCTCCATGAACCAGATGCGATCGGCGCGAAGGCCTTCGCTCGCATCGGCGATGAACTCGATCGTGCCCGCGCCGACATAGTCGACTGCCTTGGCCGCCTTCACCGCGGCGGCGCATATCGCCTCCCGCGTCGTTTCGTCCATGCCGGGGGCGGGGGCTTCCTCTATCACCTTCTGGTGGCGGCGCTGGAGCGAGCAGTCGCGCTCGAACAGATGGACGACATTGCCATGGCTGTCGCCGAACACCTGCACCTCGATGTGCCGCGGCGAGAGGATGTATTTCTCGATCAGCACCTGGGTGTTGCCAAAGGAGGAAGCGGCCTCGCGCTGGCAGGACAGCAGCGCGTCGGCAAAATCCTCCGGCGCGTCGACCCGCCGCATGCCCTTGCCGCCGCCGCCCGCGACCGCCTTGATCAGAACGGGATAGCCGACCTTCGCAGCCTCCGCCGCAAGCCGATCGGGCGATTGGTCCTCGCCGAGATAGCCCGGCGTCACGGGCACGCCCGCTGCGATCATCCGCTCCTTGGCGGCATCCTTCAGGCCCATCGCGCGGATGCTGTCGGGCTTGGGACCGACCCAGATCAGCCCGGCGTCGATCACTGCCTGCGCAAAGTCGGCATTCTCCGACAGGAAGCCATAACCCGGATGGATCGCCTCGGCCCCGGTCGCCTTCGCGGCGGCGATGATCTTCTCGCCGACCAGATAGCTTTCGCGCGCCGGGGAGGGGCCGATATGCACGGCCTCATCGGCCTGACGCACGTGCAGCGCCTTCGCATCGGCATCCGAATAGACCGCAACGGTACGCACGCCCATCGCGCGCGCGGTGCGGATGATCCGGCAGGCAATCTCGCCGCGATTGGCGATCAGGAGCGACTTGATCACGCGCCCATTCCTTCACAGCCGACGGTCTCGACCGTCCAGGTGATGTTCTGAATCTTCCAGCGCCCTGCATCGCGGACCAGGTCGAAATGCTGCTGTCCGCAATGTCGCACCTTGCCGTCGATCGCGAAGGTATAGCGCCCCCGCACCATGGCCATCTCGCCATCGACCCGCACCATCGGCTCGATCATCCGCTCCTCATATTTCTCGGGACCGGGCGTCGCGGCGGCATAGGCGTCGAGCGCGGCGTTGCGGACTTTGCTCGTGCCGTCCTCTGCCAACATGATCACGGTCGCGGTGCCGGCGGGGCGCAGATGGGCGCGCACGGCCGCCTCGTCGCGCGCCGACACCCCGGCGAGCGCAGCCTCGACGGTCGCCAGGACCTTCGCCTTGTCTTTTGCAGGGTCTTCTGCAGGAGTCGTAGCGGCGAGGGCGAGGATCAGGAGCAAGGACACATCAACCTTCGCAACCTGTCGCGCGCGCGCTCCAGGTGATGTTGACGATCTTCCACGAGCCGGCTTCGCGCGCCAGGTCGAAATGGTCCACGCCGCAATGATGCGCCTTGCCGTCGATGAAGAAGGTATAGGGCGCCCAGACCATCGCGATATCGCCGTCGATCTCGATCGCGGGATTGCTGATGCGCTCCTCATATTTCTCCGGGCCGGGTTTGACCCCGGCGGCGAACTCGGCCCAGGTCATGTGGCGGACTGTGCGCGTGCCGTTGGGCGCTTCATTGGCGACGGTGGCGCCGCCATCCGGGCGAAGCTGCGCCAGGATCGCAGCCGAATCCCGCGCGGCGAGCCCCGCGAACAACGCATTGATCGGCGCCATCACCGCGCCCTCATCGGTGCCGGGAGGCGGCAGGGCGGTGCCCTTCGGCATTGGCTGCATCGGCGTAACCTGGGCGAGAAGAATCGCGAACAAGGCGGACATCATGAAAATACTCCCGAGAATCGGAGATAGAGGAAATAGAGCGCCGCCACGGCAAACACCGCCATCATGGTCGGCGGTCCCCAACGCGTCACGAACCGCTGAAAAGGATTCTTCCCGGCCTGCTTGCGGATATGTTTGGTAAGTTCGTAGCGAACATGGGCGACGGTTTCGTCTCCAAAATGTCCCTCCGCCGAGATCCTGTCCAGGTCGGCCAAGATGGCGGGAAGGGCCAGTTCCACACCGTCCGGCCTATCTTGGCAAAGCTCGTACACGAACTTTCGGCGTGCCGAGTCGAAGCGGCCAACGACCTCGCCCCTCTCCTGAATGCCCTTAGTGTCGAGATACCCGCCATAAAACTGCAGTTCTTGGGACAGCTCCAGCAACGCGGCATAGTCACGCACCTCGAAAACGACGCCGTTACTTCCGCCCAATTGTGGCCGCTGGGGAGTCATCACATCCTGAAGACGCCGAACGACGCCTTTTCCGGAACCGGCGCATTCAACGTCGCCGCGAACGCCAGCCCGAGCACGTCGCGCGTCTGCGCCGGATCGATGATCCCGTCGTCCCACAGCCGGGCGGTTGCGTGCCAGGGATTGCCCTCGTCCTCATACTTCTGGCGGATCGGTGCCTTGAACGCCTCGGTCTGCTCCTCGCTCCAGCTCTCCGCATCGCGGTGAACCGTCGCAAGTACTGAAGCGGCCTGCTCGCCGCCCATCACGCTAATCCGGCTGTTCGGCCAGGAAAACAGGAACCGCGGGCTATAGGCTCGGCCGCACATGCCGTAATTGCCCGCACCGAAGCTGCCGCCGATCAGCACAGTGATCTTGGGCACGCTCGCCGTCGCCACCGCGGTGACAAGCTTCGCGCCATGCTTGGCGATGCCTTCAGCCTCATACCGGCCACCGACCATAAAGCCAGAGATGTTCTGCAGGAAGAGCAGAGGAATGCGCCGCTGGCACGCCAGTTCGATGAAGTGAGCGCCCTTCACCGCGCTCTCGGAAAACAGCACGCCGTTATTGGCGAGGATCGCGACCGGCATGCCCCAGATATGCGCAAAGCCGCACACCAGGCTGGAGCCGTAGAGCGCCTTGAACTCATGGAACTCGGAGCCGTCGATCAGCCGCGCGATCACCTCATGCACGTCATACGGCGCACGGACATCGCTCGGCACGATCCCGTATAGCTCCTCGGCATCGAACTTCGGCGCGCGCGGCTCCCTCAGCGCGATGTCGGGGGTGCGGTTTTCCTGCAAGGTCGAGACGATGTCGCGCACGATGGTCAGCGCATGCTCGTCATTCTCGGCGACATGGTCGACCACGCCCGACTTGCGGCCATGCGTCTCCGCCCCACCAAGTTCCTCGGCCGAGATCACTTCGCCCGTCGCCGCCTTCACCAGCGGCGGGCCGGCGAGGAAGATCGTGCCCTGGTTGCGCACGATCACCGTCTCGTCGGACATCGCCGGAACATAGGCGCCGCCCGCCGTGCAGCTTCCCATCACGCAGGCGATCTGCGGAATGCCTTTCGCCGACATGTTTGCCTGGTTGAAAAAGATCCGCCCGAAATGGTCGCGGTCGGGAAACACCTCGGCCTGGTGCGGCAGGTTCGCGCCGCCCGAATCGACCAGATAGATGCAGGGCAGGCGGTTCGCCTCGGCGATCTCCTGCGCGCGCAGATGCTTCTTCACCGTCAGCGGATAATAGGTCCCGCCCTTCACGGTCGCATCGTTGCACACGATCATCACCTGGCGCCCGGAGACCCGGCCGATGCCCGTGATCACGCCGGCGCCCGGCACCTCGTCGTCATACAGCCCGTTCGCGACGAGCTGCCCGATCTCCAGAAAGGGCGATCCAGGGTCGAGCAGCCGCTCCACCCGGTCTCGTGGGAGCAGTTTGCCGCGCGAGGCATGCCGTTCACGACTTTTTTCGGATCCGCCAAGCGCCGTCCGCGCGACATCGGCGCGCAGCCGCTCGGCCAAAGCTCGGTTGTGCGCTGCGTTGGCGCGGAAGGTCTCGCTCTCCGGCGATAGCTTGGTGTCGAGAGCCGGCGCGCTCATGCTGTTATCCTCATCTTCGCCCCTGACTAGACAGCGATCGCGCGAATGGGAAGCGACGCTCGCGGCATAAAACTGTGCACGGCCGCGTTCGCGCGCGGCGAGGTTGGTATCTGGTGTAACCGAAAATGCGGGTGTATCCCCCGCGCCATACACCCTGAAGAGGTCTATCACATGAAGCGTTCAACGATTTTTCTGGCCGCCCTGCTCGCCACCACTGCCTGCACCCAGAGCGCGACCGCGCCGGTCGCCGGCGGCGCGATCGGCGTCGATCTGGCAGGTCTCGACAAGGCGGTTAAACCCGGCGACGATTTTGACGAATATGCCAATGGCGGCTGGCGCGCGAAGACCGAGATCCCGGCCGACCGGTCGAGCACAGGCATCTTCCTCCAGGTGTTCAACATCGCCGAAGGCCGCAACGCGCAGCTGATCGCAGAGGCCGCCAAGGCCAATGCCGCCGCTGGCACCGACCAGCGCAAGATCGCCGATTTCTACAATGCCTATCTCGACACTGCCGGCATCGACAAGCGCGGCCTCGCGCCGATCAAGCCGGAGCTGGATGCCATCGCGGCGATCGCAGACAAGGGCGCGCTGGCCAAGGCGCTGGGTGCCGATCTGCGCGCCGATGTCGATCCGCTCAACGCGACCAACTTCAGGACCGAACATCTGTTCGGCCTGTTCGTCACCCAGGCGCTCGACGATCCGAGCCGTACCGTACCGTACCTGCTCCAGGGCGGCATCGGCCTGCCCGAGCGCGATTATTATGTTTCGGCCAAACCCGACATGGCGCAGATCCGCACTGCCTATAAGGCGTATATCACGAAGGTCTTCACCCTGGCCGGACTGAGCGATCCCGCCGCGCGCGCCGACCGCGTGATGGCGCTGGAGACAAAGATCGGCGCTGCCCATGCCAGCTATCTCGAGACTCAGGACGTCCATAAGGCGAACAACCCATGGAAGCAGGCGGATTTCGCCAAGAAGGCGCCGGGGCTGGATTGGAACGCATTCTTCGCGGGCGCCGGCCTGACTGGCCAGCAGGACTTCATCGTCTGGCACCCCGCTCCGACCGCGAAGCTCTCCGCCCTTGTCGCGAGTGAGCCGCTCAATGCGTGGCAGGACTGGATGGCTTTCCACCATCTCAACACCGTCACAGCGGTGCTGCCCAAGGCGTTCGACGATGCCTCGTTCGATTTCTATGGCAAGACCCTGGCCGGCACGCAGCAGCCCCGGCCGCGCGACAAGCGCGCGATCGGCGCGGTGAACAACAATCTCGGTGACGCCGTCGGCCAGATCTATGTCGCGAAGTTCTTCCCGGCCTCGTCCAGGACCGACATCCAGGGCATGGTGAAGAACATCCTCGCCGCCTTCGACAAGCGGGTCGAGAACCTCACCTGGATGGCCCCCGCGACCAAGGCGGAAGCGCGCAAGAAGATCGAGACGATGAGCGTCGGCGTCGGCTATCCCGACACGTGGCGCAACTACGGTTCGCTGGAGATCAAGGCGGACGATCCGCGCGGCAATTTGCAGCGCGCGCGCCTCGCCGAATACCGCCATCAACTCGGCAAGATCGGCAAGGCCCCCGACAAGAACGAATGGTGGATGACGCCGCAGACGGTGAATGCCGTCAACCTGCCGCTGCAGAACTCGCTCAACTTCCCGGCGGCGATCCTGGAGGCGCCCTTTTACGATCCGAAGGCGGACGCAGCGGCCAATTATGGGTCGATCGGCGCTGTGATCGGCCATGAGATCAGCCACAGTTTCGACAATACGGGCGCCGAATTCGACTCAAGCGGTAAGCTGCGTAACTGGTGGACCCCCGCCGATTTCGCCCATTTCAAGGAACAGAGCGCAGCGCTCGCCAAACAGTATGACGCCTATAAGGCGCTGCCCGGCCTCCACCTCAACGGCGAACAGACGCTGGGTGAGAATATCGCCGACGTAGCCGGCCTGACCGCGGCGTATGAGGCATATCGTGCCTCGCTCGGCGGCAAGGAAGCGCCGGTGATCGATGGCCTGACCGGCGATCAGCGCTTCATGCTCGCCTTTGCCCAGAGCTGGCGCGAGAAGACGCGCGAGAAATCGACGCGGCAACAGGTCGCGACCGACGGCCATTCGCCGGGCCGGTTCCGCGCGCAGACGGTGCGCAACCTTGATGCGTGGTACAAGGCGTTCGACGTCCAGCCGGGCCAGAAGCTGTATCTGGAACCCAATGCGCGCGTGAAGGTCTGGTAAGAGAAAGGGAAGGGCGGACCATGTTGCTGATCGGACAATATGATTCGCCCTTCGTCCGCCGCGCCGCGGTGACGCTGAAACTCTATGATCTGCCGTATCGCCACGCACCGCTCTCGGCGTTCGGCGATGTCGAGGAGATCGCGCGCTACAACCCGCTGCGGCGTGTGCCGACCCTGGTCTATGAGGACGGCATCGCACTGACCGACAGCAGCGCTATCGTCGATGCGCTGGACGAGCTGGTCGGTCCCGATCGCGCCTTCCTCACCCGGCGCGGCGACGATCGCCGCGCGATGCTCCGCACCTGCGCTTTCGCCGCCGGCGTCGCCGAAAAGGCCGTCAGCCTGGTCTATGAACGCGCTTTTCGCGATGGTGGTCTGAAGATGTGGGTCGAACGCTGCCGCGCCCAGGTGATCGACACGCTCGACCTGCTCGAACGGGAGCGGGCGGCCGCTAAGGACTCCTGGCTGCTCGGCGAGACGATGAGCCATGCCGATGTCCTGCTCGGCACGATGCACCGCTTCGTCAGCGAAGCCTTGGCCGATCAGTTCGTCATGGATGGCTGGGTCGCCTTGGGGGAGCACGCCGCACGGTGCGAAGCGCTCCCCGAATTCGCCGACGCGTGTCAGGCGTTCAAGCTGACGATGCCAGACTAGACAGCATAATAGCTGGGCTGATCGATGTCGGTCAGCAGGTCGGGGCCAGTCGGCTCCCAGCCGAGCAATGACCGCGTACGCGCGCTCGATGCCGGGATGTCGGCCCCGGCAAAATCGGCGAACCAGCCGAAATGCTCCCGCCCGCGCGATTCGACCGGCACGCCCAGCCGCCGCCCGATCACCGCGGCAATGTCCCTGAACGCGACTCCTTCGTCGTCCGTCGCGTGAAAGGAGGGTGCGGCGGCGCCCCGTTCGAGCGCAAGGCGATAGAGCCGCGCGGCGTCCAGCCGGTGCACCCCTGGCCAACGATTCAGCCCGTCGCCGATATAGGCGGACACACCCTTCTCGCGTGCCAGGCCGATCAGGATCGGGATGAAGCCGTGGTCGCCAACGCCGTGGACCGATGGCGCCAGCCGGACGGATGCGGCCCGCACGCCGCGTTCCGCCAAGGCGATCGCGGCGGTCTCGGACCGGCGCGGGTAGGAGGGGCGGGACGCGGGCAGGTCAGCCTCGGTCGCGACCCGGCCCGGCGCAAGCAACGCGAATCCCGATGTGACGAGCAGTGGTCGCGCCGACCCGATCAGCGCGCTGCCCACTATCTCGATCGCCAGCTGGTCCTGCCGCGCATTCTCCGCGAACCGGGAGAAATCATGGTTGAAGGCGGTGTGGATCACGGCATCGGCAGCCAATGCCGCGTCGCGCAGAATATCGAGGTCGTCCAACGTCCCGGCCAC